>Ga0302200_10002028_pt1 | contig 18367 bp, 12 predicted proteins | sample II_Bog_N3_1_FD_194585 | JGI IMG/M metagenome (GOLD analysis project Ga0302200, IMG submission 194585) | Peat permafrost microbial communities from Stordalen Mire near Abisko, Sweden - II_Bog_N3_1 | ecosystem: Environmental > Terrestrial > Soil > Wetlands > Peat | place: Sweden: Abisko... | reverse complement strand
AGAAGAACTATTATTACTTTACCTGAATTCAGTCCCTTTTGGCGAAGATGTTTACGGTGTAGAAGCTGCCTCACACCGGTATTTCAATAAACCTGCCCGCAAGCTGAAAGTGGAAGAATCGGCGGTTTTAGTGGGACTATTGAAAGCGAACACCTATTTTAATCCACGTCTTAATCCACAAAATTCGCTGGATCGCAGAAACATGGTTCTGTCTTTGATGGAAAAACAAAATTATTTAACAAAGGATGCGTTGGATAGTTTGCGGAAATTACCACTAAGCCTGAACTATGAAAATATGAATACAGAATCACCTGCGGGATATTTTGTATATCAGGTACAGAAAAAAACACAGGAAATTCTGGAAGATATTCAACGGAAAAATGGTAAGGAATATAACCTGAAAAAAGATGGACTTAAAATATACACTACCCTGAATATGCATATTCAGCAAATAACAACCGAAGGCATACATAAACATTTGTACGGTATGCAAAAATTGCTGAATAGAGAACTTCAAAATCACAATATAAAAAAACAATGGTATAGGAATCAGTTTAAACTTTCCGGCGCAGATAATTCCGAAAAAAAATATATCGAAGTATTTGACTGGACAGGCATCGCTACAAAAAAAATGAATAAAACAGACAGTTTGTGGTACTATTACAAAATGCTGAATGCCTCGGTACTCATTACCAACCCAAAGGATGGAGCGGTAATTACCTGGATTGGTGGCAACGATTTCAGTAGACTTCCTTTTGATATGGTACTGTCTCACCGTCAGATAGCCTCTACTTTTAAGCCGTTTTTATATGCTACAGCACTGGAGAACAATTTTACTCCTAGTACCTATCTTCAAAATATACAAAAAGTATATCCTGAATACGACAACTGGGAACCACAGAATTTTGATCATAAATTTACAAAAGACAGCACTGTGGCTCTTTGGTATGCCCTCGCCCACTCAATGAACCTGCCTACACTGGATTTATACTTTAAAACAGGGCGCGAAAAACTTATCAATACATGCAACAGGCTTCATTTTCCTTCTCCAAATAATGACTCGCCATCCATTGCCCTGGGAACACTTGATTTATCTCTCTATGAGGTTGTTCGGGCATACAGTGCTTTTGCCAATAAGGGCGAAATGACAGAACCGGTGATGATTAATAAAATTACCGATGCCAAAGGAAATATCCTGTTTGAAAGAAAGGATGCCCGACCTGAAAAAGTTTTTAAAGAAAAAACCACTGAAATGATTACTGCCATTTTACGAAAAGCCATCAATCATGGAACGGGAACCCGAATCAGAAACCATTTTGCTATCCGTGCCGATCTGGCAGGTAAAACCGGTACTGCTGAAAACTATACAAATGCATGGTTTATTGCTTATACACCCGATTTAGTGGTGGGAACCTGGGTAGGTGCAAATTCACCCGAAATCCATTTTTTTAGTGGAAACGGTTCCGGTGCTTCACTGGCACTGCCCATAGTCGGCAATGTGCTTCGTGCGATTGAGAATAATGCCCATTGGAGAAAAAAATTCCTTACTCCTTTTAAAATTCCCAAATCTGTTTCTAATGATTTAAATTGTAATCCTTATAAAGAAACCGGAATAAAAGGATTTTTTTATCGTCTGTTTCATCGAAAAAATAAATAATAATCCCGCTATATAGTGCAGGTTTGTACTCAATGAATAGTTCAGGTTTAGCGATGCTAACCAACGTCCAAAGTGAATTAAATCTGGATTGATAATTAGTCAGTTTATAAACTGACAACAGAAGTTTGAAAACTTCTAAATAATGAGTCCAGGTCCCTGCTTCGTTAAGATCTATCCATTAACAGCAACTGGCTATACCTGGAAGAGAAAAGATTAGTTATTTCACTAAATTTAAAGAGTATATTTGTGCTTTTAAAAATTCAGCTACAATGATGGAAACAACCAGACTCAGTATTCACGATAAATTACCTCTCACCTGCTCACGAAGAGGAACCTGCTGTCACGGGAACCTGGTAATGCTTAATCCATGGGAGCTTAAGTGTCTGGCGAGGGAGAAAGGAATTACACCGGGGGAATTCCGTAATCTTTATTGTGAGGTTGGAGGGATTCGTTTACGGTTTGATGGAGCAGTCGGTTGGAGAGAGAAACGAGCCTGCAGTCAGTATGTGGCTGGTTTCGGATGCAGCGTTCATTTGGGACGCCCTCTGGCCTGCCGGTTATTTCCACTTGGTCGTCAGATACAAAGTGAAGAGGTTCACTATATGTACCAGGGGACTGAATTTCCCTGTCTGGAGGGGTGTCCGGAAGTTACCGGATTACCTCTGTTGAATGTAGGTGAATACCTGAAAGGCCAGAAAACAGAAAGGTTCGAAAAGGCTCAGGATGAATATTTAGAAGTCATGCAAAGTTTAGCTGATATTGCATTTGAGCTTCTTCTTGATACCGGCTTAGCTGAATCCGGAGATAAGGAAACATTACACATGTGGAGAAAAATGGGCAATGAACTTCCGAAAATTTTAGCAGATCGAATTGGACACGAGTGGATGGATAGTTTGATGATACCGGAGATTTCTGATGATGTAGATGATCCGGTTTCATTTGCCCGAAAACATAAAGAATTACTTCAATTAAAAGCACAGGAAAAATTTGGAGCCTTGCAAACAAATCATGAAATCCATCAAGCTTCTGTTTTAATCATGAGTGTAGCATTGCATCTTGCCCGTAGTTTAGGGGCAAATCCGGAAATCCTTGCTGAACATTGGATCGATACTGCAAAGAATCAAGGGGCAGTGGAATAGTATTCATACTGATTTGATCACAGAAAATTGCCATGAATGTCTTTATCAGTTTTTAGGGAGATATGGCTGATGTGTGTTTTTATTCACTTTGTCGTCTCATGTCAGTGAATGATTCCTTAAATGGACTAATCCTGGTATCGGAACTATAAAGCCTATAATTCGATTTTATATGTAAGTGTTAAATAAAGAAAGTCAAATTTAGAATTCTTAAATAGACAAAATATGAAGAAAATTCTTATTATTGGAATCATTTGTTGCTTTGGATTACACACAATTGCACAAAACAGTTTAGAAATTTTAAACAACGAAAGATCTTTTGGGAATAATCTGATTACCAATAAGGAAATAGTTGGGAGTGAATATATTTTTACAGAAAGAATTGAGCAGACATATCTTGAAACTAAGTCTAATCGTATTACTATTCAATTGAGAGGTTTTTTATTGGGTGGTCCATATCTAAAAAACAATGGTCAGGTAGTCTTATACGATCTTAATAATAAAAAAACGATTTGGAATAAATCCATAAATTATCAATATTACTCTATTGAACAAAATGGAAAATATATTTTTAAGACAGGTATGAATAAAACTTACTGCCTTGATTTCGAAAATGGAGAAAACCTTTGGAAAGCAAGAAATAGCATTGCATTTATTAATCCTGATTTGAATATTGGAATAGGATATATACCATTTATAAATTACTACATTTCTGACAATAGTTTTGAGGGTATTGATTTAAAAACAGGAGAAACAATTTGGAAAAGGAAAATAAACCACGATTACGGTTTAAATGATATTTTTATGTTGAATGATTCTGTTGCAATGGTTGTATCTTCAGGTTTACACTCTGTAAACTTAAAAAACGGTTTAGGTTGGGATTACGAAGCAAAAACAGGAGTTCCATACCTTCAGGTGAAGAAAACAGAAATAAAATCGAATGTAATTATTGACAGTTTGGATATTTACTTTGCTTCAAAAGAAAAAATCTCCAGATTAGATATAAATGGTAAATTAATCTGGTCAACACCTCTTCCTGAAAATCTAACAAGCACTTCTAATATTATTCTATTGGATAGTACTTTATATATGATTAATAGTGGTTCTTCTCAATGTGGTTATGCTATACTTAAACAAGGGAAACCTTTTTTGGCAGCATTTGATATTAAAAATGGCGAAAAACTTTTTCTTAAAACTGTAGACGACAAAAGTGGAAAAATAATTGGATCAGTTATTAGAAATGATGAATTAGTTCTTTTATATAAAGATAAGATAGCTAAATGTTCTGTAAAAGATGGGTCGTTAATTTTGGAAAGAACATTTGACACTGGAAAGTATGGAGAACTGGAAGGATTTATTAATTACAACATTTTCAACAAATTTGATTCTGCCTACAAAAGTTTAGCACTTACAGATACAATTAACAATTATGTTTATACGAAGAAACGTTCAATTGTAGCTATTGATAAAAATTTAGAAATTTTAAAACAATATGATATAGATCAACTTTATAAATTTTACCTAAAATATAACAAACTTAGGTTTTTAGCTAACAAGGATAACACTATCGTAATTAATAAGGACAATAAGATTGTTGCAAAAATTGATATACCTGATAAAGCAAAAAGAATTGGGTCAAAACTCTACTTTGTCAGGGAGAAAAGTATAATAGAAATCGATTTAAATGAAATAACTCAAGTAGAAACAAAACCTGAATAATTTCATATAAGCAACATGATTGCAAAAAAACGAAAACAAAGTTATGAAAATCCGTTACACAATAAATTCGAACTTGATAATATACAATGAAATTACGTCAATAAATTAATATAACTGATGAAAATAAAAAACACGTTTTTATCGTTTTGTCTTTTGTCATTGCTATTGGTACTTCCATTGAGTTTAATGAAAGCCCAATCCTTTAAACCGGGATATGTCATTACAAATTCAAATGACACTATAAACGGTTTAATTCAATATATTGACATAAATCAGTTCAATGTATGTACATTTAAAAAAGATCAAAATTCAAAGAGCACTCAATATCTTCCCGGAGAAATTCATGCGTACAGATTTAATGATAATGGGAAATTTTTTGTTTCTATGGAAGCGCCTTTATCAACAGGTAGTAAAATGCTTTTTCTTGAATGTCTGATTAAGGGTAAAGCAAGCATTTATTATATGAATGATAAAACACAACACTTTTTCATGGAAACAGATAATGTAAAGTTGACAGAAATCAGTGAAATTCCTGAACTTACAAAAAATGAATATGGTGTAACACATTATAAACCGACAAAGATTACAGGCAAGTTGAAATACATGATGTCCGATTGCCCATCTATATTCAATCAGATAGATGATTTAAAACTATATCCTGATCAACTTCTTAAGTTGTCAAAAGACTATCAGCAACGGGTTTGTAAAGATGAGAAGTGCATCATTTATGAAGAAAAGGCTGACCCGGTAAAACTTAATTTTGGAATAGTTATGGGTTTATCCTATAATAATTTTTTATTTAACGAAACAAATTATACCGAAATGAAAATCGGTAATTTCGAAGGTTTCAAGCTTGAATTTGAGAATATTGTATACTCGCTTAAAAGTTTTACTTTAAATACCGGATTACAATATCAATATTATTCAACGTATACTTTTCATACAAACATATGGCAAATGTATCATTTAAGCCCCACTGGCAGTCATATCCTGAACTTTGACATTATGGCTTCTTCCATCAAAATACCATTATCAGTTAATTATATGTTTTCCCAAAAGAAAATCAGCCCATATATTGGTCTTGGTTTTACGAATACATTTTATTTGAATCAAAACAGAAATTTATATATTACTGATTTTAATACTTATTACGGGAAAGCAATACCACTTTATCATCCTGGCCTAATGGCTACTTTAGGATTAAAGTATAAAATGAAAAACCGATGTTCTTTATTTATTGAATTAAACGGTGAGTTTTCCGGGAATATTAATCTTAACCAGGCATATAGGATGCAGAATCAATATTTGGCATTACAAACAGGATATATGCTTTAGGAACTATTAGTTGGTCACCTTCTGATAATATTGATGTCAAGAAATCTACCTAATATCGTTCAAATCGGTCATTGTAACGACAACCCAATTGACGCGAAAAACATTACCAGGCATTATTATAACAATGGAAACAAACAGAAAAATAAGGACAAGTCGATGGAGTCTATTAATGACCTGAGTTCACAGAGTTTCTATCATGGCACGAAGGCAAATCTGAAACCCGGAGACCTGATCGAACCCGGTTTTAATTCAAACTATGGTAAGAGGAAACAGGCATCCTATATCTATTTCTCTGCCACCCTGAATGCTGCTGCCTGGGGAGCCGAACTTGCCCTTGGCGAAGGACACGGCAGAATTTATGTTGTAGAGCCGACCGGTCCGATTGAAGATGACCCCAATTTGACTAACAAGAAATTCCCGGGTAATCCGACAAAGTCATACCGTTCCCGAAATCCGCTTCTGGTAACCGGTGAGATTACAGAATGGCAAGGTCACTCCCCCGAAGAGCTTAAAGCTATGAAGGAGAACCTTGAGCGACTTAAGCAACTTGGAGTTGAGGCAATCGATGACTGAGAAAAAATGCGAAAATTAATCCGACACTTCAACTAACTAAAATAACGATTTTTAGCACACATTATTTAAAGTCAGGTTGCACGGAATGTTTCATTATGGCTGATGTGCATTTGCAGGTATGCTTCTCCCTTCACTTTATCACCGGGCGAGCAGTGAAAGCTTCCAAAAATGGAACATTCCGGGTACCGGAACCATAAAGAAAATCGACTTGGTAGTTAACACTAATTTTGTGAACACATATTTTAAATTGACAAATGATGAAACTGAATAAAATACTTTTAATATTAGTCCTATTATTCCTGGCATTTTTTATCATTATCAGTATTCCTGAAAGTAGAACGTCGATCAGGACCAAACATTTTACATTCCTTTTTAGTAGAAGCATTAACAAAACAAAAGTTACTGAACTTTCAGATGCTTTGGAAAGCAATTATCTATGAATAGGCAAAGATTTAAAAACCACACCAGCTGACAATATCGAAATAAATATCTATGCCCAAAGATGGAGATATATCAAGGCTACTAAAAATTGGAGAAGTTCGGGAAACATCGAAGGCATTTCAAAACTATACTTTGTTGAACAGGCATGGGGAGAAACTGACAGCAAAAAAGTTGCTGTTCATGAATTTACTCATACTGTAACACTAAAATTACTTTTAGACCATGAACCTCAACCGGTAAACTCAAAGAACTTCGACAAGAAATTTTCAACTTACCCCACATGGCTTTGGGAAGGAATAAGTGTCTATGAGGCACAACAATTCGTTGACCCAAAAACTTTGCCATATTTAAAAAATGGACAACACCCCAATATTGCAGAACTTAACAATCGCTTAAAAGGGGGTAAAATATACAGTTGTGGTTATACAATTATTGAATACATTTTATTTAAGTACGGACAGGATGACTTAATAAGACTTATTGAAAACTACGGGGACTTGAAAACCACATTTAACGTGACAGATGAACAATTTTGCAATGAGTGGTATGAGTTTATAAAGAAGAAGTATTTAAAATATCGCCATTTAATACATTATGGTCATTATTGGCTGACGTGCTTTTGCAGGTGTTGCTCCCTCATACACTTTGCTGTTTTATAAGGAGCGTATGCGCCCAAATTGAACATTCCGGGTATTGGGTATAGCCTACCAACGTTTATTAAGGAGCATACAAAAAAGGGCAGAAAGATATTGATATTCGTACTCCTTTTCATACAATTGGAACACTTCAACTAAATTTGGGACAAAAAAACACCATATTCGAGCTTGAAAAGCTACTCCTAAATAGAAACTAATCCATTCATTTTGTTGGTTTTATGACAACGGATGCTACTGCAAATGGAATATCCAGCACAATGGAGACCATATAGTCCAAAGACCCGGTTATCAGGTAGTATTTTAAAATATGGATATTCCATCTTTGCAGATTTGACAAAATTGTATATCTTTGATACTATCAAATGATACTATCATAAATAGAAGACTATGAAACCTCCCTATGACATTACAAGTAGGATTTTAAAATTAACATCCTCCATATCAGAAAAAATGGGTGAAGTCAAATCAGCCAGATTAATCAAACCACCTACTGAATTACGAAAGCGGAATAGAATAAAATCAATTCAATCATCCCTTGAAATTGAAGGGAATACTCTGACAGTCGAACAAATTACCGATTTAATTGATAACAAAAGAGTACTTGCACCTCAAAAAGACATTCTGGAAGTCAAGAATGCTATTGAATTATATTCCATACTGAATGATTTTAATGCCTATGAACTGAATTCATTATGCCGAGCTCATGGTATATTAATGAATTCGTTAATAGATAATGCCGGACAATTCCGAAGAACAGCAGTTGGAATTGTAAAAGGAAATAATATCACTCATGTAGCACCTCCGGGAGAAATGGTTTTCCCTTTAATGAAGGATTTGTTTGATTATCTGAAAAACGATGACGATATAGTATTAATTAAAAGTTGTGTGTTTCATTACGAATTTGAGTTTATCCATCCTTTCAGTGATGGAAATGGCAGAATGGGACGTTTATGGCAAACCATAATATTAAAAAATTATTCACCTGTTTTTGAATACCTGCCAATAGAATCCATCATTAAGGCACGTCAGCAAGAGTATTATGATGTACTTGGAAAATCGGACAATCAGGGAAATTCTACAGGATTTATTGAATTCATGCTTGAAATAATTGATTCTGCTTTAGAAGATTTATTGAAGGCCCAAAACCATACGATAACCGGTGCTGAGAGAATAAATATCTTCAGGAATTTTGCAGGTACTGAATTATTTACAAGACAGGATTATTTAAGACATAATAAGGAAATCTCAACGGCTACAGCAAGCAGAGATTTAAAGGAAGGTGTTGACAACGGAATAATTCAAAAAACAGGAAAAATACGTTTGACAAAATACAGGTATAACAACTAACCGATACACTCCTAAGTGCATTGAAGTTGATGTGTTATTTTCCCCATTCACTTTGTGGCCGGACGAGCAATTAATGCTCCCATAATAGAACCATTCAGGGAATTGGAACCATAAAGTCCATTTACTCGTTAGTTAACGTTTATTGTAACGGACAACTCAACTGACACGAAATGATATTAACATGCATAATAACAATAATAATAATGAAAACAACTGACATGTCGATAGAGTCTACCAACGACCTGAGTACACAAAAGTTTTATCATGGCACTAAGTCTAGTCTGAGGCCGGGAGACCTGATTGAACCCGATTTAATTCAAATTACGGTAAGAACAGGAAAGTGTCTTATATTTATCTAACTGCCACCTTGAATGCTGCTACACGGGGAGCTGAACTTGCCCTCGGCGAAGGACACGGCAGAATTTATATAGTTGAGCTTACCGGTCCGATTGAAGATGACCCCAATCTGACTGACAAGAAATTCCCGGGTAATCCGACAAAGTCATACCGTTCCCGAAATCCGCTTCTGGTAACCGGTGAGATTACAGATTGGCAAGGTCACTCCCCCGAAGAGCTTAAAGCTATGAAGGAGAACCTTGAGCGACTTAAGCAACTTGGTATTGAGGCAATTGATGACTGAGAAAAAATGCGAAAATTAATCCACGTTTCAAATATCCGGTTATTCAACTTAAAGAAATTGCTTATGTACTCGGGTGCATATAGCCATACATATTACTAAAACATTGAATGCTTTAAGGTATACGGCATAAAATAAAAATTCCTGTATGTGGATTTGAATAAATTATGCAATAATTCAATCGCGTAAAATACCTCTTGCCCCCTTTGCAGGATCACTCGATGTACTGTTTTTATAAATCAGACTTTAAGCATCTAACATTTAGAAAATTAAAACTTAAAATTGCATATTTTGCGTATAATCATTTAATAAAATCATGAAGAAAATCAACGTTATCCTTTTGGCACTGCTTATGTTGACAGGCAATGTATTCGCTCAAAAAAGTAAAGCAGATGATCCTAAAATGGATTGGTGGAAAGAAGCTAAGTTTGGCATGTTTATTCACTGGGGCCTATATTGTATTCCCGGAGGTGAGTGGAACGGAAAGGAAACCACCAATATTGCTGAATGGATTATGAACGACATGAAAATTCCGGTGGCTGATTACAAAGCTTATGCTAAACAATTTAATCCAACCAGGTTCAATGCCGATGAATTTGTATTGCTTGCCAAAGAGGCAGGAATGAAGTATATGATACTTACCGCTAAGCATCACGAAGGTTTCGCCATGTTTAAATCTTCCGATCCGTTTAATGTAGTAGATGCTACTCCTTACAAAAAAGATGTGGTGAAACAGTTAGCCGATGCCTGTAAAAAATACAATATGCCTTTCGGCCTGTATTATTCACAGGCGCAGGACTGGACACATCCCGGAGGTGGAAAGTACTGCAAGAACTGGGATAAAGCTCAGGATGGTAGTTTTGATAAATACCTCGATGATGTGGCAATTCCTCAGATTACTGAGATTCTGACTAATTATAATCCGCGTATTATCTGGTGGGATACCCCGGCTGAAATGACAAAAAAACGTGCAGCAAAGATTGAAGCAATATTACATAAATATCCGAACCTGATTACCAACGACCGCCTGGGAGGTGATGTGGAAGGTGACCTCGTAACACCTGAACAATATATTCCTGCTACCGGAGTTCCCGGAAAAAACTGGGAATCCTGTATGACCATGAACAACACCTGGGGTTACAGCAGGTTCGACAATAACTGGAAAAGTGCCAAATCGCTTATCCGCAACCTGATTGACATTGCCAGTAAAGGTGGAAATTACCTGTTAAACGTAGGACCGACACCTGAAGGGTTGATTCCCGGACCATCAATTGAACGTCTGAAAGAAGTGGGCAAATGGATGAAAATGAACGGTGAAGCCATTTATGGAACCAAAGCCAGTCCGTTCAGTGAACTAAAATGGGGACGGGCAACGCAAAAAGCCTCCGGGAGCAATACCATCCTTTATCTGAATGTATTCGACTGGCCTGTTGATGGGAAATTAACCATAACGGGACTTGGAAACAAGATACTGAAAGCTTATCCGTTAATAGCTCCGGCCACACAATTAAAAGTAACGGAAAAGGAAGATGAAAAAACCATAGACGTCAATAATGTAAAAAAGATAGATGTTGCCACTGTTATAGTGATTGAAATAAAAGGAAAACCCATTGTAAACAATGCTCCGGTAATCACTTCGGATAATTCCATTTATATAAGTAATATTGAATGCAGCATAACATCGGATACCAAAAACGGAACTATTTATTACACTATTGATGGTTCTGAACCGACTATTTCGGGGAAAATTGCAAATGATAAGATTTTGATAAATGCAACCGGTAAGTTGGTACTTAAGGCACGTACATTTGTAAAAGGCAAACCGGTAAGTGCTACCACAACAGCTATTTTCGATCAGGAACAACCACTTGCTCCGGCTTATGAAGGCAAACCCGGATTGAAATACAGCTATTTCGAAGGCAACTGGGAAAAGCTTCCCGATTTTACGAAACTTACTGCCGTAAAAACCGGAATAACACCGGATTTTAATTTGAACGAAAAGAAACAAGCTTCATATTATGGTTTTACTTTCAATGGTTATATCAGCGTACCCGAAAATGATGTATATTCTTTCTTCCTTTCGTCGGACGATGGTAGTAAACTGACAATTGATGATCAAAAAACGCTTGATTTTGATGGATTGCACGGTATGGGTGACAAACGAATGGATGTAGCTCTGTCGGCAGGATTGCACAAAATCTCGCTTCAATTCTTCCAACACGATGGTGATGAAGGTTTGAAACTAGAATGGAAACAAACCGGAAAAGCCCGTAAATTGGTTGACAAATCGGCATTAAGCTATTAAATTAGTATTAAACACGAAGACACAAAGACATTAAATAAATTAATATCTTTGTGTCTTCGAGCTTTTGTTTTAAAAACAAAAGAATCGGAAGAAATCAATAGTATTATTATCTATTATTCTTATAGATAATGTATTACATGCACAACGATTCTCTACTACATTAACCAGAAGTTTTCACAAAATAACATCCCTAAAGTTTTTAATCTTACTAATACTAATATCGGGGAAATAATGAAAACTTTCCATACTAAAATAGCAAAAAGATTGGACGAGAGAATCAATACATAAACATAGAATTAGTTGAAATTCTAAATCTTTAATGTATATCCGCCTGAAACAAGCATATGGGCTTTTGGCGGCTGATATCCTTTTATCAGGTGTTAACTCCGCATTTACTTTAGATAATTGTTTTTATAATTATATCATTAATTCTACTTTACCAGATTAAAAAATTAACCACAAAGTCACAATTGATAAACTGACTATCGGCTTTTACACCCAACTTTCAATTACTTGTAAATATACCTCTGAATTGGCAGTTAAAACAAATATGAAGAGACAAATTACACTGTAGGTGTAATTTCGAATATGGTACATTCCGACTTGTCGGAAACCCCCAGTGTAGCCTGCGGAACTGGGGGAAAATAGAATACTAAACAACCCAACTCCAGAGGAGTTGACCACAAAAAAACACTTAAACTCTTGATTCTGTTGGTGAACTCCTACAGAGTTCTGTTCTTGATTTCATACATAACCCCCAGTTTCGCAGGCTCAACTGGGGGTAATGTACAGAATACTCCTACGGAGTTACTAACGATAAAGGGTCTATTTCAATAAAAATTTATTGATAAGATCATTACAAAAAGACAAAAAAACGAACTATGGGTGCAAAAGCCGATAGTCATTACAGATAAACTGCATTTACTAATTTTGTTTAGCTTATATTCTTAAAATACCGTTAGGTATTTATCTATTGTGTTCTTTTTTGTTTTTATAACCTTTTGTGGTTATGTATTTTGTGTTTTTTATTGTGTACTATGTGGTTATGTATTTTGTTTTATTTGTGTTTTGTGTTCTCTTGTGGTTAAAAGTTTTTGTTGTTTTTTATTTTAGTAAAGTAAAATTATAAGTTCTAACAATACACTTTCACTCCAAAACCGAAAAACAGTAAAAAAGAGATTGTTCTAAGCGGGCTTAATGAAAAATCACTAACTTTGACGGGCTGTTTGTTGTTTTGTTATGACGGTCGTTAGCATAAGCTGAAGAAGTACTGATAAATAATACAAAGACTAATCCAACAGGATTCCAATGTATAAACAATCATGAATTCATCAGTTCACTTAAAATGAATGAATTCAATTGATTGACCCGGGTGTCCAATTAAATATATTAAATACAATAAAAAGAACTATGGAAGACTTTTTTCCGAATCAACGATATACCAGCAAAGGTGAGCCTGAATTAGGTGTTGGCATTTTGACTGAAACCGCAAACCGTAAAGTCCGGATCTATTTTCCGCAATCCAATGAAAAGCGACTGTATGCATTGGAAAGTGCTCCCATACGCCGGGTTGTTTTTAAACCGGGCGATATTATTGTAGATACAAAAAATCAACCTTTGCTTATTGAGCATGTTGAACAGGAGGGTGAACTGTACATGTATTACGGGAAGGACAGGAAAGTATCGGAGGCAGATCTTGGCAATGTGTCAGTAAAACACGATGTGGACGACCGGCTTTTTATGGGTGATGTCGACTCTCCACAAACTTTTGCCTTGCGCAGGGAAACACTGCAACACGATTACAGGCGGAGATTATCGGCAGTCAATGGATTTGTGGGTGGACGAATCGATCTTATTCCTCACCAGCTTTACATAGCCCATGAAGTGAGTTCGCGCTATGCTCCCCGTGTCCTGCTTTCCGATCAGGTTGGTCTTGGAAAAACCATAGAAGCGTGCTTAATCCTGCATCGCTTATTGTTGAGCGGGCGGATTTCGAGGGTGATCATTCTTGTTCCCGAGTCATTAATACACCAGTGGTTTGTAGAAGTACTACGTCGTTTTAACCTGTTTTTTAATATTTTTGATGAAGAACGTTGTGCCTCACTGGACGGAAACGCACCGGAAGGGAACCCCTTTCTGGACAATCAACTAATACTATGTAGTACTGATTTTCTGGCCGGTTCCGCTAAACGTGCCCAACAAGCCATCGCTGCAGGCTGGGATATGCTCGTTGTGGACGAAGCACATCATCTGGAATGGTCGGTTGACAACGTGAGCCATGAGTATGCTGTTGTGGAACGATTGAGTAAGGTGGCTAAAGGTTTATTGTTGCTTACCGCTACCCCTGAACAATTAGGAGAAGAAAGTCATTTTGCCCGACTCCGGTTACTGGATCCAAACAGATATGCAAACTTCGATGATTTCATAAATGAGGCTCCCGATCATGAAAATATTGCCGGTATCGTGGAAAAACTGTACCAGGGGAAAAGCCTAAACCCTAAGGATACAAAATTATTAGTCTCTGTTTTTTCAAAGGAAAGAATACAATCGGTCACTGAAGGAGGAGAAGCAGAGAAGGATAAACTTATTGAAGATTTACTTGACCAGCATGGCCCGGGAAGGGTATTATTCCGGAATACCCGGTCGGTCATGAGTGGATTTCCAACCCGAAAAGCACATCTGATTCCCCTGACGGCATTGAGCGATCAGGAACTGTGGATTCAGCGCCTGACAAACGAGTTTGCCCATGATACGGCACCCGGGGAATCTCCTGTCCTGCAACAATACTGGTTTGCGGAGGACCCGCGTGTTCATTGGCTTTTAATCCTAATAAAGGAATTAGCTCCGGCAAAAATTTTGCTCATCTGCAAGAATAAAGAAAAAGTACTGGCATTGGAAGAAGTCCTGACTAAGCGGACGAATCTGAAAGCAGCCGTTTTTTACGAAGATCTCTCCATTGTACAACGGGATAGAAATGCTGCATGGTTTTCTGAACCGGATGGTGCCCAAATCCTCCTTTGTTCTGAAATAGGAAGCGAGGGACGGAATTTTCAATTCGCCCATCACCTCATTCTGTTTGACTTACCACTTCATCCGGAATTACTGGAGCAGCGAATCGGACGCCTCGACAGAATTGGTCAGACTGAAGATATACATATTTATATCCCTTACCTTCTCCACAGCCCGCAGCAATTGCTGGTAAGGTGGTTTCAGGAAGGGTTGAATGCCTTTGAAGAAAACCTGGAGGGCGGAAATGAAATTTATAAATCAGTGGGTGACCGCTTGCTTAAAATTTCCGGCTCCCACTTATTTGCAGACTCTAATCCCGAACTGGAAGCATTGATCAGTGACACTTCAGTCTTCAAAATGAAACTTCAGAAAAGCCTTGCTGACGGACGTGACAGATTACTTGAAATGAATTCTTTTCGCCCGAAGACAGCCAAAAAACTGGTAGAGCAAATTCAGGCGGAAGACAGCGATGAGAGCCTTGAACTTTATATGACGAAAGTCTTTAACCATTTTGATGTGGAAATGGAAGACCTTGCTCCCCGTACCTACTTTTTGCAACCTGCTTCTGAAATCGCAGGGACGTTTCCTTCTATTCCAAGTGAAGGCATAGGTGTTACATTCGACAGAAAACGCGCTCTAAGCAGGGAAGACATCAGTTTCCTGACCTGGGATCATCCCATGGCAACAGGTTCCATAGACATGGTGTTAAGTACAGGTACCGGAAGTGCCGGCTTTGGGGTATTGCGCGGCACCAACAGCCCAGGTGTTCTTCTTGAGATCCTTTTTGTTGTTGAAACAACCGGAGAACATAACAACTCTGTAGACCGCTTTTTGCCCAATACACCCCTAAGAATAGTCGTTGACCATAACGGCAAAGAGGTAACGGACAGGTATTCTGTTGACACTTTCGACAAAAATCTGATTCCCGGCTCCATAGATGATTTGCTGGAAAATGAAACATTCGTGGAAACGATCCTTCCCGATATGATTTCAGCAGCCACAAAAATAGCTGAGATACAAAGTGCAAAGGAAATAGCAAAGGGACTGGAACGCATGAATTTCACCCTGAATCATGAAACAGACAGACTGAAAGTATTACAGAAAAAGAACAAAAATATCAGGCCGGAAGAAATTCAGATAGCACTTGACGAACAGATAACACTAACAACACTCATTAAGAATGCCCGGGTACGAATGGATGCTATTCAACTTATTCTGAAAGAGTAATTATGACTTCTACTGCTGCCCCTCGTTTCCTAACGAGGGGCTGTTGGTTAGTCGTTTAAAACGATATATAGCAACAAATTAATTATCATTAAACGTTGGAAATGTAAAACTACATACCCTGCCCTCGTTTCCTAATAAGTGGCTGTTGATTAATCAGTTAAAACGTTTTACAGCAATAAATTCATTATCTTTAAAAGTTGGAATCATAACTTTCAACAACATTCAACATTAATTTTGTATTTAAATAAGTTTGTTTATCCTGTGCGACATGGTAATCAACCAATCAACCAAATCATGAACTATCTCTCCCCCATTATGTTTGCCGGTACCGGCAGCGACGTGGGCAAAAGTGTTATTGCTGCTGCCTTTTGCCGGATATTCAAACAGGACGGCTACACTCCTGCCCCATTCAAAGCCCAGAATATGGCGCTGAACTCATATGCTACCCCCGAGGGTCTGGAGATCGGTCGTGCACAGGCTGTACAGGCGGAAGCTGCAGGAATCCCCTGTCATACAGATATGAATCCGTTACTGTTAAAACCTACCGGCGATACTATCTGCCAGGTAGTATTAAACGGTAAATCAATAGGCAACCAACATGCTTTTGATTATTTCACATCCAACAACAAATCCAACCTGCGCAAAGAAGTCTGTGCTGCTTTTGACAGGCTGGAAACCCGTTATAATCCTATTGTACTGGAAGGGGCAGGCAGTATTTCCGAAATAAACCTCCGTGAGCTTGACCTGGTAAACCTCCCGATGGCAGCACATGCCAAAGCCTCTGTCATCCTGATTGCCGATATCGACCGTGGAGGAGTGTTTGCTTCCCTTTACGGAAGCATTATGCTGTTGACCGAAGATGAACGGAAACTGGTAAAAGGAATACTAATCAATAAATTTCGAGGGGATATACGTTTGTTTGAGTCGGGCATCACTATGATAGAAGAACTGTGCAAGATCCCGGTTATAGGCGTTGTGCCTTACTATCACGATATCCACATCGAGGAGGAAGATTCGGTCATGTTGCATTCGAAGAGCCGGTTAGCAGAAGCCGGTAAGGTAAATGTGGCCGTTGTTTTGCTGCAACATATGTCCAACTTTACCGATTTTAATCCGCTTGAACGGGACGAACGCATACACTTATTTTATACCAATCAGCCTGAAGAGATTCAGAATGCCGATATAATTATCCTTCCCGGAACCAAAAGCACGTTGTCCGATCTGCAGGTTTTACGACGTGAAGGTATGGTGCAGGCTATTATCCGGGCAAAGAACGAAGGAAAAACCGTACTGGGTATTTGCGGTGGGTACCAAATGATGGGTACAGGATTATCCGATCCCCAGGGAATAGAAAGTAACGTACTGTATCTCCCAGGGTTAGACCTGTTGCCTGTAGAAACTACTCTCGAAGGAGAAAAGATAACAAGACAGGTCAGATTTACTTTTAGCAAGGAGAACACTAACTGTACAGGCTATGAGATACACAACGGGCGGACGGAACTTCGTTCACCGGATATGGAACCGTTGAATATACTCGAAGACGGTTCGGAAGACGGATGTATCTTTGGGAACTGCCTTGGAACTTATATCCATGGGATATTCGATAATGCCGGATTTGTCGATTATCTGATCCAACCCTATTTAAGCGTTACATCTGCCGAAACAAGCTTTGATTACTTTAAATTCAAAGAAGAACAATACGATAAACTGGCTGCCCATGTACGGAAATTTGTTAATATGGAGTTGGTTTATTCTATGATAAGGCCCGAATTATGAAATGAGTTCTTGTGAAACAAAAATAATCCCACTACCCCTCGTTTCCTAACGAGGGGCTGATGGTTAGTCGTTTAGATCGATAAACAGCAACAAATTCTTCATCATTAAACGTTGGAAACGTAAAACCACTTATTATTCAACCCGCAAATAATTTAAAAATCAGAAGTGGGAGTGCGACTAATTGGCTTGTATCAGTAAACTTTAAGACCCGAAACACGGAACACGGAACACGGAACACGGAACGGTGTACCTCCACCCTTTAGTCGCACTCCCACATCTAAGATTCACGTTTTCTGCAATAAATACCAAGTGGGAGGGCGACTTTCAATACCAGTAACTTCTCAGACCCGAAACGCGGAACGCGAAACGCGGAACGCGGAACACGGAACACGGAACACGGAACACGGAACAGTGTACCTCCACCCTTTAGTCGCACTTCCACATCTAAGATTCACGTTTTCTGCAATCAACCCCTAACTTTTTTCATTTTAGGTAGTCTATTTTCAGTTTTTTAAAAAGGTCTATATTTTTGAGTGTAATTTCTGATCT
>Ga0302200_10002022_pt1 | contig 18388 bp, 9 predicted proteins | sample II_Bog_N3_1_FD_194585 | JGI IMG/M metagenome (GOLD analysis project Ga0302200, IMG submission 194585) | Peat permafrost microbial communities from Stordalen Mire near Abisko, Sweden - II_Bog_N3_1 | ecosystem: Environmental > Terrestrial > Soil > Wetlands > Peat | place: Sweden: Abisko, Stordalen... | reverse complement strand
CAATTGGGTCTGAACAGTGCGCGGTGAGATATTGAGGATTTCGGCAACCTCTTTATATTTCAATCCGTTTTCCTTTATCAGCCTGAAAACTATCCGGGCCTGCATAGGCAGCATTTCTATGGCCTGGTCGAGGCGATGATGTAATTCTTTTCTCTCCAGTTTTTTTGACGGATCCGCCAGATCAACCAAATGAAAACTGTTATCCTCCAGCTCAACCAAATGTATGTTCGAGTATTTTTTACGGTATTTTAAAGATTGATTCTTTACAGCTATAAATAAATAACTCTCAGGGTAATCAATCTGGCTTAATGAGCCGCGGTTGGTCCAGCACTTTACAAATACTTCTGAAACTATTTCCTCGGCAACTTCACGCTGATGAACATAGTAAACGCTGAACTTGATAAGCTTGTTGAACAAGGCATAATAGAGCCTTTCAAATGCTTGCGCGTCATCCTCCAGGCAAATTTTCCTCCAAAGTTCAGTTAAGTCGGGTTTCAATCTTATTAAAGCGCTAATTGATTTTATATCAACGGGTCGAATGTAGCAAATGCCGGATGTTTTTTGTAAATAAATTTAACATGTACTAAATTAATTACCATAATGTGTTTTTCTTTTCTTCCGGATAAAAAGGAAATAATAGCGAAGAGGATAACCATCCTGAGCAAGCTTTCTCAAAAAAAATAAAATTCTTGTAGGCAATTCTTCCATAAAAGGGAATATAACCTTATAGCCGGGGTCTATATCAGCCCAAAGCAAACGAGGTTTAATGCTTTATACCGGTTAAAACCTCACATAACCAATTTATTTACAGTTTATCAATTTTAAACATGAGTATGAAAAAAAAATTACTTACATGCTTTATTGTTTGCAGTTCGGCAGGGGCATTTGCTGCCAGCAGTGCTATTGCAGCCGCAAACAGCAGGCATTTTTTAGCCAATCATGCACAATTCGAGGTAAAGGCCGATCAGAGCATTAAAGGCGTTGTGAAGGATGAAACAGGGGCAACGCTGCCAGGTGTTTCTGTTGTTATTAAGGGTTCTACAAAAGGCACACAAACAGATGCCAACGGAAACTTTACTTTATCGGCCAACAAAGGCGATGTATTGGTTTTTAGCTATGTAGGTTATGCTTCAAAAGAAGTTACTTTAAGTGGTGAGCCCCTTATTACAGTAACGCTTACATCCAGCTCAAGCCAGCTTGACGTGGTAGTAGTAACTGCGTTGGGTATCAAAAGATCTCAAAAGTCGCTTACCTATGCGCAGCAGCAAATTAGCGGAAGCCAGTTAAATGATGTAAAAACAGACAATTTAATGAACTCGCTAAACGGTAAGGTTGCCGGTTTAGCTATTCAGCCCAGCGCTTCGGGTGTTGGTGGTTCAGCCAAAGTGCTTCTACGTGGTTCACGTTCATTTGCGGGCAATAACCAGCCGTTATATGTGATTGACGGTGTGCCAATGGCTAACCCGGTTAATTATAGCGGAACTACAACCACTAACGGTGGCCAGCCGGGCGACAACTTCGGTGGCAGCCCTGATGGTGGTGACGGTATCTCTAACTTAAACCCCGACGATATTGAAAGCATTACCGTATTAGAAGGCGCTTCAGCGGCTGCATTGTACGGTAGTCAGGCTGCTAACGGTGTTATCGTTATTACCACTAAGAAAGGTAAAGTTGGTAAAACTGAGATACATTATTCATCCAGTTTCCAGGCATCAAACGCGGTGGCGGAGCCGAAATTCCAGAACCAGTACGGCCAAACCAGTGCGGGTTCAACAACAAGCTGGGGTGCCGCTATTTCAAATACGGAGGATAACCTGAAGGATTTTTACAGAACAGGTACTAACTGGACAAACTCAGTTGACCTTTCTACCGGTTCTGAAATTGCGCAAACCTATGTATCATATGCTAATACATCTGCCAATGGTATCGAGCCTGGGAACTCATTAAGAAGGAACAACTTTGATCTTCGCGAAACAGGCCATTTCCTGAATAATAAACTGACTGTTGACGGAAACGTTAACTATATAGATCAGGATATTAAGAACAGCCCGGGACTTGGGTTATATACTAACCCACTCGTTGGTTTATACCTTTTCCCTCGTGGTGTAAATATCGAGCCTTATAAGGATAATTATTTATTACCAAACAACGTTGGTGCAGCTCGCCAGAACTGGATAACCAATAATGATGACAGCCAGGAGCAAAACCCATGGTGGGTAACTAATATGAACCCTAACAACCTGCAACGTAACCGTATTATATTTAACGGAAGCGCTAAATATGATTTTACCAAATGGTTTAATGTGCAGGTAAGGGGAAGTTTAGACCGTACAAATGATAGCTACACCCAGGACCTATATTCAGGTACGTTAACTACGTTCAACAGTAATGGTAATGGCCATTATTCATACAGTAACCAGGTTACAGAGCAGAAATATGCTGATGCGATAGCGAATTTTACACCGGGTAAATTTGGTGATTTTAAATTTGATGGATTAGTAGGTGGAGCTATAAATGATTCACAATTAAGTGGCCTTGGTGCAAGTGGTGACCTTTCAACCACTGACTTTTTCACCCCTTATAACATCATCGATGGTCACAGCGCTCCTATAGCGTTTGGTGATCACACTCAGATCCAGTCTATTTTCGAGGCTGCCAACTTATCGTACAAAGATTGGTTATATTTAGCATTGACCAACCGTACCGATTGGAACTCAACCCTGGCTTTCACCAATAAAATGGATTACAGTTATCCATCAGTGGGCTTAACTGCAATTTTATCACAGGTGTTGTCATTACCCCAGGCTATATCTTACGCAAAGATCCGCGGAAGTTATGCAAACGTAGCCAACGGTTTACCGGCCTACACTACCATTACACAAAACACCCAATCATCTTCAGGTGCATTAATTTTTAATACTACTGCACCTTTGCATACTTTAAAACCTGAAACTACACACTCTTACGAGTTCGGTACCGACTGGAAATTCCTGGATAACCGTATTAATTTCAGTTTTACCTACTATAATACACATACATACAACCAATATTTTGCTTTAACTCCTCCCGCGGCTACACTAATTTCTACTTATTATGTAAATGCCGGTGATATTCAAAATACAGGTTTTGAAATATTGGTTGGTGCGGACATTGTACGCAGCAAAGGATTTACCTGGAACAGTTCAATCACAGCTTCTGCCAACAAAAATAAGATCGTATCACTTGATCCGGCTGATAACTTAAACCAGGCTATTTTAACCGGTAATGACGGTGGTGGCTTCGGTTATGAATCAGTTATAGCAAAAGGTGGTTCTTTTGGCGATATCTACGGTTACACAACTGTACGTAATGCAAAAGGGCAGGTAGTATTAACCGGTACAACCCCAAGTACTTATGCACCGCAAAAAAGTACCGAAATGAGCTACGTAGGTAACCCTAACCCTAAATTCCAGTTAGGTTGGAGCAACAGCTTTAACTACGGGCACTTTAATTTTGATTTCCTTGTCGACGGCAAATTTGGCGGGCAGGTGCTTTCTTTAACCCAGGCTATGCTGGATAGTTATGGTGTATCGCAAGTTTCGGGAGCCGCACGTGCTAATGGCGGTGTTACTGTAAATGCTGTTAACTCAGCAGGTACTCCTGTAACTACGGTTAACGCGCAAACCTGGTATCAAACCATTGGTGGCCGTAATGCATTAACCGATCAATACATATACAGTGCTACTGTTGTAAGATTACGCCAGGCGGCTTTAGGTTATACCTGGCCGGTTAGCAATAGCGTGGTAAAAGATGTTAAGCTTTCATTAATTGGCAGAAACCTGATCTATTTCTATAAGAAAGCACCTTTTGATCCTGAAGTTACCACTTCAACAGGTAACGGTTTATCGGGTGTTGATCTGTTTAACCAACCGGCAACCCGCAATGTGGGTTTAGACCTGAATGTTACTTTCTAAAAGTTAATTATTAAAAAGCACAGTAATGAAAAGAAATTATAAATATACAAAGCATATTACCGGTAAAAAGCTTAGCGTTGTACTGGTTTCTGTTATGGCCCTGGCACTAACAGCATGTACCAAGAATTTTGAAAAATATAACACCAATCCTAACTCCTTAAGCAGTTCGCAAAGCGAAACTATAGCAGCTACTGCGTTCGGTCCTATGGAACAGGCCATATATTCCAACTATCAGCGTGCGCAAAATTTGAGCGCCGATGGTTACGCTGGTTACATGCAGCCTGGCATCGCGTTTAGCGGAGATCATAACAATTTAACTTATGCTATGGTTGATGGCTGGAATTCAACCGGTTTTAATGATCAGTATACCCTGGTGATGGCTCCGGTTCATGCTATTGCTACAACCACTCCGCCCCTTAAAGCAACAAACCCCGAAATGTGGGCTGTTGCCTTGCTGATACAGGTAGAAGCTATGGATAGGGTAACCGACAGATTTGGCCCTGTACCTTATAATAAAGTAGCCACATCATTAACTACAGCCCCTTATGATGACCAGCAAACGATTTATCAAACATTCTTTAAACAAATTGATACAGCGGTAACCAACCTGAAAACCTATATAGCAGCTAACCCGGGTAAAACCAGCTTAGGGGCAAACGACTATATATATGCAGGTAATTACGCTGAATGGTTGAAATTTGCTAACTCACTACGCCTGCGTTTGGCTATGCGTATTGTGAAAGTTGACGCGACTACCGCGCAGGCACAGGCCGTAAAAGCTTTAACCGATGCAGGTGGTACACTGCTTACAGCTGCTGACGACGCTGCAATTGCTCAAACCGGTGGCCGTGAAAACGACCTGCACCAGATCTCTGGCGATTGGAATAACACCAACATGAGCGCTGCTATTGCGTCATACATGATAGGTTATAACGATCCACGCCTTGCTATTTATTTCCAGCCTGCGCAAGCAGGTGCCGGTTCAGCTTATGCTGGTCAGTTTTTGGGGATACGTGCAGGTACTTTAATTGGTGCCAGCCAAAGTACTTATTCTGATTTTGCAAACCTGAACACTACCCAGACCTTTCAGTTCTCAACACCACAACTGATCATGACGGCTGCTGAGGTTTGGTTCCTGAAGGCTGAAGCTGCTTTACGCGGATGGACTGCATCAAGCGTGCAAGCTGATTATGAAGCTGGAATTTCTGCATCTATGAACCAATGGGGCGCTACTATAGGTAACTATTTAAGCGATGGCACAAGCACCGAAGCAAACTTTACCGATCCGGTTAACGCTGCTAATAATGCTACCGCGTTATCAACTATTACTATTAAATGGGATAACAGCGCTACGCAGGAACAACAGCTGGAGCGCATCATAACTCAAAAATGGCTGGCTATATTTCCTGACGGTCAGGAGGCATGGGCCGATTACAGGCGTACCGGTTATCCTAAACTATTTACTGTTGCCAATAACTTTAGCGGTGGTTTAATAAATACCGATACACAGGTACGCAGGTTGCCGTATCCATCAACCGAGTATACTACCAATGCTACTGCGGTAAATAATGCTGTAAAATTATTAGGCGGTGCTGATAACGGTGGTACCCGCGTATGGTGGGATGTAAACAAGCCTAACTTTTAATGGTTTGAGGTTCTGAATCATATCACATCAGTAAAAATTCAATAATAATAAATAAAGGCCAGTCGTTTTAAAGGCTGGCCTTTATGCTAAAGTAATCATGTTAAAAATTATAAAGTATCCGCTTTCATTACTAAGCCTGGCGATCTCCTTAAATGGTTTCGCGCAGCAAAAATTAACAAAATATGTCGACCCGTTTATAGGCACAGGCGGCCATGGGCACACCTTTCCGGGAGCAACAGTTCCATTCGGGATGATACAACTGAGCCCCGATAATGGCCGCACTGGCTGGGACTGGTGCGGAGGATACCATTATGGCGACTCTGTTATCGTTGGGTTTAGCCACATGCACCTGAGCGGTACCGGGATAGGGGATTGGTGCGATATCTCCGTAATGCCAGAAAATAAGCTTATTACTGATACCGCCGACCGTGGCCTCGCCAGGTTCAGTCATCGCAATGAGATTGCAACTCCCGGTTTTTATAAAGTGGCCATGGATAACGGCATCAGCGCCGCATTTACCGTTACCGAGCATTGCGGCTTCCACAATTATACCTTCCCTGCAAATGTGAGCCCGGTTATTAAGCTCGATCTGGGATATCATCAAAATTGGGATAAGCCTACATCAACCTATGTAAAACAACTCAATGATTCAACCATTGTTGGTTACCGATATTCCACCGGGTGGGCACAGACACAGCGGGTGTATTTCGCATTGCGTTCGTCCGTTCCGTTCAGTAAGTTATTGATAACTGCGGATGGTAAACAAATAACAGTATCCGAAGCAAATGGTACTGCTGTGGTTGCGCAATTATTGTTCAACACACAAAAGCCTAACCACGTTATGCTTAAGGTGGCACTCTCTACAGTGAACACCGACAACGCGGTTAATGCATTAAAAGAAATTAAAAACTGGGACTTCAACAACGTTACTAAACAAGCTGCCGAAAAATGGGAGCATGAACTATCAAAGATCCAGATCAACACCAACGATATCCGCATAAAAAGAATCTTTTACACCGGCATTTATCATACCTGCATAGCACCATCACAATATTCTGATGCTGATGGAACTTATCAGAATGCAAAAGGGGAAGTCCATCAAATGCCTGCCGGGCAACAGCGCTATACCACCTATTCGCTTTGGGATACCTTCCGCGCTTTAAACCCATTATATACCATTACCCAGGGTGAACGCTATTCCGGTATCTTAAACTCCATGCTGGCTTTTTACAAGGAGAATGGCCTGTTACCCGTTTGGGACCTGAGTACAAACGAAACCAATTGCATGACCGGTTACCACGCTGTGCCTGTTTTAGCCGATGCTATTTTAAAAGAGATAAAAGGCATCGACTATCAACTGGCCTACACCGCCATGAAAGCAAGCGCTATGGAAAACATCCGTGGCTGTAACTATTACAGACAATACGGCTACATCCCGCAGGATAAATACGGCGCAAGCGTTACCAACACGCTCGAATATAGCTATGACGACTGGTGCATTGCCCAGGTAGCACAGAAATTAGGTTATGCCGATGATTATAAATATTTCATGAAGCGCTCTGCCAGCTGGAAAAACCTGTACGACCCCATTACCGGCTTTATGCGCGCAAAAAATGCCGATGGCAGCTGGGTAACACCTTTCGATCCATTTTACTCGGAGCATAACCCCGATAAAGCCATGTTTATGGAAGGCGATGCCTGGCAATATACCTTCTTTGTACCGCAGGATGTTGAAGGCCTCATAAGCGCTTACGGCGGCAAGCAAAAGTTTGTAAAAAAGCTCGATTCGCTGTTTACCGTCACCTCAGCCATGCATGGCGAGGATCAGTCGCCTGATATTAGTGGGATGATAGGGCAGTATGCACATGGCAACGAGCCCAGTCACCACGTGGCTTACCTGTATGATTATGCCGGAGAGCCATGGAAAACCCAATCGCGTGTGCGCATGGTGGTAGATTCACTGTACCACGACCAGCCCGACGGTTACGCAGGCAACGAAGATTGCGGGCAGATGAGTGCTTGGGCCATATGGAGCATTGCGGGCCTGTACCCGGCGAATCCGGCCAGTGGCAGGTATATGTTTGGCAGCCCGTCGGTAAACGAAACGGTTATTAAAACCAGGGGCGGTCAGTTTGTTATTCGCGCTGTAAATAACAATAAGGCCAATGTTTACATACAAAGTGCCACGCTTAACGGCAAGCCTTACCATAAAATGTACATAACGCACCAGCAGCTTCAGGATGGCGGCACATTAGCATTTACAATGGGCCCAAAAGTTAATAAAACCTGGTTTGCCGCCGAATAAGCAACCGGCTGAAGCATTAAAAAATATAATTATAAAAGCTGTAGGCAATTTGAGCCCCATGCGGATTATAGTAGTAAGTTGTTAGTTCAGATCGGGATGATTTGAATTAGTTTGTATTAATAGTGCCTGGAGAACGTGTTCTTTAGGCATTTTTTTGTTTAAGGAGGGTATTTGGGCGTTCCCCTCCGGGTCAGGCTTTCCGCTCATACGCCTGCAGGCATTACGCGCGAGGCCGGTACCCGCTGCAATCCTTAACGCAGAAATACTAACGCTGGAATCGCACACGGGTACGCGCGCGCTAGCGATAGTATTAGATTATGCGTTTTCTTTAAGTTGTTTTATTCCAGATTCAATTAAGCCTTTGCCCCCATAATCCGGGAAAGATTTCTGTATATCTACATCATTATTCATTGGTAATATTTTCGCTCCTCTTTCAACCAAATCGGCAACAGAGACAATAGATAATTTAAGTCTTTCTATAGTTTCTGGATCATTATGTGAATAATGTTTTAATGCTATCGCTTCTGCTTCGCTATTTAATAAATTTTTTAATTGTTGACTTTGTGCTTCAATTAAGATTTGTAAAGCTTCATTCTTAAGATCCAATGTTTTAGCATGGGCTTCAAATAATTTAGCTTCTGCTCTTTTTTGTTTAATAACAGCTGCCGCCCAACAAATACCAGCAACCAATTTTACAGCTAACACAGTTCCTAAGGCCACATATAAAATAACAGATCCATGGTCTCCAGCTAATATTTTTACTTCCCCATTTATTGCATTATCCATTATGGGAATCTCAATTGCCTTTTTTAAATCAAGAGAAGCTTTTGAAAGGTCGTCAAATGTAGATAAGTCAGGTAATCGTACAAACAATAAATCCTCTTTCCCAACTAAATTTGTTCTTTCGACAATATCTTTTAACGTTGAAAGTTTGATTTTTATAATGCTAAAATAACTTTGAACAAAAGAGTTGTCTGTAGAAGCAATTAGTTTACTATCGCTGAAATCTGCAAATAGCCATGAGTTTAAGATGGCATTTAGAGGTTCTTCAATAAATGGAACAATTTCAATACTGCGAAGTAGTTCTCTCGTTTGTTTAAGATTTTTAGCTTGATATGGTGTATCGCCAGAGTTTGCCACATATACGGATTGGTAATCCAAATTCTTTAAAGCATTTAATATAATAGGATAAACTTCGACAAGGTTCATATATGACTTTTTGGTGCTCTAAAGTAACAATAGTATTTAATATTCTTAAACACATTCCACAAACCGCAGATATCCCAATGCTAACGTACGCGTGTCGTGTGTGACCAAACCATGAAAGTGTCCCCCCCTCACTGGTTGAAGTTTAAAAACTTCGACCTAAAACAAAGCAAGAATCCTTCTTGCTTCAACAAGCTGGAAGCTTTGTGAATATAGGATCTAAGTTACGCTGCGCTATACTTAGACCAGTGTATGAGTCATCCAACGTCATTGCGAGCGATAGCGTGGCAATCCCCGACTATGCAGATCAACTATGCTTGTCTCTTCGCTCTGTACAGTTAGGGATTGCCACGCTATCGCTCGCAATGACGATTGGTGAGGGTGCCCGGGAATGTTAACCCGCTTCCTCACTCAAAATAAAAACTTAATAAAAATTTTAAAAAGTTTATAATATTTTGAAAAAGTTAAATAAATATTATATTTGAAATATAGTTATCTATTTTAATAAAATACTTAATGCCGGATTTTACGCTCTTGTCGGCAAGTTCAATTGCCATTATTAAAGCAATTTATTTTAATCCTGATTCAACTTGTTTGGAAATTAGCAAGCAGGTTGAAAACAGTATACCTAATGTTACTAAAAACATAAACGACCTGATTAAAAACGGGATAGTTTTTGAAAATGGGCATGGCAGTTCGCGCGGGGGCCGGAAGCCGCTCCTGTATTCGTTAGTGCCTGATAGTTTGTACACCGTAAGCGTGGCCATGAACCAGTTGAATGTACAGGCCGCTATTATGGATATTACGGGTAATATTATTTCGGATATTATTGAGTTTGATGTTGATATTTACAAGGATGCTGATACCCTTGAACTGGTAATAGAGAAAGTTTTACACCTCATTGAGGTTTCGGCTGTTGAAAGGGGCAAAATTATGGCCGTTGGCATATCGATGCCGGGGGTTATTGATGTTGAGAGGGGCGTAAATAAAAGTTATTTTAAAAATCATTCGAAAAGCATAGGGGATGTGCTTTCGGAAAGGATTGGGATACCTGTTTTTATAGATAATGATTCGGCTGCTATAGCACTTGCCGAATTGAAATTGGGCTTAGGCCGCACCATAAAAGAGATTATGGTGGTAAATATAGGCTGGGGCATTGGCCTGGGGATGATTGTTAACGGCAAGATCTTTCGTGGGTCTACAGGTTATGCCGGTGAGTTTAGCCATATCCCATTGTTTAAAAATGGCAAGGTATGCCGCTGTGGTAAAATGGGTTGTTTAGAAACTGAAACCTCCCTTATTATTATTGCGAACAAAGCCAAGGCTGAAATTGCAGGGCTTAGGGTAATAGACAGCAGCAATATGCTGGAAATTATAAATTCGGTTTTTGCACTTGCACGGGAGGGGAATTCGGCAGCCATTAAGTTAATTACTGAAGCGGGTTATCATTTGGGGCAGGCTATTGCTATTCTTATCCATATTATGAACCCCCAGGTGGTGGTTTTAAGCGGAAAGGGCCGTGAGGCAGGCAGGGTATGGCTCGCACCTATTGAGCAGGCGATAAATGAATTATGTATCCCCACTTTACTTAATGAAAGCGGCGTGGCGCTATCGCCGATTGAAAAATTTGCCCAATTAAAGGGCACTGCCGGTATGATCATAGAGAACCTGGGCACGGTGTTATTGAAAAATGAGATACATAAAAAGCAATTAAGTCATCATTAAATAAATGAATATGGTAAAGTTTTAAAATATTTTATAGCTCATCACAGCAATATGCCGCATGTTTTATGGCGGTAGTGTTGTTACGAGCTATATGCTTATAAATTATTGCATTGATCCTTAGTAATTGACTGTATATAATCCGGGGGTAACTGATATGGAACTTAATGAAAACGAACTGCTACAGAAAATATCGCAAGACGATAGTATTGCTTTTGAGGCATTATATAATCATTACAGGCTTGATATATACAGGTTCATCTATAAGTTTATTAAGTCGCCCGAGTTGTCGGACGATCTTTGCCAGGAGATATTTATAAGGATATGGGAGAACCGTAATAGCCTGGTGATGATAAAAAGTTTTAAACCTTACCTGTACACCATAACCAAGAACCATACCTTAAACTTCCTAAAAAGAGCATCTGTCGACTCAAAGGCAATGGGGGTTATCTATTCTACATTCAGTGAAAAACGGAATGAGATGGAGGATAACCTGATAACAAATGAATACCTGAACCATTTGAGGAATATTTTAAATACACTACCAGCGCAAAGTCGCGAAGTGTTTAAACTATGCAGGCAGCAGGGGCACAGCTATGATGAAGTTGCTCAAATGCTCGGCATATCGCGCAGCTGCGTAAAAAAACATATGGTGCGTTCCATGCGTACATTAAAACTTTCGGTAGTAAAAGAGTTTGGTATCTCATTAAGTATATTCTTGATTTGCACTAAATTTTAAAATATTTCATTACAGGGGTACCCTCCAGCCATATTTAATTGTCTTAGTCCATAAACAGCCCATATTTTATGGATGACAAAGAATTTCAGCAACAATTAATACAACGTTATTTAAATAATCAGTGCACCGATGAGGAGCTTGAGGCATTTTTTCATTTAATTGAAAAAGGCCTGATAACTGATGCCCTGATACGGGAGATGGATGTATTGTTAACCACTGAAAACTCAGATCAGCAGGATGAACAACTATACCCGGAGCTTAAAAAACGAAAACTAAACCTGATGCGGCTTTTAGGTTATGCCGCAATTTTATTGGTTTGTTTTTCAGCATGCTTTTATTTCTATCAAAATCGCATTCACCAAACCAATCTTATCGCTTTTGTTAAGTATGATACTGTAGAAACCCGGAAAGGTGAAATTAAAAAGATTGAGCTACCGGATAAGTCGGTTTTGTATTTAAATGCACACAGCCGCTTACGCTATCCGGAAAAATTCAGCGCTAACATTCGCCAGGTTGACCTTTTAGAAGGGGAGGCGTATTGTACTATTTATCATGATAAGAAGAAGCCATTTATTGTAAGATCGGGCAATATTAATACACAGGTTTTAGGAACAGCTTTTAATATCAGTTTCTATAAATACCTTAAATCTGTGAGCGTTTCAGTTACGCAGGGGAAAGTATCGGTTACCAACTTCGGGCAAAACAAGCAGCCTGCCAAGTCGATTTTGGTTGCCGGCGATAAAATTTGTATCAACAAATTATCGGGCAAAACAACCTATTCAAAAATTGCTGTGGCCGATGATGCCATGGGCTGGACAAGTGGTAAACTGATATTTGATAACAAGAGCCTTGGCGAGGTTGCCAATGTGCTGAGCGACAGGTTTAACACTGAAATAGGGTTTGCTGATAACAGCATAACGCATTACCATTTAACGGCAACATTTAACAGCACAGATCGACTTTTGGATATAGTTAAAATGCTGTGCATCTCAAATAAGCTGAAGTATCGTGTAACTGACCAAAAAATAGTTTTAATGTTCAATTAATTTATAACCCCTTAAAAATAAAGCGTATGAATATAAAATTTTATTAGACCACTTAAAAAAGAAGTACCGGATAGTTTAAAACTTTCCGGTACTAAATTTAATAATACCGGTTGTAACGCCAATCACTTACCGGTAATTATTATGTTTTCATTTAACTCATTATTCATTAATAAAAACAAAATAAAGGTATGAAAAATTATGCCCGGGGCATACTATCAGATATTTTCTGTATTATGAAGTATACGTCTTATATTTTCTTAATCGTTGTATTATCGTCTCAAGTACTTTGGGCGAGTTCATCTAATGGCCAAACAGTAAATGATGTCAGGATAGATATTACGCTGCAAAATAAGTCGTTAAAGGAAGCTTTTTCGCAAATAAGCAAAAAAGGCGGATTTGAATTTGTGTACAACGAAGGTATGGTTAAACCTTACCAGGAGGTTAATATATCAGCAAAAAATAAAACCATAGCTGATATATTAGGTATGTTACTGCTTAACACAAGGCTCGACTATAAGGAGCAGCAGGATAAAATAATTGTTATTGAAAAGCCGGTTATCGAAAAGCCCGTTACTGTACCCGTTACCGGTAAGGTGGTGGATGAAACAGGTAGCCCGTTGTATGGTGCTACGGTATCTATAAAGGGAACTTCAATAGGCACCCGTACTGATGCGAACGGTGTTTTTAAATTAGATGTAGCTGATAAAAAAGCCATTATAGTAATTTCTTTTATTGGTTATCAAAAAAAGGAAATTGCTGTAAATGACCAAACTACGTTTAATGTAGCATTGGTTCCTCTGGACAATAAGCTGAATGATGTAGTGGTAACTTCATTCGGTATAAAACAACAGCAAAAGGCTATAGGTTATGCAACCAGTACCATAAGTGCGAAAGATATTACCGAGGCCGGAAGCACCAACTTTGCATCAGCATTATATGGTAAGGCAGCCGGTGTAATTGTAAGAACACAGCCGGGTGGTGCCAGCAGCGGGGTTAATATACAAATCCGCGGTATCAATTCTATTAATTACAACCAACCGCCATTATATGTGGTTGATGGTGTAATTATACGTAACCAGCAGCAATACGGCCAGGCAGGGTTTAACAACAATGGTTTTTATACCGACCAAAGAATTGAAGGCAATGGTATATTAGACATTAATCCCGATGATATTGAAACAATAAATATACTTAAAGGTGGTAGTGCAACGGCATTATATGGTTCTGATGGTGAAAGCGGTGTAATTGTTATCACCACTAAAAAAGGAATAAAAGGCAAAGGCCCTACGGTTGATTTTAATTATTATGGTACCGAAGAGCAGGCTGCTTTTTTACCAAATTACCAGAATGTTTATGGGCAAGGTTACCCGGTTGATGTAAACTTAGAAGTTGGTGCCAGTGCTGATGGTACCTTTCCTGATGCTAATTCTCCATCAGGTTGGAGGCCGAATTTTAGGGCTTATGCCAATTTTGGGCCTAAAATGCTTGGTCAAAAGGTACAATGGTGGGATGGTTCAATACAATCGTACTCCCCTCAGCCAGACAATTATAAGGATATCTTCCGTACCGGTTTCAGCTCCAGCGCGAATGTGTCATTATCAAATAAAACTGAAAACTCTGATTATAGAATATCATACACAAGACTTGATTATGATGGGATACAAAGAGAATCGGGCGTACATAAAAACACTTTTGGCTTAAACAGCAGCTTGCTTTTAAGCAAGGGAGTGAGTGTTGACCTGGTTGCCAATTATGTAAATACCATAACCGAGAATCGTCCATACCAAACTAACAGGCTGGCCCAGTCATTCGATGGTTTCTTCGGTCGTGAAGAGCATATGGGTTTGGTAGAGCAAAAGTATCTTACCAGCGATGGTTTTGAGTACGTGCCTTATAACCAAACACAACGTAACCCTGCGGAGGCTTTTGTATTTAACGTGAGGCCCAATTTATATGATTATTTTTTCAGTACGCTAAAAGATCAATATAGAGAAACAGAAAACAGGCTGTACTCAAGCGCTACATTCAATTGGGAAATTATAAAGGACCTGAAGTTAAGGTTAAGAATGGGTAATGATTACACCGCCCGCAATACCGATGGCGAAAATTTCAACAATTATCCAGTTGCATTTAATACAGGTGGTACCAGCACAGGTGCTTACAATGTAACATCAGGCATTTATTCTATATTATATGGCGATGCGTTATTAAGCTACAGCAAGAAGATCGTTAAAAACTTTACCGCTACATTAACAGGTGGTTTTACAGCCAGGCACGAAAGCTATCTTGATCAGGCATCAGGTACAACTGAAGGTCTGGTAACAGAAAACTTTTTCTCGCTTAGCAATTCAACAGGAATTCTTAGTACTTCTTATCAAAGGCAATACCTGATTAAAAAAGGGACTTTTGGTTTGCTTGATCTTGCTTATAAAGATTATCTTTTCTTAGAAGCGGCTTACCGCCAGGAGGTATCATCAACATTGCCACCGCAAAATAATACTTATTATTATCCTGCTGTTAACGGAAGCTTTGTGTTTAGTGATCTGTTTAGGAAAAGCCTGCCAACGTTTTTAAGCTATGGTAAACTAAGGCTTTCTTATACGCAAAATGGTAACCCTGCACCTATATATGCATCAAACATCGCTTATTCGCAAACTTCATTACAAACCATTAATGGCTCGGTACCGCAACTTAGCATACCATCGGCTTATGGTAACAATACCTTGCAGCCCGAAAGAAAACATGAGTATGAAGTTGGTACCGAACTGCGTTTCTTAAATGACAGGTTAGGTGCTGATGTAAGTTTTTATACAAACAAGATCACCAACCAGATCTTAGGGCTAACAACTGCTCCCAGCAATGGTGCAGCCAGCCAGATTGTTAACGTAGGTACAATAGGCACTAAAGGCCTCGACGTTGCATTAAACGCTACTCCTATTCTTACAAGGAACTTTAAGTGGGACCTGAGGCTTAATTATTCATTCTTTAACACAAAAGTATATGCCCTTGCGCCCGATGTGAAAGAATTAATTATGCCGGGTTCAAGTTTTGAAGGTGGTGCTATTAAGATTGTTGCAAGGCCAGGCGAAGAATTAGGTAATATATATGCTTATCCTATTCAAACATTAAATGGCAAACCTTTGGTTGATGCTAACGGATATTATGATAATGACCAAACCCGCTATGTGAAATCAGGCAATATTAACCCTAAAGCTGCGGGAGGTGTATCTAATACATTTACTTATAAAAGCTTTTCTTTAACTACGTTGGTTGATTACAGGTTTGGTGGTCAATTGATCTCAACTCCTTTAAAATATGGCATAAACGGCGGTATGTATACCAGCACGCTTAAATACAGGGATACCCAGGATGGCGGTTTAACCTATTATACTAATGCTAACGGTGTAAATGTACAACTGCCATCAAGCGCAACATCGGGGCCGACTGGTCAAACTGTATACCATGATGGTTTAATACAATCAGGTGTTTTAGCAAGCGGAGCGCCTAATAACATCATCATTTCGGCAGCTGATTATTATTTTAATCAGTTTGATGCAGGCGACCCTAACTCGGTAAACCAGGGAACAGCTATCTATAACAATAGTTATGTTAAGCTTCGCGAAGTTGCCTTAGGGTACTATTTGCCAAAAAGTGTTGTTAAAAGCCTTGGGTTGTCAAAAATACGGTTCTCATTAATTGGTCGTAACCTGTTATACATATACCGTACGCTTAAAAACCTTGATCCTGAAACTACTTTAGGAAATCAATGGTACAACCAGGGTATCGACAATGGTTCAATACCATCAACAAGAAGCTATGGATTTTCATTGAATGCCACTTTTTAATTTTTTAAGATTAGTAAAAACATGAAAAAGATATTTATATATACATCTGTTTTGCTTACGCTGGCTGTATCGTTTAGCGCGTGCAAAAAAACGATTGATCAGGATTATCTTAATCCTGAGTTGTCAACAAAACCAATTATCAGCGGGTTCTTTACCGAAATGTTGAACAGTGACCGTGTTAGACCTGCTTATTGGAACCTGCGTACTTATTTCTTTCCGCAGCTTTCGGTTTACGCGCAAACCACAACATTTGATAATGGCCCGGGGCTGTACCAGCAAAGTGACGGATATGTGGGCAATTATTGGTCTGATTATTACTTTCCTGCCGGTAATGGCAGTGGCCCTATGGCAGTATACCGTTCAATGCAGGTTGCATATGCAGCCCTTACAACCGCAAACCAGGCAGATCAGCAGGTTTATATAGAAGCTGCAAAGATAGTTCTGGATGATAAGACCGCTAAAATGATAGATGCATTTGGCGATATTCCATTTTCGCAGGCAGGTAACCTGGAAACCGCAAGTACTATAAAAAACCCTGTATTTGATGACCAGAAAACCCTTTACCTATCGTTGATCAGTGATCTGAATGATGCGGCTACTTACTTTGGATCTGTAAAATTAAGTGATAATGTACAGTCGGCTTTTAGCAAAGCTGATATATTAAATCAGGGTACTTTACTTAAATGGCAGGAATATGCAAATTCAATACGTTTACGTTTGTTAATGCGTATATCTTATTATGATGAGCCAACAGCAAAAGCGGCAGTAACAGCCATGTTAAGTGCCCCGGCATCTTACCCGCTGATTGATGGCGCTGGTGTGGCAGATTACAGCCCTGCCACCACTGATGTTCTTTTGCAGCCATTAACAACTACAACAAGCAGTACATTGTACTCGGCATTAACTGAAATTGATAGCTATTGGGCTCCTGATTATAAGTTAAATACGGTGATGCTACCTGCAAACGACCCCCGTATACCTGTTATGTTTGATAAATACGGATCAACCGTTAATGGTGTATTTGTTCCAAACCCTACCTACAGGGCAATGCCAGTAACTTATGGATCAGGACAACAGGATACCGCGTATTCGCACTATTCAATTGTGGATTCGGCTACGTTTTTAAACAACATTAAAATGCCCGGTATAGTTATAACAGCATCTGAGGTTAACTTCCTTAAAGCTGAAGCTTACGAACGCTGGGGATTGGGTGTTGCGGCAACTGCCTATAATTTGGCTTTAAACCAGTCTGTTTACTTTTATCAGTACTTAAATAGCATAGGAGGCGGCACAGTAGCAACCCCAACGGATGCTGCCATAGCAACCTGGGAAGCAAGCCCGACCGTAAGCTATACAGCAGCAACCGATCAAACGCACAGGCTGGCCTTAATATGGGTTCAAAAATGGGTGCATTTTGGCTTCCTGCAATCAGACGAGGCATGGGCTGAATTCCGCAGGACTAAGTACCCGGTTTTAACTTTCCCTGTATCCAGCCCTTCGGATTATGCAAATCCTCCAACAAGGTTATTATATCCAACAGTTGAAACCACCTATAATACAAATTATAACAGTGTAAAAGCTAAGGATACCAGAACTACTAAGATATTCTGGGATGTTAAATAGCATGACTATAAAAGTGTAGTAATATATTTTAGATAGTGTTTAGTTTAGTGTTAAAAAAAAACCGGAGCTTGCTCCGGTTTTTTTGTTTTTATCGTAATAACACTTATAGATCGTCAATTAAATGACCGCCTGAACTCCAATGGCGAGAGATTGGTTTTTGTTTTGAAAAGTTTGCTGAAGGACTGCGGATGCTCAAAGCCCAGCTCGTAGGCAACTTCGCTTATAGATAGGCTGGTGGTAGATAGTTTTTCCTTAGCTTTTTCTATGAGTTTATGGTGGATGTGCTGCTGCGCATTTTGCCCGG
>Ga0302200_10002015_pt1 | contig 18433 bp, 15 predicted proteins | sample II_Bog_N3_1_FD_194585 | JGI IMG/M metagenome (GOLD analysis project Ga0302200, IMG submission 194585) | Peat permafrost microbial communities from Stordalen Mire near Abisko, Sweden - II_Bog_N3_1 | ecosystem: Environmental > Terrestrial > Soil > Wetlands > Peat | place: Sweden: Abisko... | reverse complement strand
AGATTCGAGCGCGATTGCAAGTGAGGCTGATTCACCTCGCCGGACAGTGCCCGTGGTGTAAAACACGCTTCGATAATACGGCCTAGCACTTAACCTAGTAATACTAACATCAGGCCAAAAAAGTAGACTTTTCGACTGGTTTAGCCGATGGTTAGGCCCATGATGAAAAAATAAAAAACACGAAAACACCATTGAAATCAAAGGTGTAGAAGATAAAAAATGGTGGGCACTGAGGGATTCGAACCCCCGACCTTCTCCGTGTAAAGGAGCAGCGCTACCACTGCGCCAAGCGCCCGAAATCAAAATGGTGCCAGCGAGTGGAATCGAACCACTGACCTCGGGCTTATGAGTCCCACGCTCTAACCAACTGAGCTACGCTGGCAACCAAACGGCCAATCATTTTGCGGACATTTTGCCTTCTGTCAAACCGGGAATTGCGCCAGTCTTCCGTCGTGACCAAACTTCCGCGCGCTTTTTATGACCGCGACACCATCGTTGTCGCGCAGGAACTGCTTGGAAAATGGCTTTTTCACAACGCTGACGGCGTCGAACGCATCGGCAAAATTGTCGAAGTCGAAGCCTATCTCGGCGAACACGATCTCGCGGCACATTCATCCAAAGGGCTGACGGAGCGCACCAAGACCATGTTTGGCCCGCCGGGTTTTGCCTATGTTTATCTGATCTACGGCGTCCATCATTGCATGAACGTCGTGACCGAACGCGCCGGCCACGCGTCCGCCGTTTTGCTGCGCGCGCTTGAACCAGTGAAAAATCTCGCTGGCAAAACCAACGGCCCCGGCCTGCTTTGCCGGACGATGAAGATTGACCGGCGACTGAACAACCATGATCTGTTGAGCGACGCTTTCTTCATCGCCGAACCTGGAACCGCTGGAAAAATTTCCATCGTCAAGCGCCCACGCATCGGCGTGGACTACGCGAAGCATTGGGCGAAACGCCGGCTGCGATTTTACATCAAGGGCAACCCGTTTGTCTCGCAGCCTTAAACTTTTTCGCCGCCGGGAATTTCCTTGCGCGACTGCACGACCAAATCCACGAGACCGTATTTCTTCGCTTCTTCGGCGCTCATGAAATTGTCGCGGTCACAGTCCTTCTCCACCTGCTCGACCGTCTGGCCCGTGTGCTTGGAAAGAATTCCGTTCAACGTGTTCTTCAGCTTGAGCATGTGCTTCACGCGGATTTCCACGTCGCTGGCCTGGCCTTCCGCGCCGCCGAGCACCTGATGGATCATGATGTTGGCGTTCGGCAGCGCGAATCGCTTGCCCTTCGTGCCCGCGCAGAGCAGCACCGCGCCCATGCTCGCCGCCTGGCCGATGCAGTAGGTGTTGATGTCACACGTCATGTATTGCATCGTGTCGTAAATCGCCAGTCCCGCCGACACGCTGCCGCCGGGCGAATTGATGTAAAAATGCACGTCCTTCTTCGGGTCGGTCATCTGCAAAAACAGGAGCTGCGCGACAATGACGTTGGCGATGCCGTCGTCCACCGGCGTGCCGAGAAAGATGATGCGGTCAACGAGCAGCCGCGAAAAAATGTCAAACTGCCGCTCGCCGCGCGGGGTCTGCTCGATGACCGTCGGATATGGAATGATCGAATTTTGCATGGCGAATAGATACTGCATTTGCGCCGCTTCGCAAATGAAGAATTAAGCCACAGCGGCGTAGAGACGCGGAGATTTTATTTTCTCTGTGCGCCCGGTGTCTCTGTGGCAATAAATCTTTTCCACAGCAGCACAAAGCAGCTCGCGAAATCCTGCGGCTTCTCGTTTGCCCACTTCGTCACCGCGTCCGGCGCGAACCACGTGCCCGTCTCGATTTCATCGGGATGGAGCGTGAATGGCCCCTCGCTTTCGCAACGATAAACCCAGCAGAATTCCCAGCCCGTCTCCTGGCACGCGTCTATTTTGAAAAGTCGCTTTGGCGTCTGCACCAGATGCAGGCCGATTTCCTCGCACACCTCGCGCACGGCGCACGCATCGTAAGTCTCGCCGCTGTCCAGATGACCGGACGATGACGAATCCCATTTACCAGCGGCGATGTCTTTTTTCATGGAACGCTTCTGGAGAAAAATCTCGCCGCGCGCATTGAACACCAGCACATGCACCGCGCGATGCCACAGCCCGCGCGCATGAACCTCGCGCCGCGTGTTCTGCCCAATCACTTCATCGCGCTCGTTGACCACATCAAAAATTTCTTCTTTCATCAATTTTTATGCCACAGAGTCACAGAGACCCGGAGAAAATCAACTCTGAGGGCGCAACTCCGCACTTTTCAAACGCGGGACTTCTGACTATGCTCCTTTTTCGTTTTGAGCTACCGGGAAGCCTTGTCGGCACAGCTCTAAAGAATTTGTATGGCATTGATTGTCCAAAAATACGGCGGCACGTCGGTCGGCAACACCGACCGCATCAAGAACGTCGCCAAGCGCGTCGCGGAATACCGTTCGCGCGGCGACTCCGTGGTCGTCGTGGTCTCGGCCATGAGCGGCGTGACGGACGGCTTGATCAAGCTGGCCAAGGACATCGCGCCGCTGCCGAGCGAACGCGAGATGGATATGCTCCTCGCCACCGGCGAACAGCAGACCATCGCGCTGACGGCCATCGCGCTGCACACGATCGGCGTGCCGGCGGTTTCCATGACCGGCGCGCAGGCGGGCATCGTCACCGACGGCGTCCACACGAAGGCGAAAATTCATAACATCACGCCGAAGCAGGTTCACGCGGCGCTCAACGCCGGCAATGTCGTCATCGTCGCCGGTTTCCAAGGCGAAACCGCGAGCGGTCAGATCACGACGCTGGGCCGTGGGGGTTCGGATTTGACGGCGATTGCGCTCGCGGCGGCGCTGAAGGCTGACCTTTGCCAGATTTACACGGACGTGGACGGCGTTTACACCACCGATCCGCGCATCGTGCCGACGGCGAAAAAATTGCCGGAAATTTCCTACGACGAAATGCTCGAACTCGCCAGCCTCGGCGCGAAGGTGATGCAGAGCCGCTCGGTGGAATTTGCAAAAAAATTTGGTGTCGTGTTTGAAGTCCGCAGCAGTCTAAACGAAAACCCCGGAACCATTGTGAAAGAAGAAACGAAAAGCATGGAAGGCGTCGTCGTGCGCGGCGTCGCGCTCGACAAAAACCAGGCCAAGGTCACGCTCGTCGGCGTGCCCGACAAGCCCGGCGTGGCCGCGAAGATTTTCAAGGCGCTCGGCAATGCGACCGTGAACGTGGACATGATTGTGCAGAACATCAGCCACGGCACCGGCACGCCGGCCACGGACATTTCCTTCACTGCCGACAAGCCGGATTTGCTCAAGGCGCAGAAGGTCATCGAGGGTTTGAAGGCCGAGGTTGGCTACCGCGACGTCATCACCGCCGAGAAGATTGGCAAGCTGTCCATCGTCGGCGTCGGCATGAAATCGCACACCGGCGTCGCCGGCAAACTGTTTGAGACGCTCGCGAATGAAGGCATCAACATTGACATGATTTCGACGAGCGAAATCAAGATTTCCGTCGTCATTGATTTGGCGAAGGGTGAGCAAGCGGTGAAGGCCGTCCACGCGGCATTTATCGGCTGAACTTGACCGCGCCGGCGGTCGGCGTATAATTAAACCAACATGAATCGCAACCTAAACCTGCTGCTTACGCGCGCGCTGCTGACCGGCGCGGCGGTTGGGTTTTGATTCGTTCACGAAATTTATCAAACCCATCGCCGAGACGGCGGTGGGTTTTTTGTTTTAACCCGGCCACCGGACGGCAATAATAAGAAAGCCAAACGACCATGCACAAAGACCCGTCAAAAAAATACCGCGCGTTCCCGCCCGTCCACTTGCCGGAACGCCAATGGCCGAACCGCGTCCTCACCCACGCGCCGCGCTGGTGCAGTGTGGATCTGCGCGACGGCAACCAGGCGCTCGCTGTGCCGATGAACGTGTCGCAGAAATTGGAATTGTTCCAGACGCTCGTGAAAATCGGTTTCAAGGAAATCGAAGTCGGCTTTCCATCGGCGTCGAACACGGAATTTACTTTCAACCGACGGCTCATTGAGGAAAAGCGCGCGCCGGACGACGTGTGGTTGCAAGTGCTCGTGCAGGCGCGCGAGGATTTGATCGAGCGCACCGTCGAGTCGCTCATCGGCGCGAAGAAGGCCATCATCCACATGTATAATTCGACCTCGCCGGCGCAGCGCCGCGTCGTGTTCGGCAAGTCGAAGGACGAGATCAAGGCCATCGCGGTAAACGGCGCGAAGATGATCAAGGACCGTTTGCACCGGCTCAAGGGCACGGAAATCATGCTCCAGTATTCGCCGGAAAGTTTCAGCATGACGGAAGTGGAATACGCCAAGGAAATTTCTGAAGCCGTCATGGACGTTTGGCAGCCCACGCCGCAGCACAAGATGATCTTGAATTTGCCGGACACGGTCGAAGTCGCCATGCCCAATGTTTATGCGGATCAAATTGAGTGGATTTGCCGCAGCATCAAGAATCGCGACTCGCTCATCATCAGCTTGCACACGCACAACGACCGCTGCACCGGCGTGGCGGCGACGGAACTTGGCTTGCTCGCTGGCGCGGATCGCGTTGAGGGAACTTTGTTCGGCAACGGTGAGCGCACCGGCAATTTAGATATCGTGACCGTCGCGTTGAACCTTTACATGCACGGCATTGATCCGAAATTGGATTTCTCGAATCTTGCCGCAATCATTGATGTCTATGAGCGCAGCACCGGCATGACGGTTCCCGCACGCCAGCCTTACGCGGGCGAACTGGTATTCACCGCGTTCAGCGGCTCACATCAGGACGCCATCAAGAAAGGTTTGGCGGAGCGCGAAAAAATTCCGGGCGCGCATTGGGACGTGCCGTATCTCACGATTGACCCGGCGGACATCGGGCGCGAATACCGCGAGGTCATCCGCGTCAACTCGCAATCCGGCAAAGGCGGCGTTGCGTATCTGCTCGAGAGCGAATTCGGCATCGAGCTGCCGAAGGACATGCAGCGTGAGTTTGGCCCGATTGCCAATGACGCGGTGGACAAGCTCGGCCGCGAAGTGAGCGGCGCAGAGTTGAAGGCGATGTTCTGGAAAGAATACGTCGAGCGTGACGAGCCGTGGAGAATCGAAAACTTCTCTACTTATAGTAAGAATGGAAAGGTCAATTGTCAGGGAAGCCTGTATTACAAAGGAGTTCAAACTGGAATAAATGGTAATGGTAACGGGCCTTTGGCTGCGCTGGTCAACGGCATTTGCCAGATTTCATACGCTCCACGTTTTGAAATCTCCAATTACAGCGAGCACGCCTTGAGCTCCGGCGAGACGGCGGCGGCGATTTCTTACATCCAGATCAAGACCACCGACGGCACCTCGCGCTGGGGCGCAGGCGTGGACACGAACATCGAGCTGGCCTCGGTGCGCGCGGTTCTGAGCGCGCTGAACCGGCTGTGATTTTTGAACGCCGCAAAATCCCGCTCGTCAAATGCGAGTGAACTGGTAAATTCAAAACTCAAATGAAACTGAGCCAATCTCTTTTTGCCGCCGCAACGCTGTTTGGTTTCGCCGCCGGAATTTTTCCCGCCGCCGCCCAGCCCAACGCCGTGTCCACCGCGCCGGTCTATGTGCCGAACCTCTCGCACGCCGGCGAGCCGCTGCCGGACGGCGTCCTCGGCTGGGACGCGCTGCTCAAGGCCGTGGACACGACGAACGAGCAGGCGTTCGCCAAGTTCACCTTCAGCTTCACCAATGTCACCGGCAACAACGTCACGGTTTTGAACGTTCATCCGTCCTGCGGCTGCACGACGGCGGAGCTTCCGCCGGTGCCATGGACGCTGCCGCCTGGCGCAATCGGCGAGATTAAATTGAGCGTCAATCTCGCGGGCAAGGCCGGCACGCTGTTCAAGACCGTCAATGTCTCCACCGACCGGGGCAACAAAAATCTGATGTTGCGCATTAACATCGCGCCACCGCCGCCCATGCCGGAGATGACCGAGGCCCAGCGCGACGCCGGCATCATGGCCGCGAAGGCGGACCGGCAGGCCGTTTTCAAAAGCGATTGTGCGAGCTGCCATCTTAAAAAGACCGAGGGTAAATACGGTCAGCAGTTGTTTGACGCCATCTGCGCCGTCTGCCACGAGGCGAAAAACCGCGCCACCATGGTGCCCGACCTGCGCAATCTCAAGGTGCCGACCAATGAGGAATTTTGGCGCACCTGGATCACCTCGGGCAAGGCCGGCTCGCTCATGCCGGCGTTCGCCACTTCGCAGGGCGGGCCGCTGAATGATTTGCAGATCGCCTCGCTTGCCGCGTATCTCAATGCCATCATCCCGTCGCACGTCCCACCGGCGGCACCGGCCCCGGGGGCGAAGTGAAGTCCGCTTGCGGAATTTTTCCTGCCCGCTATCCTGTCAACCATGACAGCGAAACCGGTTGACGCGACGAATCACAGCAAGCTTTCCGAACTCGGCCAGCGCGTGCTCGGCGGCGGACACATCACGCGCGACGAAGCGTCATGGCTCTTCAATTTAGAAACGTCCGCCGACATTCTCGATTTGCTGTCGTGGGCGAACCGCATCCGCGAACAGTTTAAGGGCAACAAAATTCATTTATGCTCGATTGTTAACGCCAAGGCTGGCGCGTGCTCGGAGAATTGCAGCTTCTGTTCGCAGTCATCGCATTACCAGACCGGCTCGCCGAAATATGGTTTCATCGAACCCGAACCCGTGAACGAAGCTGCGGACGAAGCGAATAAAAATCAAGTCACCGCCGTCGGCCTCGTCGCCGCGTGGAAAGGGCTGAACGAAGGGCCGATGCTCGACGAAGTCTGCGACCGCATCCGCGAATTGAAAGCCGGCGGCAAGACGCGCCCCGACGCCTCGCTCGGCATCATCAAGAAACAGGAAGTTGCCAACCGCCTGAAGGAAGCCGGTCTCGAATGTTACGGCCACAACCTCGAAAGCTCCCGCCGCTTTTTCCCGAACACCTGCACCACGCACACGTTCGACGATCGGCTCGAAACCATCGGCTATCTGAAAAAGGCCGGCATCAAGATTTGTTCCGGCGGCATCATTGGCATGGGCGAGACGCGCGCCGACCGCTGCGATCTCGCGTTTGAATTGAAGGCCATCGGCGCGAACGTCGTGCCCGTCAACATTCTCAATCCGATTCCCGGCACGCCGTTCGCCCAGAACGAGCCGCTGCCCGTGATGGAAATCTTGAAGACCATCGCGTGCTTCCGTTTCATTTTGCCGCGCCAGGAAATCATGATCGCCGGCGGCCGCACCGTGAATCTGCGCGACGCGCAAAGCATGATCTTCATGGCTGGCGCGAGCGCGCTGATGGTGGGCAACTATCTCACCACGCTGAACCAGCCCGTCGAAAAAGATCTGCAAATGCTCAAAGACCTCGGCCTCGATCCGAACTGGGACAGCCACGATTTCAGCGACCAGGAAGAAGGCGGCTGCGGGTGCGGAAAGACGAGTTGCGAAACGGAAGCCGTAGCGGTTTAATCGCCGTGATGCAGCGACTCGGCAAAAACCACAGCGGCTACCACGGCGAGACGATTGACCTCCGCGCCGTGCTGCGCGAGGTCGAAACGGCGGCGCAAGCGCACGGCTTGGCTTCGGAAACTTTCCATGAAAGCGGCGAATTCAAATGGCTCGCTTATCGCCGCCCGCCACTTGTCACCCGTCACTCGTCACGGATTTACATTTCCGCCGGCATCCACGGCGACGAACCCGCCGCGCCGCTCGCCGCCTTGAAACTTTTGCAGGAAAATAATTGGCCGGAACACGCGGAAATTTTCCTGCTGCCATGCCTGAATCCTATCGGTTTCACCTTGAACCGGCGCGAGAACGCGGACGGCATTGATTTGAACCGCGATTACCGCAACCCCAAGGCCGCCGAGACGCGCGCGCACATCGCGTGGCTGGAACGGCAGCCGAAGTTTGATTTTTATCTCTGCCTGCACGAGGACTGGGAGTCGCACGGCTTTTATCTTTACGAACCAAATCCCGACGGAAAAATTTCGCTCGCGAAAAAAATCATCGCCGCCGTCCAGAAAGTTTGCCCGATTGACTTGTCGGAAAATATCGAAGGCCGCGCGGCGAAAGGCGGCATCGTGCGCCCAAACATTTTGCCGCAGGAGCGTCCCGACTGGCCGGAGGCGTTTTATCTCATCACGCACAAGTCGCGGCAGGGCTATACGCTGGAGGCGCCGTCGGATTTTCCGCTGGCGGTGCGCGTCAACGCGCTCGTGGCGGCGGTGCAGGCGGCGATTGGTTGAACCAAATAAAAAAGGCGCAGAAAAATCCGCGCCTTTGATTTGGTTCGCCGGAAAATTACTTCGCGGCCCCGGCCTCAACGATTTTCACGCTGATGAGGCTCTGCTTGGTGACGGGGCGGTCGCCGGGATGCGTGGGCGTGGTGCCGATTTTTTCCAGCACGTCGTCGCCCTTGATGAGCTTGCCGAAGGCGGTGTATTGGCGGTCGAGGAAGCGCGGGTCGCCGTGGCAGATGAAAAACTGGGAGCCGGCGGAATTCGGATCCTGCGAGCGCGCCATGGAGAGGACGCCGCGCGTGTGCGCCTTGTCGTTGAACTCGGCCTTGACCTGATGGCCGGGCCCGCCGGTGCCCCAAAGGTGCTGCTTGGAGTCGTCCTTGGTGTTCGGGTCGCCGCCCTGAATCATGAAACCCTTGATGACGCGGTGAAAGCAGGTCCCGTCGTAAAAGCCCGACTTGGCGAGCTTCTTGAAATTCTCGACGTGCTTGGGCGCGACGTCCGGCCAGAATTCGAGGGTCATTTCGCCGGCGCTGGTGGTGAGGATGGCAACTTCGCTCATAAAATTATTTTGGTTTGTAATTGGAAATTTATTTCACGCTGTCGGCAGGAACGATCTTGATGCTGGTGACGCCGACGCGCTTGAGCGGCTTGCTCGGTTCGCCGGCAGCGCTGGGGCCGACGGGCGTGGCGGCGATCTTGGCGAGGACATCCTCGCCCTTGATGAGCTTGCCGAACGCGGTGTATTGGTGGTCGAGGAACGAGGCGTCGCCGTCGCAGATGAAAAATTGCGAGCCGGCGGAATTGGGATCCGAACTGCGCGCCATGGAGAGGACGCCGAGCTGGTGGGAATTGTTATTGAACTCGGCCTTGATCGAGTAGCCAGGACCGCCCGTGCCCCACTGGTCTTCCTTGCTCGCGTCCTTGGATAGCGGGTCGCCGCCCTGGACCATGAAGCCCTTGATGATGCGGTGAAAGCAGGTGCCGTCATAAAAGCCCGCGCCGGCGAGCTTCTTGAAATTGGCGACGGTGGCGGGCGCGACGTCCGGCCAGAAGGTGGCGACCATCACGCCTTCGGTCGTGGTGATGACGGCAACCTCGCCGGCGACACTGTTGGTCTTCGCCGGCGACGCGGCGGCGGGCGCGTTGGTTTCTTCGGCCTGGACGGCGGCGGCGGCAAACAGGCCGAACGCGCAGATTAAAGTAATGGCTTTCATGGGCGGAAAATTTTCCACAGGTGCGGCCAAAAGTCACGCGCGGAATGAAATCATTTCCGGCGCGGGTCGTCCTGCATCGAGCTGGAGATGAGGCTGGACTGCGGCCGCCGGCCCGGGCGGAAGCCCAGCACCAGCACCACAACGACGGCCACGGCGAGCAAGCCACCGCCGATTAAAACTAGATGGCGCGCCGGTTGGTCGGGTTCGCCATTGGCATTTGCGGCGATGTTCGTCGCATTGGTGGGCGCGGTGATAATCGCGGTTGGCGGGTTGGTCTTCGCCACCACCGGAGCCGGTGCGGGAACCGGATTGGAGACGGGAGGAGCCGTGATTATTGGAGCCGTGGCCGACGGCAGGTTAGTCACGGGCGGAGCCGGCGGCGGCGGACTGGCCGTCCCGTTCACGGTGGAACCGTTGATGATCAAATCCGGCACGACCACCGGCGCGGGTTTGACGGAAACCACGATGCGGGGAGCCGGCGGCGGATTGGTCGGGGGAGCCGGCGGCGCGGGCGCGAGGAACAGCGGGATGTTGATGTCGCCCGGCGGAAAATTCACCGTGCAGCCGATGTATTTGCCCGACAGCGTGCGGATCAGCACGACGAACGGCTGCTGCGATTTTTTGCGTTCCGCGCGGCCGTCCAGAAAATTTTGGCTGATCCCGCGATCATAGGGCGTCCCGGTGATTTCGCTTTCGCCGTCGCAGAAGATGACGACGGTGAGCCGTTCGGAATCGGCGACGACCCGGCCCAGCAGCGGCTCCAAGGTGGCCAATTGCGAATCGCCGGTGAAGACCCGCGAATTCAGGAAGGCCGTCAGGTTGGTGGTCAGGCTCATGGTCTGGCTCGAATCCCAGACCGTCACTGGAAATTGTCCGGCGTGCAGCTTCTGGTCAAAAGTCCAGACGCCGATGTTGTCGCCGGCCTGCAAGCGCCCCTCGGCACCGGTGGCCAAAAAGTTTTTCAAGACCTCCTCCGTCGCCGGCAGGCGTTTCTTCATCGCGGATGAAAGGTCAAAAACGAAGAGCCAGCGCTCCGGCCCCTTCGGCTGGGCCAAGGCGCTTGCCGGCAGCAGCAGCGCCGCCAGCAGCAAGCCCAGCAGCGCCTTGGCGGCGGCGGAAAATAGTTTGTGGCGTGGCGGACGATTCATGGTTCAGCGCGCGCGGAAAAACCGGCGGCGCTCGGAGCGGTTGTGATTGTTGAGGTTTTCCGTCAGGTTCGCCAGCGCATTCTGGATCATGGCGATGAAGTTGCCGCAGCTCGCCACCGAGCCGCCGAAGCCGCTGACCGTGTCGCGCTCCGCGAAATCGTCCGTCACCACCAGCACCTCGCCGTAATCTTGAAACCGGTGCGCCGCGCGCTCGATCAAATCGTCCGCCGTCTGGCCGGCGCTGGAAAACAAAACTTCCACGGATTTGCCGGAATCATTTTTTGGCTTTGTCCGCCGCGCGCCGCGTCCGTCGAAGAAAACCGTCACCGGCGTGCCGCAGGCGTCCTGATATTGCGTGAGGATTTCCACCAGCGCGTCGCGGGCCGGCTCGGAATGGCGCGGCGCGCCTTCTGCCAGCTCCGGCCAGGTGTGCAGCAGGCTAATCATTTGATAATCCCTAAATTTGACTTGCCGTTGGATGTAACCCAGCAGATTATAGCCGTCGACCAGAATGCGAACTAGTGCCATTATGAAAACAGCCTACAGCTATCAGCGATTTTCGTCTACCAGACAAAAGAAGGGGGATTCAACACGCAGACAAAACAACGCTGCGCTCGAGTTTTGCAAACGCCACGGGCTGAAGCCCAACAACCCATAGCCGATGCCTTTGCCTTGTTTAGAAAACCCAGCCCATGCCTTTTTCATAGGCTACGATTTTTGGCCAGAATCAGGAAAGCTGTCTACACCTCCATAAACAATCGTATCGCAAAAGATGGTGTGCGCTGAGATTAAAGGCGTGGATTCGTTGAGATATTTGCAGATTTCTGGGTCGAGGGATTGAACTGCCAAAAATATATTTCGGTGATTTGGTAGAACTTTTCAATTTGGCCTCAATTTCTACCCGGCTATGACTGAAGCTTTTTTACATTTTTTTAGCCACACCAGACGCAGATAAAACGGAAGGCCGGATCATCAGCCACAACTCACTGGGGTTGCCCGTCATTGATTTGAGGGCTAAAAACTGGGCTCAAAACACAAATACTCAATAGAATCAATGGTTTTGTGATTTTCGATGTTCTGCGCGCGAGATAATCTTAGGTCGAAATGGCGGGGTCGTGTATCTGTATATTGCGTTAATACAACTACTTACACGATTCAAAATTTCCAAGTCTCGACCTGTTTTTGCATCTTGAACTGGTTTAGGGTGGAAGGGTGGAACCAGTTTTCGAGTTTGGCTGGGTAAAAAGGACAGCTCGACCTCACTCTTGGCCAGTTTAAAGGATTAGGGTGGAACAGTGGAACCTGTTTTCTATTCCAATCAACTAAATTTTAATATTGTTGCTGGTAGAGAGGAAGGACATGGCTTTCGGACCTGCATAGATTGGGAAACTGGTTCCACCCTTCCACCCTGAGCTAAAGTGGGGTGGTGGGGTATGTTTCCAAGTTTTAGGGGCTGGGGAAAGACAGGGCTGCGTTTTAGAGTGGGGTGGTGGGGTATATTTCGTAGTTTGAGGATCAGAGAATAAAAATGATTAAAACCATGGGCTGTCAAACTCCGAAACTGACCCCACTGCCCAACTCCTGACTTGGTTTGGAGCTGGGAGTGTAGCTTGGCGGCAAATTGATCGAGGTGGCCGCATGATGGTCCGACGCTGGTTTTGATCCATCCCTGTGTTGAGACGGTTATTCAACCGGCAACCGTTTTCCATCTGCAGTCAACCGAAATAGATTTGGTTTCTTTGTCTTTGGATCGTTCTTGCCGATAATGGTATAACTGCTCGTCGCTACAATCTGTGCATTAACGTGTTTACCCGGTTCTTTTCAGTCTTAATCTTTTTCAGCAAAGCATCCCGATCTTTTACAGACGTTTTGAGACGGTCTTTGAGGTCCGCCACATTTTGTAATTCCACATCGGCCACCATTTCAGATAGGCGAGAAATGACGATTTGGACTTTTGCCAACTTGTCCTCCAGGTCTATTAATTCCGCAGTATCTATATGGGTTTCGGCTTTCGACAGTTCGCTCGGATGCTGAAACAAGACGGATTCAAATACGGCGAGCTCAACGTTTGCCACGCTTACTCTGCCATTGTTCTTGCAGCCTGTATGCTGTTTAACGCCCCGACAGATGTAATGAGCATAGTGGTTCAACCCACCCTTTGCGTTGTGGTATGAACCAAGTTTGAGTTCCAACACCTGACCACATTCTCCGCAATACGCCAATCCCTTAAACAGATTTCTTACTAAGCCATACTTGGATCCGCCACGATTCTTGACGTTAATTTCAAGGCGAGCCTGGACCTTCTTAAAGTCAGTTGAAGAGACAATTGCAGGGAAATAGTTTTCAAATTCCTGGCCGATTATCCCAAACCAGCCGATGACATTTTTGTTGCGCAGCAATTCAGCAACTGTCGAGTTTGTCCAAATGCCATTTGGTATTTCCCTCAAGGTGGAAATCTTTGCGGCATTGAGCTCGTTTGCGATATTATTGCAACTCTGACCACGTAGATAACGGGCAAAAATGTTGCGCACAAGTGCCACCCTTTTTTCATCCAATTCGAATTTACCATTTTTCAAGTTTACTACCCATGACGGCTTCTGCGCGCCGAACCATACCTTTTCCCCTTTTTTTACGCATTCAATCTTGCCTTGAACTACCGATTTGCTTCTCGTGGATTTCGTCTGCGATTCGTTGTTGGCCCTGGCAAATTCCACCAAAACCAATATCAACTCCATTGGATTTTCTGTGATGGATTTTACGTCGAAAATTCTATTTTGCGACATAACGCCGATTGAAACACCTTTGCTGATAATATCGCTGAATTTTGCGAGACATGGCAAAATTGATTGCCGGCTTAACCGATCCATGTTTTCTACTACAAGAACCGAACCCTGCTTTACACTCCCATTTTCAACAAGTCGCAGAAATTCACCAAGGGCGGATTCGTTCGAAAAATTTTTTCCTTTGAACGCCGATATACCATCGTCTCGAAAAGTGTCAACCAAGGTCGCTGCGCTGATTGTCCTGGGCACTCTGCTTCACGCGCAGACTGCCACCGTATCTCCACCGCCTGATTCCATCGTCCAAGTGACGGCAGAGGCGCAAGGGCTGGAACCGGTGGCATCGGCAGACTTGCCCAGCGGCGGCACGTTCTGGCTGGTGACTAGCAACGGCATCGCGGCTCCCTCGCCGTGTCCGCCCGGCAATCTTTCGGATTTTCCCGTCTATCTGATGGCCGACGGCATTTATCTTGTGGATGAAACCGTCGGTCAGGTAGTGACGAACGAGGAAAACAGCACGATTGAATCCGCCTTGGCGGCACAGGCGGACTCGGTGACGGGTCTCATCAACCAAGTGCAGGACGCGCAGTTCAATCAAGACCTGGCGCTGGCCTTCGGCTTTGACATGGAAATGGATTCGTCGTCCAGTTTTGCGCCGATGTTCGCGGTTACCGACCCCACCGCCCTCTGGCTGGAAATCACCAATGTATCAAACGGCTGGTCGTATTTTAATTTGCACAACGGGACAAACTTCGTTTATGCCATTCTTTCCACGACCAGTTTGGCTGGCGGGACATGGAACATTGAAACGGAGTTGTTCCCGACACTGGATCAAAACAACGTGATGGCCTTCGCGGTGCAGAACCTTGGCCGGCAGATTTTATTTGTGAAGGCGATGGACTGGACGGGCGTTGACAGCGACAGCGACGGCATCCCGGATTGGTGGATTTGGAAGTATTTCGGCAACCTCTCGGAAACCGCGACGAATCTCGACGGTCAGGGCAACACGCTTCTGTCCGATTACACGAACAATCTGGTTCCCGCCGCCTTCAGTTTTTCAGGGATTGAGGTGACGAACAATTACATCAGCACCATTTCCACCACGGCACATCTGGACGTGACGGGCTGGCCGTATTATGTCGCGGTCTTGGTGGACGACACGAATTTCAACGACGCGGTTTGGAACACCTACACCAGTTCCAATGTCGCCGTGACGCTCGGCTTTACGCAGGGCTGGCATGACGTGCGGATTGGCCTGCGCGGCCATGCGGACGACCCCACCAATGCCGTCTGGCAATGGAAACGGATCGACCTGGATTACACGCCACCGCAGTTGACCATCACCAATCCCGTCGGCGGAACCGTGTCCGTGCCGGTGGTTCAACTGCAAGGCTTCGCCAATGAAGAGCTGTCCAGCCTGACGTATGACGTGAGCAACGCGACCGGGATTTTCACGAACCAGCCGGGCTATTGGCAGCCGGTGTTTTACGACACGAACCAACTGTCATTCACCACGAACAATTTTCAATGCTACGACATCCCCCTGACGAACGGCGTGAACACGATTGCTGTCCATGCCACCGACTTGGCGGGCAACACGGCCACGACCAACATCAATCTTACCTTGGATTATTCCGGCGACCACACGGCTCCGAACGTGTCCGTGGTCTGGCCGCAGGACGGGACTTCCATTGTGGACACCAATTTCACCTTGCAGGCGACGGTGGATGATGCGACGGCCACCATCACCGCCGCCATCGTGGATGGCAGCGGCGACACGAACACGGTGACGGCATCGGTTCAGCGTGATGGAACCGTGCTGGCGCAAAACCTGCCATTGGCGACGGGCACGAACACGCTGACCATCATCGCTACGGACGCGGCGGGCAATGCCAGCACGAACAGCCTGACCGTGTATCAAAGCGGCGTGCTGGTAACGGTGGATCCGCTAACCCAGTTGAACCAGGCTTCCGTGACGGTGACGGGAACCATCAGCGATTCGAGCTATGATGTCTCGGTCAACGGCACGAACGCCTATTATGTGGATGATGTAGGCGACTGGGAGGCGGACGGCGTGCCGGTAAGCCCGAGCGGGGCGGCCATTTTGGACGTGGAAGTTTCTGGCGGCGGCAGCGGGGGCATGAGTCTTCGCGCCTTCGGCGGCGGGCTGTTCCGCACGGATAATTTGTCGTCCGACACCACGGGCGGTTCCCAGCAGTTGGTCGTGCCGCAGCCGCCGATGGTGGGGCTGATGAGCTACGATGGCCATCAGTATTTTGCCGGAGCCTCAACCGGCGGTGGCAGCTATGTTGACATCTCGGCGTGGGATGAGGAGGCGGAGGACGCGGCGCACTGGACTTATCAGGGCGGCGGTGAAGATATGGGGTATGCCCATTATTCAGGTTCACCCTATCCGTATGAACCAAGCTATGATTACGGGTGGGACGACTATTTGATGGCCGGCGATGGCGGCTTTCAACCGGATTATTACGCGGAATCATTTTTCGATGTGGGGATGTGGGAAAATGTGGATATGACAACGAACGGCGGGCCGACCACAACCCGCCCAACCTTCACCTGGTCGGAGTCGGACAATACCCAGACGCGGGTGATGATTGAGCCGGCCAAGCCGCTGACGGCAGGGGCGACGGTGAATTACATTGTCCGCGCGCAGGCGTGGGACAAAGAAAGTGACGTGCAACTGACGTCGTCAGCGGTTCAAATCCGGGGCGTGGCGCTGACAGAATTGACCAATTCCGACAGCTCGGTCTGGGGCTACATGACATTCAGTGCGCCGTCGGGCGCAATGCCGGAGGTGACACCCAAGGCCAAGGGCAACTACACCTTCAACGCACAGACGGTCAAGACCAAGGAGGACTGGCAGCAGGAAGTGCGGACGGAGATCAACCAAGACAGCGGCTACACGGCGATAATGACCGAATACTTGGCGGCCAACGGCTTCAGCCTACAGAACCGCACGGACATGAAGGCCGTGTATGCGTTCTACCAGAAAATATATTTTGAAAACCCGACGGGCTTCTTGTGGGCTGGCTTGGCCAAGCTGGCGGGCGCGCCCGTGTATGCGGGCTTAAGCGATGCCCAAAATGCCACGGTGGCGCTGACCGGCTTTCAGCAAACACTGATTCAGATGAACATAGATATTTTGAACGACATTGCGTGGCAGTTTGAAGCCTATCGCAAAGGTGGAATTGATGCGCTGGAGGAAATTTATGTAGTTGATTTTACTCATTCTGCGCTTGATATTGGCGCAATAACTGCTTGGCGACAAATTGACCAAGGCATCAAACTCTCTCAACAAACCGACCCAAGCGGCCCAATTTTAATTTTGGAAGGCAATGAAGCTTTGCTACAAAGAGAACAGCAGCAAATCTTACCGCCGAGCTATGCTCTGTTAAGTAGTTTTGACACCACGCTCATGACTATCTTTGCTAAATGCCCAGTATGGGATCCAAGCACGAGTGAGCCTTGGTCTGGACGAGACTTTCTGTCTGTCATGGGTTCAGGCAGCCATAATGTTGCTGATACTACTGACCGTTGGAATTGGATAACCACTCCGACTACGGGTATCTGGGACACTTGGTCAAATATGTCACTGACAGATAAGGCTACACAAGTTTCCACGCCGCTAACCACAAGGGCAGTCAATTACTCAACTTTACCGGCAATTTTATTTAATTACTAAAATGAGAAAATCTCCGCCCATCCTGTTGTTATTGAGCATAGTTTTGATTGCTTGGCTTTATCTGTCAAAGCAAGCTCCGCAGAAGCCGCTGACAACTGAACAAACAAATGAAGTTGTCCAACCATTGCCACAACAGCAGGAAGCCAGTCAGGTAGAAATCACCCCCCATACTTCTCCTGCTAACACTGTGCCGGAATTAGCTAATACGATTGAATCAAGTGGGCTGATAAATGCTTTGGCAGCAACGAATCTAGAACAGTGGAAGGCGGCAATAGAAGGTCTAAAGCCATTAGCTGGTTTTAAGTTTCAGCAACATTGGCTAGTAGAGCAGCGCGGACGCACTAATGGAATTCCTATTGGTTTGAGCTTGGGGAATAATACGATTCAATACAAGGCAGCTCTTATTAGCATCGAAGCAAAAAACGAGACAGGTGATATTATGGAAGTCGAAATGCAGACTCCGAATATGAATATTGATGATACGCGAGACTTAGGTTTAAAATTATGTAATATGTTAGACTACGACTCAAAAGACTTTTTGGCTTGGTGCGACAAGGTTGGAAATCGTTGGCTGGATGCGCCTTTATATGCGGGTGGAAATCGTAATTACAGTTTTCAAATTCTTCGTGGATACAACGATGAGAAGCCGTGGATCATCAATTTTATGATTACGCCAAATCCTTGAGTGCAATGCCATCGTTCGTTACTTGGGGAATGTCGCAGTTTGCAAAGAATCCAGTTCCCGGTGGGCTAGATTTTATAACGCTGGAACCATCTGGCAACGTTGCACAGATTGAACTCGACACGCCAACCATAGCAACCGTGCTACCAAAGAATTTATAGACGCCGGGCTGGCTTCTCGGTTATGAACGCGACCCAAGGAAGCGAAGCTCGCTACATCAGACTGAACAGCCAAACGCCCCCTTTCACGCGCTAAATATCCTGTCAGCCTTTTTTAACCGTAACGCCCTGAAAGCTGGCTTGGTTTATGTCGTTGTAATATGGGCTGGTCATTAATTGAGCCGTGAATTCCTTCAAGAATATCATTTTGCCCGGATGCTTTGCCGGCCAGCTCAATTCACAGAGTTTCCAAGCCGAGGCCATGTTTCCTGAATAAATGAGGTCGAGCATTTTCTGCCACATTTCGGTAGGAGCGCACCATTTATCGTATGGCAGTTCATTTTTTATCCCAATAAATTTAGCCTTCAGTTCTTTGGCCATTCTCTGCAATTCCTTTTCAGGAGGGGCGGGCTTTTTCATCATCTCCAAATCCGGCCGATATTTGCCGTTTAGATAGCGATAAATGAC
>Ga0302200_10002014_pt1 | contig 18436 bp, 12 predicted proteins | sample II_Bog_N3_1_FD_194585 | JGI IMG/M metagenome (GOLD analysis project Ga0302200, IMG submission 194585) | Peat permafrost microbial communities from Stordalen Mire near Abisko, Sweden - II_Bog_N3_1 | ecosystem: Environmental > Terrestrial > Soil > Wetlands > Peat | place: Sweden: Abisko... | reverse complement strand
CTTTCGAAGGTATGGCCGTTGGCTGCTTCGATGGCCTGGTCGAGATCGGCGAGGATGTCGCGGATGTCTTCGATGCCGACGCTGAGGCGAACGAGTTCGGGAGTGACGCCGGTGGTGGCCTGCTCCGCGGCTGAGAGCTGCTGGTGGGTGGTGGAGGCGGGATGAATCACCAGCGATTTAGCATCGCCGATGTTGGCGACGAGGGAGAAGAGCTCGAGTGAGTCGATGAGCTTTTTGCCGGCTTCATAGCCGCCGCCTTCTTTTCCAGGCTTGATGCCGAAGGTGACGAGAGCGCCGCGGCCTTCCGGGAGATACTTTTTGGAGCGGGCGTAGTAGGGGCTGGACTCGAGGCCGGGGTAGTTGACCCATTCGACGCCGGGATGGCGCTCGAGGTGATGCGCTACGGCAAGGGCGTTGTGGGAGTGGCGTTCGAGACGGAGGTGGAGGGTTTCAATTCCCTGGAGGAGCAGGAAGGCATTGAAGGGCGAGAGGGCTGCGCCGGTGTCGCGGAGACCTTGCACGCGGGCTTTGAGGATGAAGGCGAGCGGGCCGAAGGCTGCGGTGTAGGAGAGGCCGTGGTAGGAGGGATCGGGCTCGGTGAAGTCCTTGAAGCGGCCTGAAGCGACCCAGTCGAACTTGCCGGCGTCGACGATGACGCCGCCGATGGTGGTGCCGTGGCCGCCGAGGAACTTGGTGGCGGAGTTGACCACAATGTCGGCGCCCCACTCGATGGGACGGACGAGGGCTGGCGAGGGTGTGGTGTTGTCGATGACCAGAGGCAGACCGTGCTCGTGAGCGATGGCGGCGATGCGCTCGATATCGACTACGTCAAGCTTGGGGTTGCCGAGCGATTCGGTATAGATGGCACGGGTCTTGTCGTTGATAGCGGCGCGGAGGCCGTCGAAGTCGTCGGCGTCGACAAAGCGGACGGTGATGCCGAGGCGGGGGAAGGTGTAGTGGAACAGGTTGTAGGTGCCGCCGTAGAGCGAGGTGGTGGAGATGATTTCGTCTCCGGCAGAGGCGAGCGTGGTGAGTGTCAGGGTTTCCGCGGCCTGGCCTGAGGCTGTGGCGAGGCCTGCGGCTCCGCCTTCGAGGGCGGCTACGCGCTTCTCGAAGACGTCGGTGGTGGGGTTCATGATGCGGGTGTAGATGTTGCCGAATTCCTTGAGACCGAAAAGGCGACCGGCGTGGTCGGCGTCCTGAAACAGGTAGGACGTGGTCTGGTAGATGGGCACGGCGCGCGAACCGGTGGCGGGGTCGGGCGATTGGCCGGCGTGGACGGCGTTGGTGGCGAAACGATACTGCTTCGGTTCGGACATTGGGTTCTCCTTCAATTCCCTGTTCTTCAAATGATTGAAAGCGGCGTGAAAGACGTGCCGCAAAAGACAATACGGCCCGAATCCTTTTGGACCCGGGCCGCTTGATTCTTGAAGATCGGTTGCGTCTAGCGCATTCGCGTCTCAAAAGCCTCACGGACAGGTCCGCATGACCGACACATACACATGGCCGTTGCCGCAGTTCCGTGAATCTTTGAGTTTCGCATCAAGGGCAGTATCGGACGACGGAGGGAGGGAAGTCAAATGAATGTCTGGGAAAGATCGGTGTAACTTCCGGATTGGCGACAATCCTCCCGGAATCCGGTTTCGACGGACCCATCCCTTACTCCTATTTTTGCGTTGGGAGGTGCTGACGACTGCGCTTCAACGCTCAAGAAGACAATCAACTTTGAAGTTCATCCCCAATGAAAAACGAGGTGCATTACGCAGTAAAACGCAGCCAAATAGGCGAAGAATATTGCCATGCGCTTAAATCCAAATCCCAGGCGTTGCAATTCTTCATCTTTCTTAAACAAGGTCAACCAGACCCAAACTAAAGCAAGAAGGATGTTCGGCCCCAAGACCAGAATCTGGAGCCACTTCGGCCATTGCGCATACGGCGTGATCATGTCGCATATTGTAGCGAGTGTCGCTCATTTGCATAATCGCGGTAGAGTTACCGCCTACACTGACCCAACGTTAGCCACATCACCCTACTTCCGAATCGGCGACGATCCTACCAGAACGCTGAAACCAGCCCGTAAGGGATAGAATCTTCTCGTGATTCGACCAGTCATCGCAGCATTTGTTCTATCAGGAGCCGTTTGGCTTTTCGGCCAATCCGCCGGTCCGTCAAGGACCCGGACGGATTCAGAATCGCAAAAGAAGGCAGAGAATGAAGTCTCTGAGAGGATCAATCGCATACGGGAATCAGCTGGATTGCCGAGACTCAAACGCGTGCCCCACACGCTGGCGGAAGTGCAGCTTGTATGCACATCGGCACTCACAGGAAAGAACGTCCTCGACCCGTCCTACGGCACATTGAAGGTTTACATGACCCGCGATTTGTCCGTTGAAAACGAATCTCTGAAATTGATTGCGTTAGGAACCGCACTGGATGCGCAGACTAATTCCCGATATCGTGTCTACGCCGACAAGGATTGGGACCGCTTCTCAGTGACAGTCGATATCGAGCGTGGAGGCGAGCCTCAGGTTCCCGTCTACATTGTCGGAATCGCTCGTCGCCAGTCCAAGGCAATGGACATCTTGGGCCGACTGACCTTCGATGATCCAATAAAGGATTCAACCGACTGGAAGGCGCAGGTAGCTCCTGCGTGCCGCGACAGAAGGCCCTAGGTCTTCTGATACCTGGCTGCGCCCGGATCACCGCCAAACCGGAAATTACTTGCGTTTATCACCGCGCCCCTACGGGGCACTGATTTTTTTTGGGCGCAATCCCCCGGGTTTCACCCGGGGCTAACATCAATCGTCCCTCCGGGACTAAAAACGAACCTCGGAGGGCGTGTCACCGGCAATCCGGAAGTAACTCCTTTTGCCGCTGAGCGACGTCGGACGGGCAACCACAGATCTTTCGACTTCGCTGCGCTGCGCTCAAGATGACAAGTCTTTTGTTGGTCGCTGCGCTCCGGTCATTGGAGGGAAGCAGATATTTGTAAAAGGGCTGTTGTGATGCAGGTCCTTCGGCTCCGGTCAAGATGGGCTTTGCAGGGGCTGAAGCCCGACTCATCCTATTGGCCTTTATCGGCCCGGCTAAAGACATGCCCTTGTTACAAAGCCTTGGAGCTGAGCCCATTGGGGTTTCTCCGCAGCCTGTGAAGCCGTGCCCTTGTTACAAAGCGCCTACGGCTTTTCGGGGGCAAGGGCTGAGGCGGGGATGGTCACGGAACCCATGCGGCCGGAGTTTTTGTCGACCACAAGGATGCGCAGCGATGCTACATCCGGCTTTAAGTGAACTACGCGTTCGCAGGGAATGCCCGTTGATTGCAACTGCTGGTAGGTGGTGGGCTCGAGCCGCAGGCCAAGCGTTTGCCCTTCGACCTGCGCATGCTGGCCCGCATCGTCGCGCTGGATGAAGAAGACGTCGAGATTGTCGGTCCATCGATCGGACTGTTGTTCGACATCGAGCCCGGCTGCGGCGATGTTGAGTTTGATGTTGACGCCGTGGTCGATGCGAAGCACTTTGGTGGTTACTGTCAATTCATTTGCATCCGCGGGCTGCCATACCGCCTGCTGGAAGCGATCTTTGAGCGTGGCCGGCTCCCTGGTGTAGAGGTAGCCGGTGCGGTAGTGAAGCGTGAGGCCGTGCTGTTTGCTGCTGAGTTTGACAGTGATGGCGTGGTACTGGCCATCTGCCGGTTGATCGGGAGAAAAGCTCAACAGGTAGGTGGCATGACCGTCTTCCACGATCTGCGAAAGCGCAGCCTCCAGATCACCGGCTCGCCTTATCGTGCGTCCGCCGGTAGCCTCTGCCACTTGGCGGACAGGCCATTGAATGGGATGGATATCCTCAAGCATCTCAGCCTTGGTGCGGCCGCCTGAATGGTCGATGGGAATGGTGCCGGCCTGCGGGTTGGTGGGGTTCAGTTCCACGCCGCGGTGCTGAATGTCCGAGGTGATGGCCGATGTCTCCAGTTGTGACACATTGAAGGGATAGACGGCCACGTGGGCCTCGTTCATGGCCTCCTGCGCGTGCAGCGCAAAGCTGTCAAGTGTATTCGGGTTCTTGTCGATGCCGACTTCCTGATCGCGAAACTCGGCGAAGACGTTGTCGCTGGAAACCCAGACCAGGGTCTTGTGCCCCGCAACAGCGCCGAGGCGGCGCGCCACGCCAACCAGGATAATGAGCGACGCTCGCGCCGGGTTGCTGCCCATGGTGAGTAATTGAGGATCGACGGGCGAGAGACTATCCGGCAAATCCGATTGGTTGCCATTGACTGAACTCAGGTCGGACACTTTGCGCACCGTTTCGAACTTCTGGCGGTTGCGCGTCTCTTCATCCTGGGCCTGGGAGACGGATTGCGCCGTGGGCATCCACTTTTTGAGCCGCGCGCTTACAGCGGCGTGATCGGTGGTGACATCGACGAGGACGCGAAAGCCAAGACCGGTCATGGTGTAGAGACCGATGCGCTCGTCAGGGCGCGCAGCGGCAAGGAATTGGAGCATCTGCGTGCGTGCGTTATTCATGTCGCCCCACGCAATGTGGCTCTCGTCGATGAGCAGAATCGTGGCTCCGGCCTCGGGCTGCGGAGTTGCCTGTGAAGGCGCCGACGCATCGACAGTGCGGTTTGAAAATGTCAGCTCCTGCGAAGCGGTCGGGGTATTGGGCGGGGCCGATAAAACTGCGTCGACCGGGCTGAAAAACTTGATGTCCTGCCTGCGTCCGTTGTCGTAGACCTCGATATCGTCCGCCTTCAGGCCGCTTACCGGATGGCCCTTCTTATCGTCGGCAACCAGGCTCACGTCCACCAGTCGGGTAGTGACCTTGAGCGTGTAGCCGGAGGACTGGCCCAACGCAGCGGCGGCGGCGTGTTCCGGTAGTTCGTTGCCCGGCGGACCGCTCACCGCTGCAATGCTGATTTCGCGTTCTGCTTCAGGCGCGGGCCCCTCGGCGTTTACGGGCATCGCAGGCGGAGGCGCGGGCGCTGTTTCTGGCCCTGATGTTGCAGCGATCTTGTCCGGCGCAGCGGAGGGGGCGCCGATCTCTTTTGCTTCGGTGGTGGGGGGCGCCGTGGGTTGCGGGCTTGCCGGGACTGCGGTTTCAGCCTCGGCCGGAAGCGGATTGCCGCCCGCATCAGCGCTGTCCATACCCAGAATGCGTGCCTCGGAGCCGAAGCGGCGATACTGCTGAAAAACGGCATCATTCAGGAATGTCTTTGCCGGCCCGGTGGTAATACCCGCTGGAGGCGCCCCCGATGGGAGTGGTTTGGTATGCGCCAACAAGAGTGAGACGCCCCGCAGGGGAAGGATGTAGCTCTTGCCGCCTATATCGACAGCGCCGTATTCGACCATCATGCCGTTCCTTGAGACCACTTCATTGGGTGGCATATCGGCTTCAAGCAGGATGCGAAAGATTGCGCCGTTTGCGGGGTCGAATGCAATTTCACCATGATAGGCGGAGATTTCAGCGAACTTGTGCCAGTCCTCTCGCTCGGGCGATTCGCCACGAATGCCGCTTGAAACACAGCAAAAACCTACTGAGTAATGGGATTTTTCCCTGGGCACCGCAAAGTGGAAGACTGCCTGCCTTCCACTTGCCGCCTGTTCCCATCGGCTCCATGTGATTTTGCCTTTCAAGGCATCGCCTACGACGGTGCTGAGGATGGGGCCGAACACGCCTTCGGTGAACAGGCCTTGCTCCTGCGACTCGCCTCGCTTGCTTTTCGCTGCCGCCTGCTCCACAACCTCGTGGCCGTCACGGAAAGCCACCTGGACATTGGACCGGCCTACGACGTGCAACGGCAGATAGATCAGGGTGGTGATTCCAACCTGCCCTTGAACGTCGTCCCGCGGACGGTCTTCAAAGCGGGTGGTATCGCGCGCGGCCATGAAGTTAGGCAACTGGCGGATGGTCGTATTGACGTAATTCACCATCGCAACGAGCATCTGCCGGAGTGCGGCGGGATCGGGATTGGGGCTTGCGGGAATTTCGGCTGGTGGAGGAGCGAGGAACACCGATGAGTCGGCCAGCGCAGTGAGCGCCTGGCGCGATTCTTCGCCCGGTAAACCTGCCTTGAGGCGCTTAAGCCTGGCTGTGCTGAGCCGTTCGGTCAGTTCCATTCCGGCCAACCGCTGCGCGATCTCGGCATCCGGCCGATGCGCGGATTGCAATGCTGCGAGTGCCTGCTCGAACCGATCCACCGTAACGCCGGAACCATGCTGTGCGGCATGGGCAGGAAGAACCAGGACAGCAACCAGCGCCAGCAGGATGATTCGCCGCATTGCACGGCCTCCGTGTTTACCCGAAGCGAGTATATCGCTGTGGCGAGGGTGGGGCGCCCGGTGCGGATGAGTCTAGCCCCAGAGGGTGGGCAGAGGGCCTGAGACGCCGGCGACTGGATCGGTGTGTGGGAATGGCAGTGTTTTCATACGGATTTGCGCCTCGTCGTCCGGGGCGGCGCGGCATATGTCCCAGTGCTGATCTGGAGGGAAGGCTCCGACCACAAGAAAATCGGGAGTCGCTGCGATGCGACAATGCCCGGTTCCGCACGGCAGTACGGCTACGTCTCCCGCAAAGACCTTTACGGTGGTTCCACCATCGCCGCCGAGAACCAGCGTCGCGGCCCCGGCGGCGAATCCCAGGACCTCGTGCGCGGTGGAGTGGTAATGGTGAAAACTGTAGACTCCGTTGCGCCATTGGGGCGGCCAGCCGTTATGGAGGAAAAGCTTTTCGAAATGCGCGGCGGGGTCATTGCCGTTCGGAGAGACGACGGCCCGATAAAGCAGGACGGGCAGGTGGTGGTTGTTCGGCATCCATCCGTTCTGCGAGAGCCACAGTGTTTCCGGATCGCTTGACGCACTGGTTACGCCGCGCGCGGCAAACGCATGGAACGCGGGAGAGAGTCCGAGCGCTGTCAATATCTGGCCGAAATGTCTAAGGCCCAGGTCCATCAGATCCTCTCTCTCTGAGCATTGGATGAATGAATCGTCGCAGAGTTGCATGGAGGATCCGGGGGGTACACCGCTTAAGTGCATGGGATAGGTTCCGAAGTGGAACAGGAGGTCGCTTTCGGAACCGCTCTCAATGAACAAGAAATCCGGTCAAACAAATTCAGCAAGTTAGCCGGGGCTCCGCCGCGATAGCAAGTCAGCGAGTCAGCGCAGGACCCGATCTCGGCAGGCTGCTCCTGATGAATGGGGCAGTAGAGTGTTGTCGATTCCCGCCTTTGCGCCAGAAAGAAGGCGCACCCCGACCCTGAGGGTACCCCGGTACCCGACGGGGCACGGGGCTTTTCTCCCTGGTCCAGCGCGGGTTCATTCCATGCCGCTCAGGGTGCGAGGGGTTTCGGCGGGTCGATTGGCTCGACGCGGATCTTGGCGATTCTGCGGCGGTCCATCTCCGCGACTGTAAGCCGGCGGCCGTCGAAAACAATGCTCTCCCCAGAGTGCGGAATGTGGCCCAGGCGCATTAACAGGAAGCCGGCCAGGGTTTCCACGCCTCCGTCTCTCGGGAGCACCCACTTCATCTGTGTTTCCAGGTCGCGCAGGTTCACGCCGCCATCCAACGCAAAAGCGCCGGAAGCCGTGGTGAGCACTGGCAGAGCGGGGTGGTCGAACTCATCTTCCAATTCTCCGGTCAATTGCTCGATTGCGTCTTCGGCGGTTACCAGGCCGACCGTGGAACCGTATTCGTCGACCACGATGGCGAGGTGGCGGCGACGCTGCTGAAAGTCGCGGATGAGGTCGAGCACCGTCTTGGTTTCAGGGACCACCAGCACATCGCGCATGACCTGGCTGAGTTTCAAATCGACAAAGGAGGAAGCCGCGGAACGGACCGGGCGAAAATGCATGAGGCGGCTCAGGTCCTTGGAGTAAACCACGCCGACGATGTGCTCAGGCCCACGGGTTTCGTCGTAAACCGGGACGCGGGAATGCTTGCGGTCAATGACCTTGGCGCTGGCTTCCTCGACCAGCATGTTGGAGGGGAGGGAGAAGATTCGCTGCCTGGGAGTCATGATTTCGCGAATCGACACTTCATCCAGTTCCAGCGCGCGGTGAATCAGCGTCTCCTGGAAGGCGGGGAGGAGTCCCATGCGGCGGGCGGCGGTGGCAATGAGCTTCAGTTCTTCAGGCGAGTGGACCTGGGCGCGCTCGGACATGGGAATGTCGAATCCGCGGAGGATGACGGCGGCCGAGCCTTTGAGGAGACGCACGGCGGGACGTACCACAGCCATAAAGATGAGCATGGGCGGAGCAACCGCGACGGCAAGGGCCTCCGCACGGCGCAGAGCGAGGGATTTGGGAACCAGCTCACCCACCACCACATGGAAGTAGGTGATGAGGGCGAAGCCGAGAGTGACGGCGATGATGTGCGCGTAGATGATGGCGAGCGGATGAGTGAGCGGCAGGAGGCCGAACCAGCCGAGGACGACGTTGGCGGCGAGGGGTTCACCGATCCAGCCCAGAGCGAGAGAACACAGCGTGACGCCAAGCTGCACGGCGGGGAGGAAGTCGTCGAGATCCTGCTGCAGGGTGCGGACGGCGCGCGCTCCCGGAACACCGGCAGCCAGCAGTTGCTCAATGCGGGTATCGCGGATGGAAACGAGAGCGAACTCCGCGGCCACAAAGAATGCGTTGGCCAGAATGAGTAGCGCAACAGCGACAAATTGGAGCAGCGGCAGACCGTGCATCTCGTTCTGGAGAATAGCATTCCAGAGAGTTCACAGTTCTAAGTTCTGAGTTGTCAGTTGTCTGGGGTTACTGTCAGGCAGGAGGCGATTCCGGCTGGGGAGCTTCAGGATCTAAGAGCCAGGCGGAAAAGGCCTGAGCTGAGCAGCTCGGCGGCGTCCTGTGAATCTATGGAGCGTTCCGGCTGATCGGAGGAGAAATAATAGACTTCGCCGGACTGGCTGCCGGTTAGAAGGCAGGATCCGATGCCGGTGAACACCATCTGAGTCCGCGAACCGGACGGAGAGATTCGCGCTAACAATGTGCTCGCTCGCGCGGTTTCATTGCCCGTGCTTAAACAACAATTCATCGGATTGCTAACCTCTGGCCGGTTCGCAGGGCGCACTGACTCGTCGCTCATACCGTTAAGATCGTTGGAGCAGGGTGTTTCCCTTTTGTTTTGCTTCTTTCGGTTCGGCGCTCGACCTGCGGGAACCGGCGCAGGTTGTGTTGCGTATCAAAAAGCGAGCGGGGTGAGGGTGGGGATTGGTTGACGGCAAGGCGCTGGGGCCGTCTCACTCCTCAGCTGCACCTGGTCAATTTGTTGAAATAAATGGCATTCTTCAGTGCTTTGGGAGGTTTCTGGTGGCTGCAGCGCGCAAGAGCAAGAAGTTCTGGATCTGGGTTGGGGCAGGGGTGTTGGTGGTGGTGGCAGGAGCCGGCTTTGGCCTGATGCGCCTGGCAAAGGGCTCGACCATCGATCCCAACCGGCTGGCCAAGGTGACGCGGGGTGACGTGGCGCGGTCGGTTGTGGCCACCGGCCAGATTCAGCCCATTACGAAGGTCGAGGTGAAGAGCAAAGCCTCCGGCATTGTGGAAAAGCTCTATGTCGATATCAATAACGTGGTGAAGAAGGGCCAGCCGCTGGCGCAACTGGATCAGCAGGAGATTGAGGCGCAGGTGGCGGCGCAGAAGGCGCAACTGGGTTCGGCCGAAGCGAATGTGGGCACGTACGAGGCCAATATTGAGCAGGACAAGGTGAATGCGGCGGCGCCGGATCTGCCCATGTACAAGACCACGCTGGACCGCAACCAGGAAATGTTAAAGGACGGCATTGTGAGCCACCAGGCCTACGACGATGCCAACAAGGATTATCTTGCTGCCCTGACTCGCCGCGACAGTTCGAAAGCGCAGATCGGCGTGGACACGGCCAAGCTGAGGCAGGCGCGCGCGCTGGTGCAGCAGAGCCAGGCAAGCCTGCTACAGCTTGAGGAGCAGTTGAGTTACACCACCATTGTTGCGCCCATGGACGGAGTGATTCTGTCGCGGGACGTGGAGATTGGCGATGCGGTGAGCTCGATCCTGGTGCTGGGTTCCACGGCCACCCTGGTGATGACCGAGGGCGATGTGAACGAGGTCTACGTGGACGGCAAGGTGGACGAGGCGGATATTGCACACGTCTACATGGGCCAGCCGGCGCGGATTAAAGTTGAGAGCTTTCGTGATCGCGTATTCAACGGCAAGGTAACAAAGATTGCACCCATGGGCGTGCAGAAAGACAATGTGACCACGTTCGAGGTCCGAGTTTCAATCAACAACCCTGGCGGCGAATTGAAGGCGCTGATGACGGCCAACGCTGAAATCCTGCTGGACGAACACAAGGGCGTTTTGACAGTGCCCGAGAATGCTGTGGTGTATGACAACCAGAAGAATGCCTCGGTGATGATTCCCGACAAGAGCCAGAAGGACGGGCAGCGGAAGGTTGCGGTAACGGCTGGTCTGTCGAATGGATCGGTGACGGAGATTTTGAGCGGATTGAAAGAAGGCGACCAGGTGGTGCTGCAGCAGTAACTCAGTTGTCAGTAGTCAGTTGTCAGTTCTCAGTTATCAGTTGTCAGTTGTCAGTAGTCAGTTGTCAGTTCTCAGTTGTCAGTTCTCAGTTGTCAGTTCTCAGTTGTCAGTTCTCAGTTGTCAGTTGTCAGTTATCAGTTGTCAGTTGTCAGTTGTCAGTGCAGTGTCCGGGGGCGCACATATCTGTTCGAAAACGGACAACCTTAGGCGGCCGAAGTTGTGGGTCGCGACGGGATCTGATGGATTCATTGGGACTTGCGCAAATGCGCCTTTGGAATTCGAGATGCATGTAAGGACGTGAGTCGAAGCGGCTTTCAGAGGAAAGCCGGCTCAAACCTGTCTACTGCTAACTGAAGTGAGGCAAACCATGAAGCATCTTTTTCTAGCAACCGCAATGCTTGCGCTGGCCATCCCAGCCCTGGCCTCTGAGGCGACATTTGAACGGACGCTGAAGGTGAGCGGCAAGGTGGAGCTTTCCGTTGCCACGGGGTCGGGCAATGTCCACATTACGCGTGGGTCGGACAACAGCGTGCATGTGGTAGGGAAGGTTCGCTCGACCTGGGGCGATAGCGACGAGCGGGTTCGGCAGATCGCCGATCATCCGCCGATTGAGCAGGCCGGAAACATCATCCACATTGGGAAGCACAACGACGGGCAGATCGAGGGGATGCACCATGTGAGCATCGACTACGAGATTGAAGCGCCGGCCAATACCTACCTGGACGCGTCTTCCGGCTCGGGCAATGTGACGGATGAGGGCGTGGGGGAAAACTCACGGCTCAACACCGGATCGGGAAACGTTCACGCGACGGGCCTGCATGGCGGGTTTAGCGTGGGCACCGGCTCGGGCAACATTTATGCGGATCAGGAAGGCACCGGAGATGTGAAGGCGGAGACCGGATCCGGCAACATTGAACTGCGCAACCTGCACGGCGGGCTGAAGGCCACGACGGGGTCTGGGGACATTAAGGCTGCGGGCGCGCCCAGCGCAGGCTGGCGGTTGGAAACGGGTTCAGGACGGGTGGAAATCTGGGTGGGGGATGCGCCGCTGACGCTGGATGCCGAATCGGGATCGGGTGGTATCCATACCGACCGTGAAATGCTGACGCAGGGTTCATCGAGCACGCACCATGTGACCGGGAAGTTGAACGGCGGCGGGCCGACGGTTCGGATCGAGACGGGGTCGGGCGAGATTCGCGTTCACTAGGTTGCGAATTCGCTGTTTCGCTGACCGTGTGATTTGGTGATTATTCGCGAACAGGCGCGGACGGGGACGTCCGCGCTACAGCCGGTCAGGAGACCGGCGCTACCTTGACCTTCGGTAGGCCGGCTTATGTGTGGTATTCATAGGCGAGGCCGCAAGCTCCTGGAATGGCCTCGCCTGTCTTTTTTTGCAGCCACACGCCAGCGCGGTGCAATAAAGTAGAACGGGTGCGAACCTCTTTTTCAGCCTGGCTATCCCTCCTTGCGATCCTTTGCTCCTTCCCTTCCCTTTTCGCAGCGCCGCCCGCGGCCAAGCCCATAATCGTCGCGTATGTCTTTCCGCAACATGCGCTGATTCACGACGGCGACATTGCGGCGCAAAAAGTTACGCGCATCAACTACGCGTTTGCCAACATAAAGAGTGGCCTCATCGTCAATGGTTTCGAGAACGACGATCGGAACCTGGCTGCGCTGGTTGCGCTGAAGAAGCAGAACCCGTCGCTCACGGTGCTGGTGTCGGTTGGAGGATGGCTTTGGTCCGGCGCATTCTCTGACATGGCATTGACCCAGGCCAGTCGGGCTGCGTTCATAGCGAGCGTGGTGGAATTTGTCGGGCGGAATCAGTTGGACGGCCTGGACATTGACTGGGAGTATCCGGGGCTGGCGGGGTCCACTACGCATTTTCGGCCCGAGGACAAGCAGAATTACACACTGCTGCTGAAGGAGCTACGCTCGCGATTTGATGAGTTGGAGAAGCAGTTCCATCGGCCGCTGTATTTGACGATTGCCACCGGCGCGTCGCCGGAGTTCCTGGCGCATACGGACATGGACAAGGTGCAGCAGTATGTCGATACCGTGAACCTGATGGCTTACGACTACTACGAGCCGGATTCGGACGCGACCACGGGACATCATGCGCCGCTGTTCCCGAATCCTGCGGACCCGAAGAAGGTTTCCGCCGATGCGTCGGTACGGGAGTATGAGAAGGCGGGAGTGCCTCCAGGGAAGATTGTGCTTGGCGTTCCTTTTTACGGGCATGTGTGGGGACAGGTGCCGGAGGCCAACCATGGCTTGTTTCAGCCGGGAAAGAATGTAAAGAATGCGTGGGTGCAGTATGGCGGAGTGGACGGCTTACTGAAGAACGGGTTCGTCCGTTACTGGGACCCTGTGGCGAAGGCTCCGTATCTTTACAATGCGGAGAAGCAGACCTTTGTTTCTTACGATGATGCGGAGTCTCTGGTATTGAAATGCAAGTATGTGCTGGAAGGCAAACTCCGAGGAGTCATGTTCTGGGACTATGAGAGCGATCCTACCGGAACACTGCTGGATGCCGTCGACGCGGGACTGAACAAAAACTCCGCCGCCTACTGAAGGGTCTCTGCCCTGCGCGTTATCGCTGCATTTCCCGAAACCTAAGCAGCCATCATCAGGGTAATTTCCGCGCAGCCACCATCCGGAAGTTCTCCAAATACCACCGATGTGAAGCTGGGCCAACTCTACTTTGCAAGCGAAGTGATCTACTAACCGTTGCCGGGAAGTCTGCCTAACTTCTCCCTGGCGGATTCGTTGTTCGAATCCCTCTGTACCGCGGTCTTATACGCTTCCCGCGCGTGTTGTCGATCATTGATCGCCATGTAATAATCACCGAGCCCCTCATGCGCTTTCGTTGCATCCGGGCGGCAGTGGACAGCCCAATCAAGATACCGTTTGGCGCGGACCCATTCGCCACGCCCCATTTCCTCCTGAGCTGCGTCAAGAAAACCACTCAGTTTGAAGACCTTCAATCCGATCGCCATGTCATAGTCAGAGTTTGCCGCATCCAGTTCGCCGCGCAGCCTGTGAGCGTCTGCCCTGACAACGTAGAAGCCCATCTGGCCCAGCGCAATTCCGCCTTCGCTCAGCTGAAGCGCCTTTGTCGTATCGCCGCCACCAATCCACGGTGTGTTCATATACGTGTACGCGAGATAATAACGGGCTGAAATGTTTCGCGGATCGAGGTCGAAGGTCCGTTGGTATGCATCCCGTGTTCTGCGTTGCCATTTCCATTGCTCCATCATCCCTGAGGCTCGCCGCAAGTGCGCGAAGTTAACCATTGCCACCTGGAAAGCGTTCAGCGATTGCTTTGGCTGAAGAGCAATGGCTCTGCCTGCCGCAATGTCGGCCGCATCAAGCAAGCCATGCTGCCATGCCAACTGCGCCAACAGGTTCAATTCGCCGTCGGAGACATCCGTCGCCGCAGTCCGTCGTTGCAGATCGGCCTCCACTTCGGCTGATTTTGACGCTTCGAGTCTAGTGACATAGGGCGCCAACGAAGGCCATGTGGCAAGATAAACGGAAAGCTCGATGCCTGAGGGTTGGTCCATGTAAACGATGTCGGGTAATCGTAAGTTCTGGGCGGGAGTCGATGCTCCGAGGGACCGGAGCACGAAAAGGCAAATCAGCGAGAATCTGCTTCTTTTCATCAATATCCTCCAGTGTGCTCAGCCGATTGTTGCGTGCGCAGGCAAGACGCGCTGTCGGTTTCACAGATTGGCTGCGAAAGGTACGCAGCCGCTGAGCACGATGTTCCAGCGCCCAAAATCAGCGGCGCCGCTCCCGCATTCCCGATTGGTAAACTATCAACATGGTTCGCGTCATTCGCCCTATTCCCGTAGAACGATTAAAACTGCTTGTCTTCGACCTGGATGGCACGCTCATCGACTCGGCACAGGACCTTTGCAACAGCGTGAACGCGACGCTGGCGGAGTTTGAGTTGCAGCCGCTGCCGGACAAGGTGGTGGCTAGTTACATTGGCGACGGCGCCGTGATGCTGGTGCGGCGGGCGCTGTTTGGGCCGGATGCAACCGAGGTGGACGAGGATTTTCTGGCGCGGGCCTACGCGTTCTTCCTTGACTACTATCGCGAACACAAGCTGGATTTTACTTATGCTTATGGGGGCGTACTGGAGGCGCTGGCCGCACTGCACACCGCTCCGGATGGGAGCGCCCGCAGCATGTCTGTGCTGACCAACAAGCCGGTTCGTCCGGCACTGGCCATCTGCGAGGCGCTGGGGCTGGCGCCGTTTTTCCAACATGTTTATGGCGGCAACAGTTTTGCGATGAAGAAGCCTGATCCGATGGGGATGCGCGCGCTGATGGACGAGGCCGGCGCGCTGCCGGAGGAGACGGTGCTGATTGGCGACAGTGAAGTGGACGTGGCGACGGCGCGCAATGCGGGAACATGGGTGATTGGCTGCACGTTTGGCCTGTCGCCGCTGGGGCTGGCAGCGAACCCTCCCGACGTGCTTGTGGATTCGCCCGCCGACTGGACAGTTGCGCTGGATCCTGGGTCGGATGGCCTTCCGTTGCAGTGACTTGGCGGGTTTCCGGCGCCTTTTTTCTTCGCCTTAACGTCGTCTTAAGCTGAACATTCTAGGATTGTGCGTGAGGCGAGATGGGGCACCGGCGTCTGATTGAAGACTGGCCCTTGATTGAAATTCTGCGAAAGGCATCACTCAGTGGCTGAAGCGTGAGCCCTTTTTGAGAATTTCTATTCCGCGATTAAAATTGTGCCCTTTCAAAACACCACAGTGAAACAGTGCAGTGACGGGACACCTTGATCGAGTTTTCCGCAATCTGTCGAGCCTTCCGATTTTGTGTTTGAAGACATTTTCCGCGAAACGAAACCGGGATTACAATTGTTGCAACTTTGACTTTTATCGCGGATTCGCGCTGCCCTATTTGCCCTGTGTTGCCATGGAGATTCCGCTCATGCGTTCTTGCGCCCTGATACTCATCCTTTCCGTTCTTGCCCCTGCTACCGTCTTTGCGGGGAACCCATCCAGTCCCGGTTCTGGGACCGCACCGGCGCCCGCTCCTTCGCTGAGCGGCACAGTGGCCGACCCGAGCGGCGCGATTGTACCCGGCGCCGAGGTTGACCTGGTGAATACCGACGGCTCGGTGGCTGTGACCGATCACTCTGACCCGGCAGGCACCTTCAAGCTGATTCCTCCTCATGCCGGCAACTACACACTGGTGGTGTCCGAAGCGGGATTCGAGACCGTACGCACGCAGGTGGCGATTGCCGCGCCCACTATCTCCGGCATTGCCGCCGCCGCTGTGGCCACTGCTTCACTGGCGCAAACCGCGCCGGTACGGATCATTCTTCCGATTGCGCAATTTGCCACCAATATCCGTGTGACAGCGGACAGTGGCGAAGACCTGACTTCGCCGGACGAGAACCGTGACTCCTCGGTGATGACTTCCAGCGACCTGAAGGCGCTGCCCATTTTCGACAACGACTACGCCAGTGCGATGAGCGCTTTTCTGGATCAGAATGTAGGCGATACCGGCGGGGCCGGATTGATGGTGGACGGCGTAGAGGCCAACAGGGCCACCGTCTCCGCTTCGGCGGTGCAGGAGATTCGCATCAATCAGGACCCTTACTCGGCGCAGTACTACTATCCGGGGCGCGGGCAGATGGAGATCATCACCAAGTCGGCCGCGGAGCACTATCACGGGCAGTTCAATTTTATCTATCGCAACTCGGCGCTGAACGCGCAGAACGCGCTGGCCCCGATCAAGCCATTTGAGCAGCGGCAGACCTACGAAGGGCATGTGACGGGACCGATTCCGGCGGCGAAGAAGAGCAGTTTTCTGGCCAGCTTCAATCGCGTCCTCTTCGACCAGGACTCGGTCATCAGCGCAACCATCGAGCCAACCCCGGCCAACCCAAGCGGCGCATTCCAGGCGAACGTGGCGGCTCCGCAGCGGGATACGGAATTCAGCCTGCGGGGCGCGCACCAGTTCAGCGACCGCAATTCCGGCTACGTGCAATACAGCTACCAGGACTGGACAGGACAGAACCAGGGCGTGGGCGGCCAGGCGCTTGCCGCCGTTGGGTATAACAACCAGTACCGCGAAGATGATTTTGTAGCCCACATGGAAACGATTCTGTCGGCCACGATGCTGAACCAGGTTTCCTTGGTGGGCGAGCGTGATTTCAGCCGCAACAGCAACGGGTCTGAGGCTCCCAAAGTGAATGTCGTCGGAGATTTCGTGTCCGGTTCGGCGCAAGCCGATTCATTGAGCACTGAGTACAACGCGCGGCTCTACGACATGATGACGTGGACGCATGGGCGCAACCTGGTGAAGGCCGGAATCGGCACCCCGCACATTGACCGGCGCGCGTTTGACGACAACACGAATGCACTGGGCAGCTACACGTTTGGGCCGACACTGGCGGCAGACGGCGTGACCGTGCTGCAGACGGCGCTCCAGAACTACACGGCCAACCTGCCCTCGGGATTCTCGCAGAACACCGGCGACACGCATTTTGTATACCACCAGCAGGAGGTGGGCGGGTTCGTGCAGGATCAGTTCAAGTGGAGCAGCCGCTTTTCCATCACGCCGGGGCTGCGCTACGACTGGCAGAATTTCCTGGCCGACCGGCGGCTTGGCTTCTCGCCGCGCGTCTCGTTTGCCTGGGTTCTGGACGAGCAGAGCAAGACCGTGGTGCGTGGGGGCGGCGGCATTTACTACGATCGAGTCGGCTCCGGACCGCTGCTTGACCTGGCCCGGTATCAGGATGCGCGACGGCGCTCCATTACCCTGTCGCTCGATCCCGCGGACATGCCAGCCGACGGTTGCGTGCCGATCACCGATTGCTTTGCTCTCACCGCACAGCCGCCCAATCTGGTGCAGCTCGAACCGAACGCGAAGATCCCGTACCAGATTCAATATGGCGTCTCGGTTGAGCGCCAACTGGGGGAGAAGGCGACGGGAGTCGTCAGCGTCTACTCGGCGCGCGGTATTGATAGCTTCCGCAGCGTCGACGTGAATGCGCCGACGCCGGAATCCGGATACACCGAGCGGCCGAACCCCGCATTGGGCCGTATCCGCCAGATGCAGCCCGAGGGCTTCTGGGAGGGCGACGGTTTCGACCTCTCGTATCGCGGCAAGCTGAACAAGTACTTCACGGGCTTCGGGCGCTACACGTGGTCGCACTACGAGTCGGATACGGGCGGCATCGGGTGGTTTCCGCAGAACCAGTACGATCCCAACAACGAGTGGTCGAACGCGGGATTCGATCAGCGCCAGCGCATGGGCGTGTACGCGATGTTCCAGCCGGAGAGCGTGTTCAACCTGTCGGCCGGCATTTTTGCGAATACGGGAACGCCCTGGACCGTGCTCACAGGCACCGACACATACGGCGACGACCTGTTCAACACTCGCCCAGACGGCGAAGGCCGCAACACGGAAACCAACCCTGGTTATGTCGACCTCGACCTTCGCTGGGGCCACGACTTCGCCATCACCGCGAACAAGGATGAGGAAGCGCCGCGGCTGGGCTTTTCCGCCGGCGCGTTCAATGTGCTGAACCACCCGAACGCTGCAGGGATCGACACAGTGGAGACCTCGCCCCAATTCGGCCAGATTACGGCGGTGGGCCCTCCGCGGCGCATTCAGATGGGGATGCGCTTCGAGTTTTAGGTTGCGGGAACTTTTCGCCGCCGGTCCGCGTAATGGTTGAGGAGGCGCACATGATTCTGAAGCGAATCCTTGCCATCACCATGCTTGGCGCCGCATTTGCGGCAGCCTCTGTTCCAGCCCATGCCGACTCGGACGACGTGCATTTCTTTGAGGACATTCGTGTCGCTCCCAACTCGCCTGCCCACGATACTGTGTGTTTTTTTTGCAGCGTGGACGTTGAGGGCGAGGTGAACGGAGACGTTGTTGTCTTCT
>Ga0302200_10002012_pt1 | contig 18441 bp, 17 predicted proteins | sample II_Bog_N3_1_FD_194585 | JGI IMG/M metagenome (GOLD analysis project Ga0302200, IMG submission 194585) | Peat permafrost microbial communities from Stordalen Mire near Abisko, Sweden - II_Bog_N3_1 | ecosystem: Environmental > Terrestrial > Soil > Wetlands > Peat | place: Sweden: Abisko... | reverse complement strand
TGCTAGCCTCAACTTTTCGAACCGCCGGATGCGGACCCGCTTGTCCGGTGGTGTGGCAGGGGAGGAGAGGAAACTCTCCCCCCCTATGCCGATTATTGCTGCGCCCAGGAACGATCCGCGCCGGTCATTTCCTGGCGCGAAACCAACGTTCGCACTGAATGCTCTTCCTTGCTCACAGTACCGCGCGCTTGCAACTCCGCATGAATAGTCTGGTTGATCTCTGTGCGCGACAAGTTATCTGGCGAAACGACCAGCGTACTTTCCGGCGACCGGGCATACTCGCGTGCAATCGCAGTAATTCGCTCCGAGTACCCTTTGACTTCGTGAACTCTACCCTGCCGGCCAAGGCTATCGATGGCCGCGCCAACCTGACCGTGTGCCAACTGCTCCACGGCCTGCTTCAGCTCCGGGTCTTTCTGCCGCAAAATCTCTTCGAGCCTTGCCGTTCGCATTCCTGCCTCCTGAAGCTGCGCAAAAGGGCGGCCCGCTTCGACGGCCTCATGCTGCCGCGTATCTCCGACCAGCAGAACCCGATCATTCGAATGAAGCCTCTCGAGGAACGCGTGCATCTGGCGCGTCGAGGCGAGCGAGGACTCATCCAGCACATAGAGCCTCTTCTCGCCGGTATCCGGCTGCTCTCCGCGCGCAAGATGATGTTGCAGTGTTGAGGTCTCAATACCGGCCTCGGCCAGTTTCTGTGCGGCACGCGAGGTCGGAGCAAAGCCCTCGACCTTGTATCCTTCCGTATCCACGCCCTCACGGATCACGGCGAGCGTCGTTGTCTTGCCCGCGCCGGCAACGCCATCCAGGCCGACAATCCTCTCACGGCTCACGAAAATATCATCGACAACCTGACGCTGCGAAGAACTCAATTCCGTATGACGGTCCTCAACTGCGATTCTCCGTGACGGCGAAAGCAGCATCGGATCGGCATAGGTGCGTTGGTTCCCGCTTTGCATTCGAAAGATGATCTCCTTTTCCATGCGAACCATCTCGGCAGTCGTATACATCGGGGCAGCACGCCCCTCCACGGAGCGAACAGCGACAAATTCTCCACGCTGAACTCGCTGCGCGAATTCATGGCGCACTTGTTCGTAGGTCGATTGAGCCATGCTGCGGCCAAGCGCCGCCTGCAAGACGCTTCGCTCATCCTGCACGGCAGAGCGCTCGAAAACGTGATTGCGTGCATAGGTGACAGCTTGCTGTTCGGTTTTATCCGAGTAAGGAAGCTGGGCCTGCATAGGTTCGCGAGCCTGGGCCACGACCCTATCCGCCTGATGGCCGAACCGCGCTGCCAGTTCGCGGTGCCGCTGCAACACCTCTTCTGGCGAATGCATCACCTTGTTGTCGCGTGTGCGATGCGCGGCAACTTGCGCTGCGCCGGCCCCTTCCCTGCCAATCTCCTGCAAGTGGCTCACGATCTGTGCCCGCCGCGGACTGGATGCGTCCAGGTACTCCTGCGTGTAGCCTTTGATTTCCGGCTGGCCGTGCTTGCCCAACTCAATCTCATATCCCAAGCCATGCAGCCGCATGGCAAGCTCGGAGCGATAGACACTGGTCGCATACTGCTGCGACTGAAAAAGGCTTCGCTCCTGCAGAGCCCGCGTCTCGCCGTTCTCGCGCTCGGTCAGATTGAAGACCACAGCGTGAGTATGAAGCTGGGGCGCGGCATAACCATCCACCGGGCGAGCAGTGTCATGCTCAAAAGTGGCGGCGATGAACTTGCCTGTCGTTTCCGGCGCATGGACATTGCCGATGCGCGCCTGCGTATAGCGCTCCAAATCGCCAAGTGCGACGCGAACACTTTCGCGGTGCGCCAGACGCACACGCTCGTCACCGCCCACAAGCGCTGTCAGGGATACAGACTTCGGCGCAGAGAATGTCGCGTCCCACCCGGCGCGATGTTCAACACTGGTGATTTTCTTGCCGTATTCGTTCTCGTAGGTTTTCGCAGGCTGGTGTTTGACGAGTTGCTCGCCACTCTGAGGATGCTGCCCTTCGCTCAATCGGGCAAAGTCCTCGGCTCCAACGGAGCCTCGCAAGCCCCATTCGTTCGCAAGCCTTCCCCTCCACTCGCTCTGTACCTGAGGGTCGCGGCTCCAGTAGTTCTGGCGGTCAGAGGTGAACTCGCGGGCATGATAGGTGCGCGCCTGCCCGGCTGATAACGATTTTGAGATAGTCAACATCCACTTTTACTCCATCACGGGCACAAAATCTTTCTGCTTTCGACTTAGACCGACTTAGCCCATCAATGGTTGTACGATTCTGGATTATTTTCATTATTATTTTCACGAATAGGCTCATTGATATTGGGCTTTTGCATCTTATGCCGAGTTTCCACTGTGCTTTTCAATGATCGATTGTTTCACTAATCGACGACTTGTAGGATGACTTATCGAATGCATTTGCGGAGGAGATTAAGGGTGTGAATTCGAGTGTATAAGCATTGGCGAGATACTGCGCTTATGAACAAGATACGATGAAAAGAAGGGAACAGATTCAATGAGTAATGATGTTCTCTTGTCGCACTCTTCAACCACGCACATCGCGACTCTCGAAGTGGTTCCATCGGATCATGCGACGGGGTTGTGCATCAGCCGTCCATCTGGATCAGAATTTCTACAAATCAAGCGGCCATTCGATCAGTCAATCCATTGCGATTCATCCCAACCTTTGGCCTTCTCATCCCCAGCACTTTGCCTCGACGTTCCGGGGAAAATCGCGTGCCCTTTGGCCGGCCTCTTCGGATGGCTGGAGGATGAGGGATTCGGGCGTCGGTTCACACTCGAACCCGCCTGCTGAACGAGGACTGACTCTTTTGCTTTTGTCTCAGGCTTCGGATCTGTTTCAGCGTTCGGAATCGGGGTGCTTGGAGCGTGCGCAAAGTACGCCGGATTGGAGAGATTAGCGGAAGCCGATCCACCATCTCTTCCGACCTCGAATGACCTGTGCTTCGCCGTGGTTTTGCGCAGGACGTTAACAGCCAAGTAGGCTCGTCTTCGTATGAGGTTTCTAGCCCTGGGAATCACGCGATCTTGCAGGCTCTTGAACCATTGCAAGACAGTCCGTTTCCCCCATCCATCCTGCCTGTTATCCAGCAGGAATTCCGACCACATCGCCATGCGTTTGGCGCTCTCTCGACGTGATCTTTCAACGAGCCATTGGCGTGCTGCAAGTATGGCTAAAACGATGCTGATCAGCCAGATGAGCGGCCACTCAAAGAGTTGCCAGAAACTCCGGTTTCCGTAGAACTCAGTTCGGAGGTATCTCTCCAACTCAGCGGCTTTTACCTCTTCTCTTTGCCCCTGAATCAGCCCGCTCCAACCGGCACTTCGGGCTGTGGAACTGAGGTGCATTGGGATGCTAAAGTCACTCTGATTTGCCGGGCTATCAGCGACCACATCATTCTCTTCCACGAGTTGATTCAGTCGGTCAGGAGCCATCTTGTAGAGCCATTGGACTCGGGCTGTAGCCTTCGGATTCCCATGAGCCATCGTGCTACTGAAGTAGGCTTCGGAATAGTAGAGTTCGACCGGCGGAACGGCCCACCAAAGCCAGGTACCATGCGGCACACTGGCCACGCAACCGCCGAACAACACAACCACAAAAAGCAGTACTGGCAAAGCCGTGCTCAAGCGCGGCGCTTTCATGGTTCGTTCCCCGGTGGTTTGGCGCCGGAATTGGAACGTAGATTCGTCAGGAATTCATCGGCTTTCTGCTGCTTGATGGAATCGGCACACGCCGATATTTTGCGCAACGATTCGTCACTCAACGGGCCCTTGGAAGCCGCAGCGAATAGGTTTAGCAGAAGGCCGCGAATGCCCATCAGTTCGGCCAGGAGAATCGGATCCGTCTTGGCTTCCTGTGCGTCGCGCGCATAAGCCAGTGCTGCATCCCGCAGCCACTCAGCACATTTCTTTCCGGCGCGTGCCGCGGCTGCTTCAATTTCGGCATACTCAGCCTCAGTCAGCCGGGTGCCGATCGATTTGGTGCGAAAAGTCTCATTAGCCGACGCGACGGGAGCCGCGGGCGGAACCAGCATGTGTGGCTTGACATCAGTAATCGCCATTGGGAAGCGCCTTGCCAGAGGGTTCTCGACTTGCTTTGGTTGGATGCGGCTTGACGGCTGTAGGTTTTCGTAAATCCATTCCATACAAGGTGTTCACGCACGCAAACGCGCTCGGTATCGTTCGCTACCGCAGTGTTTACGTCCGTGAACTCTATTTCTAAGCCGCTGAAAACGCACATGTTGACAGGCGAAAACTTCCGTATCCATACAGCTACCCGGTGGGGATGACGTGTCGAAGCGTCAACCCGGTGCGTAAGCACCGAAACGGCAAGATGGAGCGAATGAAAGAGTCGTACGGTGAAGGCCTCGCAAGCCACACCGGCTCCGAGGCTTGCGGGCATGGTTGCAAGGTCAGATACGAAGCGTAGACATCGTACTCTGGCGGTAGCCTGAACGACACCTGATTGTTTTCACTCCGGCCGATTGGCCGGAGTGAGGGCATCAAGGATTTGACAGGCGCTTTTCTGGACTATTTCGAGTGAGGCGTGAGCGTGCCGGCGTTGTCGTCATAGAGGCCAATATAGTCGCTGGAGCTGGAGCCGCAATCGAGCCCTAGCCCGGAGCAGACAGCGACGGCGTCGGCCTTGCGGACGGTCTTCGTGGTCTGGGTTCGGCGGTCGTTTTTGTGCATGGATTTGTGCGCGTGCTCGTGCACCAAAGTGTACAGAGTCTCGGTCCCCGAACGCCTGGAGCAGAGGGAAGGTTCCAGAATACGCCGAGTCGTGGAACCGCTCAAGGCCCTGTGCGCCTCATCGACCAAGGCCAGCAGTTCGATGGCGGTACACATGCAACGCAGGGGAAGACGGAACCGCTGGCAGGACCGCCGTTTGCACCCGGCCTGACTAGCGAGCCACGCGCTCTAAGTGATAGTCTTTAGACATAGTTTGAGGAAGCCACATGACGAAATCTGCATTGATTACAGGCATTACGGGACAGGATGGATCTTACCTGGCCGAATTGCTGCTCTCCAAGGGATACAAAGTTTTCGGTCTCGTACGACGCAGCAGCACCATTAACGTCGAGCGGATATCCCACATTGAGAAAGACATTACGCTGCTTCCCGGAGATTTGCTGGATCAGAACTCCCTGGCCAACGCAATACGGCAGAGCCAGCCGGACGAGGTCTACAATCTTGGTGCGCAGTCGTTCGTGGCCACTTCGTGGGAGCAGCCCGAGTTGACAGGTCAGTTCACCGCCCTTGGTGTCACGCGCCTCCTTGAGGCCATCAAGACCGAAAATCCGAAGATCCATTTCTATCAGGCATCCTCCAGCGAGATGTTCGGATCGACCCCACCGCCGCAGAATGAGACGACCCGTTTCCATCCCAGAAGTCCTTATGGCGTTTCCAAGCTTTACGGACATTTCGCGACGATCAACTACCGCGAAAGCTACGGTATGTTTGCCTGCTCCGGCATTTTATTCAACCACGAATCGCCGCGCAGGGGGTTGGAATTTGTGACCCGAAAGGTCTCTGACTCCGTGGCGAAGATCAAGCTAGGTTTGCTGGACAAGATGACGATCGGTAACCTCAACGCCAAACGCGATTGGGGATTTGCAGGCGATTATGTGCGCGCCATGTGGCTCATGCTGCAGCAAGATCAGCCGGAAGACTATGTAATTTCTACGGGCATCAGCAAATCGGTTCGAGAGTTGGTCGATGTCGCGTTCAAGGCTGTGGACTTGGATTACCACGATTATGTGACCGTCGACCCAAGTCTTCTTCGTCCTGCCGAGGTGGATTACTTGTGCGGCGATTCAAGCTATGCGCGGCAAAAGCTTGGCTGGAAGCCGGATGTTGCCTTTGAGCAACTCGTGAACATGATGGTGGAATCGGATTTGCGCCGCAACCGGCGACACATGATTGCATGCAACGCGGACCTGAGCTAGATGGAGCGTCGTTAATGAAAGCTTTTGTTACGGGGTTGACGGGGTTTGTCGGGCCGCACCTTGCTCGGATGCTGGTAGGCAAGGGTTTTGAGGTCGTGGGGCTCGGGTTTCAAAGTGAAAAAAACGGTCCCGTGCAGAGTCTTCCGAAGGGTGCCTCAGCCGTCAATATCGATATTCGCGATTACGCAGGCTTGCGGCAGATACTCAAGGACGAACAACCGGATCAGGTCTACCATCTGGCGGCCATTTCCAACGTGGTCACGAGCTTCAAGGATCCCCGGTTGACATACGATGTCAACGTCGGCGGCACCTTGAATCTGTTCGAAGCCTTGCGCGAACTTGATATCAGGCCCCGAATCGTTCACGTTAGCACGGCGCACGTTTACCGCTCAATCGAGACGGAAGCGGGGCTTGATGAAGACTCGCCGGTGCGCCTGCTGACTCCGTATGCAACCAGCAAATTCATGTGCGAGGCTTTGGCGACCCAGTATGTCGAGGCCTTCGGTTTTCAGACAATGACGGTCCGCCCCTTCAATCACGTCGGCCCCGGACAGCCGACGGGATTTGTCTGCTCGGATTTTGCACGGCAGATCGCGGCCATCAAACTGGGGCAGGCGGAGCCGGTTCTGCATGTCGGCAACCTTGCGCCTGTGCGGGATTTCACCGATGTGCGCGACACCGTCGAGGCCTACTGGATGGTGGCGACACAGGGCGTACCCGGTGAGGTCTACAACGTCGGCTCGCATCGTCCCGTCAGCATGAAGGAGATCGTCTCCATGCTCTGCAATCTGGCCGGAGTTCAGGTCCGGATCGAAGTGGACCCAGAGAAGTTCCGCCCGATTGAAACGCTGCGCCTCTTCGGCAATTCCTCCAAGGTCCGCGCCCTCGGCTGGAAACCGCGCATCGAACTGGAACAGACCTTGAAGGACATTCTCGATTGGTGGCTGGCGGCTTTGGCTGGCGGCGAGAATTCCCTGTAATGTGACGTTTTTTGCGCAACACTGCTGTGCTCGCACATCTCACATCTGAATTCTACAGAGCATTGAGTCCCAAGGCTCATGGGAACCGTTATTCTGCGGAAAACTCAAACCGTATAGTCCGGGCCAGCCCTTCGCTCAACGAATACGGCTTTATAAAACCCGACTCCGCTGCCCGGTCTGCACGGAACTGTGTGCTCTCGCAGAATTTGCGCACTCGAATGGCGCTGATCGCAAACCTCCGCCCGGTCAGCCGAGCCACACAGTCCAACAAATGACCACCCGCCAGCGCCACAGCTTCCGGAATGCGCACAACTGTTCCAGGCTTGTTCAGACAGCGCCTTATGTGCTGTACGAGAGTGTTTGTGTCCATATCGGGCCCATCCACATAATTGAAAATGTGCTCGCCTGGCCCCAGCGCAAGGGTATGCTTCAAAAACGCAACAATATTGCCCACATACACCATGGACTTCGCGTTGTTACCCGACCCCACCATCAGAAAGCGGCCCGACTCGATCTGGTGCAACAGGTTATAGACATTGCCCCGGTTCCCCTCTCCGAAAACGACGGAGGGCCGAACAATGACCAGCGTCCGCGCCGGATCCTCGGCAGCCCAGGCGCGATAAATGCCTTCGGCTTCCAGTTTTGTCTTGCCGTACTCGTTGAAGGGTGCGAACGGGCCGCTCTCGTCGACCGGGCGACCATGGAAACCATAGACAGCCACACTGCTCGTAAAGACAATCTTCTGCACGCCTGCCTTGCGGGCGGCTATACACACTTCCGAGGCCCCATGAACATTGGTCTCATGATAGCGGGAGAGAGGGCGCACATCGTCGCGGTGCTCGGCAGCAAGGTTGATCACTGCTCCGGCGTCACGAAACAGCACGACCAGCGTCTCACTCTGTCGAACATCGCACTGCTTCCAGAGTTCGGGATAGCGCTCGCTTTGCCGGATGTCGCCAATGCGAACAGGAATTTTCTGCTCGGTGAATAGACTGGTGAGCCGTGTACCAATGAATCCTGATCCGCCGAGAATCAGAATGGAGCCGGGATCTGAAACGAGGCCATGCATTTGGTCGGCAATCGTCATGGCAAGATTATATCAGCCAGCGGCGGGCATCCATACGGGCACTCTCTTCCAACACAAGGTGAGCCTGAAGGCGGCCATTGATTCCAACACAAGATGAGCCTGAAGGGGCGGTCATGCTGGTTAGTGAACATCCGCATGGTTCGAGCAGAAGAGTTGAGTTTGGAAGCGATGGGCCGGTTTGTGGCGGCCAGCGAGGAGATCCGGTTCGAGGCCCAGGACCGCCAGCAACTCTACGACTGGGTGGAGCAGGTGCTGGTGGGGCAGCAGTACGCCCTGCTGGGCAGGACGTCGCGGGGCTTGGTGCGGCGTTACATCGAGAAGATGACTGGGCTGAGCCGGGCGCAGGTCACGCGGTTGATTGCTCGCTACACGGCCAGCGGGCGAGTTCAGGTGACAGTCTATCGGCGACGGCGTTTCGCGCAGCTCTACACGCGGGCCGACATCGAACTGCTTGCCTCGGTGGATGAGGCGCATGAGACGTTGAGCGGCCCAGCCACGCGGCGCATTCTGGAGCGTGCGCACCTAATTTACAAGCAGCCGGAGTACGCGCGGCTGGCCACCATTTCCGTCGCTCATCTCTACAACCTGCGCCACCACCAGCGCTACCGCGAGCGGCTTTTGAACTACACCAAGACGCGGCCCACAGCCGTGTCGATCGGCGAACGGCGCAAGCCGCAACCACAGGGCCAGCCGGGCTTTTTGCGCCTGGATACGGTGCATCAGGGCGACCAGCCGGAGGGCGGCGAGAAGGGCGTTTATCACATCAACGCCGTCGATGAAGTTACGCAGTGGGAAGTGGCCGGGGCAACGCCGCGCATCTCGGAGGCCTATCTGGAGCCACTGCTGGAGCAAATGATGCGCCAGTTTCCGTTCCGCATCCTGGGCTTTCACACCGACAACGGCACCGAGTTCATCAACCGCATGGTGGCGCGGCTACTGGAAAAACTGCGCATCGAACAGACCAAAAGCCGGCCCCGGCAGAGCGGCGACAACGGCCTGGTGGAGACCAAGAACGGCGCCATCATCCGCAAACATATCGGCTACGGCTACATCGACGCCCGGCACGCCGACCAGATCAACAGCTTCTATCGAGAACACATGAATCCGTACCTGAACTACCATCGCCCCTGTGCCCAGGCAGACGTGAAGATCGACAGCAAGGGCCGCAAGCGGGTGAGTTACACGCGCTATCAGACACCGCTGGAGACCCTGTCGTTGTTGGACAAGCCAGCCCAGTACCTGCGCGAAGGCTTGACCATGAACGCTCTGAAGAGGGTCGCCGCAGCCATCAGTGATAGCGATGCGGCGCGACGGATGCAACAGGCCAAAGCGAAACTCTTTGAGCGGATGCGGCTGACCGCGTAAGGCTACAAGATCGAAAGAGGGCCGAGGAAATAACGGTCTATGGAAAAGCCTACGGGGAAAAGGCCCCCTACGGCTTTACCACAGACCTCGGAAATCGATAGTGCCGATTCCCACATTCCCTCCGCCCCGACTGCTAGCATGAATCGAATTCAAATCCCGAAAGGACAAAACCCGCTTCGCCTACCCTTCGCTTCCTTCAGGCTCATCTTTGGATTGGAAAAGACTCGGGCTGCAGCCCCGTTCAGCATCACCGTCTTCTTACCACCGCCCCCTGCAAACCACACCAGACTCTGCACAACTCGAAGCATCTTCTGAAACCATCCTAGCTCCATCGAAACCGGCCTGGTCAAGGAAAAGAGCGGCTAAAGAAGAACCCGGTTCCTGCTATGCTCCGAGCCGGCGGAGAGTATCGCGGTTAACTCTCGACCTTTGCGGATCGCGAATCCAGCCCCACTTATTGAAATACCTTATCAGATTTTTCACGTGAATCCACAAAAATCGCCTGCTCTTGTAAGATTCTTTCGCGTGATCGTGCACTATGGATGCTCCCGGGAAAAACACTGTACGGTACTCGGCATTCATTCGGCGAGTGATGTCGATGTCTTCCGGGTACATGAAAAACTGCTCATCAAATAACCCAATCTTGCGCAATGCGGCGGTTCTGAACAGCATGAAACATCCAGAGAGATAGGGGACATCCATCACGCGGTCATATCCTGTGAACCGAAGTTCAAAGCGCTCCATTTTCTTGCGCAACAAAGGTCGTAGCGGACCTCCGGCAAACCGTCTCAGAAATAGATCGCCGGGAGTGGGAATGAGCTTGCAGAGAAATTGCAGACCTCCGTCTTCGTAGACGACTTTCGGCATCAGTTGACCGATACTGGCATCGTCACGCATAAACCGCACCATCTTCTCCAGTTCACCCGGACCGAAATAAATATCTGGATTGAGCACAAAATGTAACTCTGACGACTCAATCACCCTCCGCAAAGCGACATTATGCCCCGCGCCATATCCGAGATTCTTCTCGGCTTTTATATAAGTCACACGAGGGCCATGAAAAGAAGGGTCATCTGCAAAGACAGGCGAATTGTCTACCAAGTACAGGTGCTCAATCACAGGCGAACTATTGATGCAATCCAAAAGACGCTTCAGCAGATGCTTCGGTGTATTGTATAACACAACGGAGGCGGTAATCATATCGGGACTATCCTTTGGCATCACACCTCGCTCCATAGCGCCTCTCAGGCGGAAATCCGAGCAACGGCCTCGTCTGGAACGGGGCGATCGATGGATTCTTTCAAAGCCGTTAGTCATTGACGAGTCAACCTGAGGGTCACACCTAACAACGCCCGTTCGGAAGACCCCACAATTATGCTCGATGTATCACCAACACAGGCACCCGAGCGCCAGCTATTATCTACAAACACTCCCAATCGCAAGGGCACACTAACTTGGCGCAATCTTTTGAAAGCTCACATGTATTTCTGAATCTCAGACCATAGCAGTGAGGCAGTCCGCTGCGTTGTAAATCGCGCAGACCACAAACTTCCTAGCGTGCGCATCTTCTCCGCCAACTCTGGATCGTCCAGCAGAAAAGCGATCTTCTCCGCAATATCCGCAGGACTCGATGGGTCACAGTAAAGGGCCGCATCCCCGCATGACTCAGGTAGGGAAGAACTGCGCGCAACCACGACCGGACACTTACACCCCATCGCTTCCAGAGGCGGAATTCCGAAGCCTTCATAGAACGACGGGTACACAAACGCGCATGCCTCTTCATATAGGGCGCGGAGTTCCCCGTCGGAGACATACCCCAACCACGCCACCCCGCTATCCTGCGGTGCTGCATCCTGCACAAAAATTCGGCGTGCCTTGCCCGCAATTGCGAGCTTCAACTCCGGGCGACCAAGGAGCTTCCATGCCCTCACCAGACCGTCAAAGTTCTTGATTGGGCTCTGCGAGCTTACGCCCAGTATGTATTTCCCGGGTTCAAGGGCAAATTTATTCAAGGTGCCTGGACTGGCCGGAATCTTCAGAAGATGGTCGCAACCAACCGGTAACACTGTCATCTTCTCCAATGGTACGGAGAAGTACTTGTGAAGCTCCTGCTTTGAAAAGCACGAATCAGTCAGCAAAGCCAAGCTGAATTTTCCTAATAGCCAATAAACAGCCCGATAGTATCCCCTGAATAGCGGTGAATATTGTTCCGGAGTCGCAGCAACCCCCGCATCATGAATGGTGACGATATGACCTGCCTTGAAAACCGGGGCCGCAGCGTAAGGGCTGAAAAGCACACCTCCTGCGCTGCGCAGAGGTAATTCCACTTGTTCCCAGAGCCTGCCGCCAAAATGGGAAGGAACGACCTCTATGTGTTTGTACTGCGGAATCTTCCTGTCGGTCTTTGGCACAATCAGACGAATTGAATAGGCGGATCGATCAATTCGTCCACAATCCAAGTCGTGGTCCCATGTCTCCACCACGCCCGCCGCATAACGCTGTACGCCTGTCGTTGGTTGCGAGAGGAATTTTCCATTCACGTAAAGGGTTTTCTTCACTTATCCTCTGTAGTAAGCGGACCAAAGTCTGACATGTTCGTCAGGATCTTCCTTACAGCTCTGTGCTAACCGCCAGCATTCTTCCAGCGTATCATCAACATATGGGCGCAGCCGTACTTCCGAAATCGACCAGTTCCGCGAATACTGCACAGTCATCTCATGACAAGTCCTTCCGGAGCGTCTTCAAGAACAGTCAATCGTCTCGGACTAATGATTCGAATTGTCGGAAATCTTAACAACATCAGAACAATCCAACTCAACAATACAGTTTCTGGAAGAGCATAGCCAATTCCCAGCGGAATAAGTGGCATCCCAGAGAAGAATGCCAAAAGAAGAAGGTTTGCCGGATTCGGATCTGTCCTTAATTTTCGGATCAAGCATTTTGCGGCTCCCCCAGAAAACAAGGCGAAAGCACCCACGTAGAGGATTGCAAAAGGACCAAAATCAGCATAAGGAACGCCAATGCCGAAATCTGGCGAGCCCACGTCTTCCCAATCTGAAGCCTCAAAATATCTCATCGTAAGCCTAAAGACCCCAAATACGGTTGGTTTCCCCGGAAAGATTGCGCGAGGTATGCGCGAGTAAAGGGCATTCTCGATTGCTAGCGCTCCGAAATATGTTGGTCTATCTGGGTCGTCAATAACACGTGCAGCATTTCTCGTATAGTCCGCGTACTTAGAGAGCCCTTCAATTATTTCAGTAGGCTGAGCAATCCCAAAGACAACAAAACTGGCGACCAAAACCGCTGACGAAATCAAGAGTAAGCGCGCGGATTCCAGGAATCGAAACGGACGCTTGTCTATGTAAATCCTGAAGAGCATCCATATCCACAGGAAAATCATCAGCTGTCCCTTGCTTCCATGCTCCACCGTTGATGCTGCGACAATAAGCCAGAAGAGCCAACCGGAAGCTCGATTTTTCTTCTTTCGAAAGAAGAAAAGAACCGCTGCAACGTTGAGAAGTACAGCAGATCCAAAATATGTCAGGCCGTATCCGCGTCTTGTCGCCATATAAATATATCTTGGATCAAAAATATGATCCTTATATTCAAGGAGAACCGGCGCATATATAATTTGTGCCAACGCCAAGGTTATCCAATGCGCCCAGCGAATCATAGGACGATCGCCGCCCCATCCAAAGGACGGAAACTTCATCCAACGGTAGGCCAATGCGGGTAATAGCATCTCCAACGTGTAGCATCCAAAGCAATAGACATTTGCATATAGGCTACCGCTATCTCCAAAAGTGACAGTATACAAATAAGGAAGAATAAATAACGAGGGAATTCCCAAAGCCACTTTTGGCGTCATCCAGTTAAGATAGCTTCCATCTTTACGGCAGACCAGCCAATACCCAAATAGGACCAGCAGGTTCGATACAATTAAGGCTAGGAACATTGGTCTGCCTCCCTCAGCCAATATCTCAAGAGATATTGACACGAACAATCAAGTGGCGCATATCGTCATATTCAGACGACGCCTATTGAAGACAATTGACACTTGCAGCCTATTTCGCTTTGGCCAGATCACCGACGATCAAAGCCATCGCCTCTGAGGCCGCACGCTCCCAGCTAAATTGCCTCCCACGAATATCTGAATTATGCGCCAACTCCAAACGGATGGCCTCGTTCTCTGTCATTTGTCCCAGTGCCTGCGCGATCGCATCCGTGTCTTGGGGATCGACGAGCAGAGCTGCATTTCCAGCGATCTCGGCTACGGAGGAGGTATTACTTGCAATCAATGGAATACCCCATTGCATGGCTTCAACCAGAGGGAGGCCAAAACCTTCATAGACTGAGACCATGACTAATGCCTGTGCATTTGCATAAAGCGCACGAAGCGTGGTGTTGTCTGCCCTTCGAATCAGATGCACATAGGATTGCAGGTCATTTTCCGCGACAAATTCGGCCACGTTGAAAGCGCCCCACTGATCGCTGCCGACGATTGCTAAATCGAAAGGGTGAAAATTGATTTTCCGATATTGAATATAAGCGAGCAGCAGGCGTTCCAGGTTCTTGCGAGGCTCGTAGCTTCCAACGAACAGGAAATAGGACTTGGTTAACGGGCAGGAACCTGTCTCCCCATCCGTCTTTAGACTGGAAGCCAAATAGACGACTTTAATTTTGCTTTTAACGCGTGGGAAAAACGTCAGCACTTCGGAACTGGTAAATTGAGAATCCGCCATCACTTGATCAGCTACACGAAGCGACAAGGGCGTCAACAATGCTTCAAGCGCCACCGCGTCACGAGTCATTGTTTGGGGAAAGCGCTTCCAGACCACATCGTGGATCGTTAACACCTTCCTTACCTGTGGCAGCAATAACAACGGTAACTGATGACGTGGCGACCAGAATACGTCGATCCCATCTTTCAGCGCCCAGAAAGGGAAAAACACCTGCGCGAATGCCGTGCTTAATCCACGAGAACCGACCTTGCCGGTGCGCACCTTCCAGTGGTCTGGCAAAGGAAAGTCGAGTTGGAATGGCCGGTCTGAGTAAAGAAAAAAACGATGATCCGACTTTTGCAATGCGAATTCGCGAAGAAGATTCGCGACGTACCGGCCAATTCCACTGTTTGGATGTGCCAGAGGACGCAAATCCATCGCAATATTCAGTACCTTGCTCATCGACTAACTCCTAATTTTTCGGCGATCGGCCGTACCATTCGAACTCTGGCGTGTGTCAAGGCCCAAGGCCATCCGAAGCTCTGATTATACCAATCTCGGTTGGTTTCTCCGGCCACCGATATTATATCAGCCGCGGGCGGGATACTGCTGTTGCCGACCAGAGATAAAATCTCCCCGCAGGATTCTTCTTACCTCCCAGGATTGCACGACAACAATGAAGACGAGGTAAGAGACGATGGTTCCCAGCACAACCCCTGTCGTTCCCATTGTCTTGACCCAGTAGATGGATAGGGCCAGGTTAGCGACCGCGGAGAGCGAGGAAGAAATTGCTTGCTTGCTTACCCGGAAGGTCGCTCCCATCAGGCAGGATTGATTGGTAGTAAAAACACAGATGACGGTCCACACGCACATGAGCTGGATGAGCGTTGCGCCTGGAACGGCCGCCGGACCTGCCCAGACGCGAATGATCTCGCGACCGGCAAAGAGCATGGTTGAACAGACGGCTACAAGAGCCGCGACAGAAATCCATCGGACCCGATTGTAGGTCAATCTTATCCAGGGTAGGTCTCCTTTGGCATAGGCCTCGGAGTAGGCAGGCCACAATGCAGGTAGGATTAGAGTTTGTGCGGCAGTAGCGTAGCCAACCAGCCGCCAAGTTATGGCATACGGCGTAACGTAAGCCGGGCTGAGGTAGTGAGAAATGACCAGATTGTCGCTACTGAAGATGACCAGCCCTGCCAATTGAATTGCAAAGAACTGGGTTCCCGTACGGAAGATTCGACCGATGCAACCAGGGTCTATGCGTCGCGGCCAAGGCCGCATCCATGGCTTGTGAAATAGACATATCCAGAGCAGGCAAGCGGCATTTGCGGCCACAGAGGAACCCGCAAATCCCGCGATCAAAAGAGGCAGGCTGCCATGAAAATAGACCACAGCAACGACAGCCAGGAGGCTCAATACGCTTCCGGCGGCGGCGAAAAGGTTGGATGCATGCAGTTCCTGGTAGCCACCGAGCACCTTGGTCGCAAGACCAGTGGGAAGAGCTAAAAGAAATACGATGAACGCCGCTGCCATGGCGCGTGAGGTGTCGTGGACCAAGGCCGGATTCTGAACGTGGAAAATGGATACCCAAGGGACGTGTGGCCAGAGAATCCACCCCACAAGACCGAGCAGCGCTGAAATCCCAAGGACGAGCCAAAATGCGGTGGCAAAGTAAGTTGCGGCCCGCTCCTTATCGTCAGCGGCATATGCCTCGGAAATCAGATTTGTCAGGGTGCTGGCAATGCCGATGTCGAGCACAAAGAACATGGTAGCGGCGCTGCTGATGGTGATCCAGAGACCATAACCTTCGGCTCCAAGGTATCGAACAGTGAGCGGCACAGTAGCTGCACTCACCAGAAGGCTGGTGCCTTTTCCGAAAATGGCGGTCAAGGTCGCGGACGCTATTCCACGAGATCGTCTTCTCGAGTCTTGAGACACCTTGTTGAGAGGAGCCGCGCTGGCCTGTGCGCCGGAAGAGAAGGTCATAAAGCGCTTCATTCTGGATTCACGGACGATTTCCAGGATAGCGTCCGCTTGAAGTAAAGGAATTTCGCATGGGTGATAGGTACCGATTTCAGGCTTTCGATAGCTGCAGAGGCGAGCACAAAGAAAATCCCTGCCAGCAAGCCTGCGATGGTGGCGCCGATCACGATGAGTCCGCGCTTCGGGAAGGACTTTCTGTCGGGCGGAACAGCGCAATCGACAACCTGAATGAGCGCCCCCTGCTTCGCTTCGTCGAGTTTGGCGACCTCAAACTGCCGCGCCAGAATATCGAAAATGGTTTCGTTGTACTTCACGTCACGCAATTTGCGGATGTATTCGAGGCTCGCCTCGGGAACCTGACCTTTGGGAACGATAAGTCCTCCGCTGGCGCTGTCCTCGGAGCCTCCCAGCCTTGCCAGCTGGCCTCGCATGCTGTCCAGTTCCTGCTGTGCTTGCACCACCTGGGAATTCTCGCCGGTAGCATACGTCCGCATTCCCTGAATCTGCACTTCTTTTGCTGCGACTTGGGCGCGGAGAGAAGCAGCCGATTCGATCAGGGCACGCGCCTGGCTGTCGAGCTGAATCACTCCCGTCTTCTGCTCGGTCTGCTTCATGGCCTCTTCTGCATTGGACAGATTATCCTTTGCCTGCTCCAACTGTTGCTCGAAGAAGAGTCTGCGCTGCGAGGCCTCGGTGATAGCGAGATGTTGAGACTGGAGGCGAAACTGATCGACATAGCCGTTGGCCAGATCCGCGGCGCGGCGGGGATCGCGATCCTGGACGGAGATACGGATCAGGCCGTCTTTGCCGCTGCCGTCCACGGTCGCATGCCCCTCGAAGGCCTTACGCGCATCAGAAGAAAACTTCGCATGGTACTCCTGCATCAAGCCGAAATGCTGCACCATGGCGTCTTCGACAGTGCGGCTCTTGAACATGGCGACATACATGTCGTTCGGATTCTTGAGGAGACTTCCACCGGCCAGCGCGGCCATGCCGCCCATGGAGCCCAGTTGCGAAGCCAGAGCGGCCCCCATCGAAGAACTCTGCTGCGGAGTCAGCACGGTCACTGTTGCGGTGTAGCGCGTCGGCAAAAGCAGCGAAACAATGATCGCGCCAATGGCGAAAGCTGCCGTAACCGAGAGAATGATCCCTTTTCGCTCAGCAAGGACGATCAGCAGATCCAGCAAAGAGATCTCGTCGTCCTTTGCATCTCGCCCAGCAGTGGGCGCGGCCAGTGACACATCGGTGTGTTCTTGCAGTTCGGAAGACGAAAGGTCTGAAGGCATCGATTCCTGCCGGAGTTCGGATTTGACGGCACTTCTACCTTCATTCTAAAGGCCGAAACCTCGTGCTGCCCACGCTGGGCGTCACGGACTGTCGGCTGACCTAAGGTGAGGTGAGCGCGCTATCGGTATCCATTGTAACAAGGATGCTTTCCTCGTACTCAGGATGCAGGCCGTTCTTCCGGGCAGCGGAGCGCATTCGCCTCTGGCAAGCGGGGGGAGGATGACATTCCCGGAATAGCTGAATCCTAAGCCGAGGCGCAGAGGCCGGGGTCAAGGCTCTTTGACCGCGAAAGCGGCGCGCCGGGCGCGGCCTTGACGCCGGCCGGGCCACGGCTACACTCTGTGTATCCGGGAATGTCCTTCAAATCGGCAGCCCTGTCTTTCCCGTGCGGCACCCCGCGTCTGGTGTTCTGGCTTCGGGTATCAATCACAACGCACACTCTGGGTGAGCGCTCGACCGGTGCAGTGCTGGCGCTTGCCGATCTTCCGTGAGATGGTTGGATGCCGTGCCAATCGGCATGGCGAGTAGTTGCGGCATAGCACGAGAAACTTCTCGTCCAAATCCTGGCACAAAGAGGCTTCTTCTTGGGCGGCGCAAGGCGAGTCGGCAGGATGCGTCTCTTGATGGTCGAGGCAGGACAGAATGCGTGGAGGCGACGGGGTTTCCGCCCGACAAGCGGAGAAGAGGCGAGCGGATGGGCATTTGAGCGAAACCCGCTGATTGCCGCTCTGAGAGCCTCGAATCCGCCGGATGGAGAGCTGCGATCTTGTAAAGGATTTGTACGAGCGGAAACAATCTTCATTCCGGAGGGTGAAATGTACAAAAACCGAATTGTTGTACATATTTACCGGCTGGAAAGGGAAATTCCTGGAGTAAAAAAACTATTTTTTGTACATTTTTTGTACATTGACCCCGGCATTTTGGTATTTTTGGAAGATGAATATCAATCTTGCTCAGGCGAATAAATGGCGATATTATAGTGTCATGGCAAAAAGAACAGCTACGAAGCGTGGCCGGATGATGACGGTGCAGCAGTTCCGGTCATCGTTCGGGGACGAG
>Ga0302200_10002009_pt1 | contig 18447 bp, 19 predicted proteins | sample II_Bog_N3_1_FD_194585 | JGI IMG/M metagenome (GOLD analysis project Ga0302200, IMG submission 194585) | Peat permafrost microbial communities from Stordalen Mire near Abisko, Sweden - II_Bog_N3_1 | ecosystem: Environmental > Terrestrial > Soil > Wetlands > Peat | place: Sweden: Abisko... | reverse complement strand
TATGTGAATCAAGGTTCGCTGCCCGGCCACGAGGTGCAGCACTGGCTCAAGGCGGAGGCGGATCTGATCGCGGAACGCAATCAGACACGCGTTCACGGTTTTCACAGCCGCACCTAAAATATTTTTCCAAATCAACCAATAAAAAAACGAAAATCACAACCATGAAAACTTTGAACAGCACTTGCGCGGAAGCGCCGAAGATGTATGAGACCGAAAACGACATTTCCAAGGACCGCCGGACAGAACTGAACGCCCTGCTGAACCAGCGGCTGGCATCGGCCGTGGATTTGCAGCTGCAGATGAAGCAGGCGCATTGGAACGAGGCGGTGGAAGGCTATGTGGATCAGATCGCCGAACGGGTGGTGCAGCTTGGCGGCGTGGCGGAGGGCACGGTGCGCATGGCGGCAGCGCGCACGCGGCTCACGGAATATTCGCCGGAGATTTCCGAGGGCATGGCGCATGTGGAAGGCGTAGCCCGCGGGCTGTCCACCTTCGGCCAGGAGGCTCGCAATACGATCAATGAGGCGGAAGAACTGGATGACGCCGACACGGCGGATATGTTCACGGAGATTTCGCGCGGGATTGACAAGTGGCTTTGGTTTGTGGAAGCCCATTCACAGGCGGCAAAATAGGAATTCGGTGGCACAGCTTTTAGGCGCGAGGAATTCAAATCGATAGATGACAAGAGGAGACTCAAATTACTTTTTATTTGAGCCTGATCATCCCGGCTCCAATAACGGAGCCCACGAAATTCACGCCCGGAAGCCTAGCAAACTGCAGAAATTTCCAGCCGGTTGGGTCTTTTCAAAACAGGCGTTGCAAGCCGTGTGAATGCCGGTCGCGCCGGTTTTTGCGTAACAGGGAAAACTATTCCATAAGAAACCCAAACCCAAGCTCAGCCTGAGCCTCGCGCTGATTATGCGCCATTGCCATTAGCGCTCGTTTGGCTCGTTTTGCTGGGCGCGGAATGTCTGCCAGAAGGTGCCGACCAGGCCCGCGCCTTTCAGAAGGGTCCGCCACCACGAAGGTTTTTCCGCGGTGGGCTCGGCTTTTTTACGCCGGCAAGACGCCAGGCCAGCCACCAGCATGGCCGTCGCTGACGCCATTGAGCGGATGGTTTTGACTTGGTCGGCCAACGAATGAACTTCAGCCCGCATCACCTGCCATTCCTGGACGAGCTGCGCGCGATTGAGTTCGCTTTCGGCAAGCAGCAGTTGTTTGCGGGAGGCGAGCGAGTTCACGCGAGGATTCTTTCCAAACATGCACGGTCCTTTCGGAGTTGGTCAAGCGTGGCGGAGAGCGTCTGCCAGTTGCGCATGACGCCAGTGAGCCGCCGGTAAAGGTAAAGGCCAGTGAGCGCGTAAAGTCCGGTCAGGATCAGCAGCACCGCCATCGGCGACCAAGTCCACAGCCAAACCGCGATGGCCGCCGTCAGCGTCAAACCCGCGAGCAGGCCGAACACCGCCACGCCCAGTGCCAGCAGAAAGGCATGCAGGAGACGTTCGCGTTCCTCCTGCACTTCCACCGTCAACAGTTCAAGCCGGTTCTCGCCGATGGTCAGCAGCCGGCGCGCGAATGTTTTCGAGGTCGTGGCCAGTTGCCGGAGGCTGACGGTGGATGATTCCATGGCGGGATCAGTCGCTGTGGCGGGAGCAGCGGCGGGCGAGGAGAAAGCCGAGCACCGCCCCGACGCCGACGCCGATGGCGATGGCTTGATAAGGATTCTCGCGGATGGTCTGGTCGGCGGCTTTGGCACCGGCGACCGCCTTGTCGCGGACGCAGCCGCCGATTTCCTTGGCGCGATCGAGCGCGGCGGCGAGGCGTTTGCGGGCGTCGCCGACTTTTTCGCCGGCCACATCGGCGGTGGCGGCCATCAAAGCGCGGGCATCTTGGGCCAGTTGTCCGAGGTCATCGGTGACGGCTTGGGTTTCTTTATTCATATTTTCTTTTTTTGGTTGGTTGCATTTTTTAACGGTAAATTGGTTTCGGCGGTGAGATGATCCCCCGCAACGGTGTCGCTAAACCGGTCGTTCTTCAGCGGCAGATTTTCCGCGTCGGCGAGATGCGCGGCAGCCGGCGAAACGGCCACGTGCAAAATCGAATTCCGGCCGCCGAACGGATTGGCCACGGATTCGGTGGCACGCGGATCCGGCATCCATTGACCGTCCACTACGAGGCAGTATTCGTAGGAGCCGGGAGCGAGCGAGGTTTCCTTCCACCAGTTGCCTACGCCGGAGGAATGCAGCGTCTTGGCTTCGGGCTGCCAGTGGTTAAACGATCCCGCGAGACAGACGGTTTTGGCGGTCGGACTCGTAAACTCAAAACGGACGGGCACCAGTTTAAGGCCGGCGTTCGGGGCGTTGTCGTGGTTGTGATTGTGTTTCATGGCAAAGGCTTCAGCGGGGCGGTTAACTTTCAGTTGGTAAATAGCTTTTCAATTCAGGCGGTCATCATGCACCCGAAGTTCGTGCCCGCGCCATGGGGTGTTACCCTACCTGGACATTCTGCACATTTCACCCGGACCGACTGCCGCACGGTCATGGCGTTTCAAAATTAAAACCAAGGTTTCTCCCAGTGGCGGCAAGGAACGCCCTAGTCGCGGGTAAACCGCATCGGCCGTAACCCTAAGCATGCACACAATTCCTCAACTGTCATCAGGCCGCGCCCGCATGGCTCGGCACTGGACTTTGCCGCGTCTCGGACTTCCCAGAATCATGGGAAGCATTCTGTTTTTCGCGTTGGCCATCCATGGTTTTCCCGCTTTCAGCGCCACCCTCCCGGCCACCAATAGCGTCCACTTGGCGTGGAGTCCAAGCCCGAATACCAATGTAGTTGGCTACAACATTTACTACGGTGGGGTGAGCGGCAACTACACCAACAAAATTAATGCCGGCAATGGGACGAATGTCACCATTTCCGGCCTCATGGCCGGGGCAACATATTATTTCGCGGCCACGGCCTATGACGCCCAAAGCAATGAGAGCGTTTTTTCGTCTGAAATCAGCTATCTGGTGCTGTCCAATCTGGCCAGCGTGAAGATCCGCAGCGGTCTGGCCGGACAATTTATTCTGACCGTGACCGGGGCGACCGGCCAGACGTATGAAGTGCTGGCCTCAACGGATTTAACGGTATGGACCGTCATCGGCACCGTGACGCCGGGCAACGGCGGCTCGCTGGCGTTCACCGACACAAACGCGGCAAATTTCCCGCAGCGCTTTTATCGCACCCAAGCAACCCCCTGACCCGTTTACCGGAAAAATAATTATGAAACTTAAAATTCAATTCAGCGAGGAAATCTGTTTTACCGTGCCGAACCATAAAGCCCTCCCGACGCGGATGGTGAAGCTGTTTGGCAACCGGTTATCGTTACGGTCGCTGGCCCGGGCCGAACGACCGAAGCCGTGGAAACGCCACGTTGACTAACGGAAGTTCCACCCAGCGCTAACTGGGAGCGGACTTTTCATCGGGAATCAAGCCGGCGCGCAGGGCGAACTGTAGCGGCCGACGACAGGAGACTCTGACTTGCTATTGCGGGAATTATAATGAGCCTCCTCACGTCGGCAGCTACAAGGTTTATGGGCGGGGAGATTGATTCTTGCGTCCAGCGCGGCCACCAAGTCATCGTCGAACTGACCGTGGATGAAATCCCCAACGAGCACACCGCGTAGAAGCTGGGATGAGCTGACGCCACTTTTCATTTGCATTTTCATTGGTCCAGGCTTAAAAGTGTCGGCTTAATTCCAAATGTTGCATGAGAATCAGACTTCATGCGCTGATCATCGCGCTGGCATCGCTCATCGGGGTTCATCCAGCCGATGCCCAAGGCGCTCATTTTTTCCGGATTTCGGGCCCGGCAGCGACTACCATCACCGCAGTTCGGGCCGATGGTTCGCTGGTATGGAGCAATGCGCTAACCGGCACAAATTATACCATCCAAGCGATCGCCTCCCTGCCCGGTGGAACCAATTGGGTGGATTATGTCCAGCTTCCCGTCACCCATAACCTCAACACCAACCAAATTATTTCCTTCCACGCGCCCGCCGGGATGGGGTTGATTCCGGCGGGAACCTTCATCATCGGCGACACTCGGGATGGACAGGTTCCATATAATGATAATGCTCCCACCAATGTGACCGTCTCGGCTTTTTATATGGACGTCAATTTGGTGAGCTACGGCCAGTGGCAGTCGGTCTATAATTGGGCGATAACCAACGGTTACAGCTTCGACAATCCCGGCACGGGCAAGGCGACGAATCAGCCGGTGTATGAGGTAAACTGGTATGACTGTGTCAAATGGTGCAACGCGCGGTCGCAGCAGGCGGGGTTGACCCCGGTGTATTACACGGACCCGGCGTGGACGCAGGTTTATACCAACCTACAATTAGCGGTTAGCAATGTGAACTGGTCGGCTAATGGCTACCGTTTGCCAACGGAAGCCGAGTGGGAAAAGGCGGCGCGTGGAGGTCCAAGCGGGCGTCGGTTTCCGTGGGGCGACAGCGTCAGACCAAGCCAGGCCAACTACATCGCTTACCCTGCCGTTTATAGTTACGATGCGGCAACTTATACCGGCTACAACACCAACTACGATCGCACCGGTCTCTCCTATACCAGTCCGGTGGGTACATTTGCACCTAACGGATATGGTCTGTATGATATGGCAGGGAATGAATTCGAGTGGTGTTGGGATTGTTATTTGCGACCACCATATCCTAATGGCAGCCCCTATTTAGGTGGCGTTGATCCACGCGGACCCGACGGCCCGCCAATCGCGGGCCGGGTGATGCGCGGCGGCAGTTGGGGCGTCCACGCCGACGATTTACGCTGCGGCAGCCGCTGTCAACTTGGGCCGAGCAACCCCGGAGGCGACGTCGGGTTCCGTTGTGTTAAGGGTTATTAGTTATCCGCCTTCCCCCTTCAAGTCTTAGCATGCGCATCAGGCCAAACGCCGGCACGACGTTTGCCCCTGCCGGAAAGCGAATACTCTCAAGAAACGGTCGCGGTTGCGTCATCCGCGAGACGGGGTGGGACGCGTCACTCTGTGCGTGCCTTCGTGGTGACCAGAACACGGCTGTTCACAAGGGTACTCGTCTGGAAAGACCGACGGGCAGTGGACTGCCCGCCAGCCATTTGCCCATGCAATTGAAACAAGTTGCTGTAATCGCGCCAGAATGGGTGTCAGCCAGTGTCAATCCGGCCCCGGCCCGGTCTTGCGGCTGCCATTGGATGACAATCCGAGCGGTCATCATAGTGGCGCGCGGGGTGACGCTAACGTCCAATTATATTTCCGACCTCCTGGAGACGGATGCCGTTGCGCTGCCTTGCGGCGAGCAGCATTAGCCCCTTGCCTGCACCAGTACGCGGAAGGCGCGGCCCAGATGTTCCGGATGCGTGAGCGTCTGAAACTGCCGCGTGCGGCGGGCGTTCCATTCGGCAAAGGAATTTTCCGCGACGGCCTTTTGGAGAATACGCGTGAGAAACCGCGGCTGCGTGCAAAAATCCACGGTCTTCAATCCGCCGGACTCGCCCGCATTTTGAATGGCAGAGAAATTGACGTGCGCGGTCAAATCCTGTTCGCCCGGATTGGCCAGCAAATCGTCGGTGACATGGTGGCGATGATACGCGCGAAGCGTGCCGCGAAGGCGGGCCGGCGAAAACATTTCGTCACCAGTGAAGCCGTAGTCAAGCGCCAGCAATTTGCCGCGCGCCAAAATTCCGGCGGCGGCGCGCCACCAAGTTTCGGCGGCAGGACTGGTTTCGATGATGTAGCCATCCGGCAGCACGGCTTCCAATTGCGGATTGCGGATTGCGAATGGCGGATTCGCAATCTTCGCCCAACCAAATCCATCGCCAGCAACGGTGACGCCCCATTCAAACCATTCTTTTTTTTCCGCATCCCAGCCGTGGCGATGGACGGGAAAAGCGTCCAGCAGTTCGTTGCTGAAAATGATGCCGTTAAATTGTTGAATCGTTGAATCGTTGAATTGGGAAAGCCAGCGGACGCGGGGCGCGAAGATCTTTAACGCCGCCCGCTGCCACGTCTGGCGACGGGCGGAAGGTTCTAAAATCACATACTCAATTTCGGTAAAAAGTTTTGGCCGGTGGATTTGCAGCCAGCTCAGAATGTCCGCCGCCAGCTTGCCGTCATGCGCGCCGGCCTCGATAATCCCCCATCCGCGATCCGAAATGCGCAACCCTTCGAGCCATTCTGCAAACTGGAACGCCAGCAGTTCGCCGAACAGGCTGCCGGTGCTGACGCTGGTAATGAAATCGCCCCGGCGGCCGACATTGTCCTTTTGCGATTCATAATAGCCAGTTTCAGGACAATACAGCGCCAGCGCCATGAAGCGGGCGAAAGAAATGACGCCGCTTTTGTGGATTTCTTCGCGGATGGCGGCGGTAGGCATTTTCATTGCTTGCAGAGCGGCATGGCTTTGATTAGTGTCGCGGCCATCGAGAGGACTTATGGCCAAAATTGACGCATTTTTCAACCTGATGTTCGAGCAGCGCGCTTCCGACCTCCATATGGCGTCGGGCAACCCGCCAATGATGCGCATACACGGCGAGCTCCAGCGCGTGGACTATCCGCCGCTGGAAAGCGATTCGCTCAAGGCCATGCTCTACGAAATCGCGCCGGATTACAAAATCAAACAGTTCGAGGAAACCGGCGACGTGGACTTCGGCTACGAAATTCCGAACATCTCGCGCTTCCGCGTGAATTTTTTCAACCAGAAAAACGGCGTCAGCGCGGTGTTCCGCCAGATTCCGAGCCGCGTGCTGTCGTTCGAGGATTTTGACAAGCTGGAAGCGCCGCTACCGGCGGTGTTCAAAAAATTTGCGATGCTGCACCGCGGGCTGGTCGTGGTGACGGGGCCGACCGGTTCCGGCAAATCCACCACGCTCGCCGCCATCGTGGACTACGCCAACCGCAACCGCAAAGACCATATCATCACGGTGGAGGACCCGATTGAATTCGTCCACGAAAGCAAAAACTGCCTCGTAAACCACCGCGAAGTCGGCGTCCACACCAAGTCGTTTGCCTCGGCGCTGCGCGGGGCGCTGCGCGAAGACCCGGATATTATTCTCGTCGGCGAAATGCGCGATTTGGAAACGATCGAACTGGCAATCACGGCGGCCGCCACCGGCCATTTGGTGTTCGGTACGCTGCATACGCAGAGCGCGGCCAAGACGGTGGACCGCATCATTGACGTTTTTCCGGCGGACCAGCAGAACAAAATCCGCCAGACGCTGTCCGAGGCGCTCAAGGGAATTGTCGCGCAGACGCTGTTCAAGCGCTCGGACAAAAAAGGCCGCGTGGCCGCGTTTGAAGTTTTGGTGTTCAACACCGCCGTGGCCAACCTCGTGCGCGAAGGCAAGACGCACCAGATCCAGGGCATGATTCAAGTCGGCAAGAAATTCGGCAACCAGCAGTTGGACGACCACATCATGGAACACGTCCGCATGAAGCGCGTCACGCCGGAGGACGCCTACGACAAGGCGCTCGACAAGAAAAAATTCCGGCCGCTGCTGGCGCATCCGCCGGAGGATGACGAGGCGATGTGATTTATGCGCCGCCCTGAATTGGATCAAATTCTGTCGGCGATGCTGGCCTCGCAGCCGGAGGTTTCCGACCTGCTGTTCACCAGCGAACGCCCCCCGCAGGTGGAGGCCTACGGCGAACTCAAGCCGGTGAGACTTGAGCCGCCGATTGAGAAACTCACGCCGTTTCAGATTGAGACGATTGCGCTGAACATCATCGGCGACAATCTCTGGCAGATCGAAGACCTGCTGCGGCACGGTTCGTGCGACACCTCGTATGCCTTAAGCGACGTGGCGCGGTTCCGCGTCAATGTGTTTTCGCAGCGCGGCAATTACTCCATCGTCTGCCGCCAACTCAACACGAAGATTCCCACGCTAGAACAGTTAAAACTGCCAGCCACGCTGCTGCAAATCCCGCGCGAAAAAACCGGCCTGGTGCTCGTCACCGGCGCCACCGGTTCCGGCAAATCCACCACGCTGGCCGCCATTCTGAACGAGATCAACCGCTCCAAGGCCGTGCACGTTGTGACGCTGGAAGACCCAGTGGAATTCCTGCACCCGCACGCCAAAGCCACGTTCAACCAGCGCGAGATGGGCATTGATTTTGATTCCTATGCCAACGGCCTGCGCGCCGCGCTGCGCCAAGCACCCAAGGTGATTCTGGTCGGCGAAATGCGCGACCGCGACACGGTGAAAATCGCATTGAGCGCGGCGGAAACCGGCCATCTCGTGTTAAGCACGCTGCACACCATCAACGCCGGCGAAACCGTCAACCGCATCCTCGGCATGTTCGAGCCGGAGGAGCAGGAGCAGGTCCGCATCCGACTGGCCGATTCGCTGCGGTGGGTGGTGAGCCAGCGGCTATGCCCACGCATCAGCGGCGGACGCTATGCGCTGATTGAGATTTTGGGTTCCAACCTGCGCACGCAGGAAGCCATCCGGCTCGGCGAAAGCGAGGGCAAGACGTTTTACGAAATCATCGAGGCCAGCTACCCCTTCGGCTGGCGGCATTTTGACCACGCCTGCGAGGAAGCTTATGAACAGGGGCAGATCACCGAGGACAACGCCCTGCTCTACTGCACCAAGCGCAGCGTCGTTTCCCGGAGCATTGACAACCAAAAAAAATCGCGCGGTGAAGTCACCTCCGATGCCGGCACGCTGCGGATGCGGGTCGGCGGCCACACCGGCACCACCGGCGAGAAACCGCCGCCCCTGAAATTCAAATGAGCAACGCCTTCGATTTCGTCGGCAACGAGGACAAGCCGGCCTTGATCGCCTTCTCCACGCCCGAATGGCTGGACGAGGCCAAGACCGCCTTGCAAGAGCTGGGCTACAAGGTTCACACCGCCGCCACGCACAGCGATTTTCTGATGCGCTTCAGCCAGGTGCATTACCAGGTCGTGCTGGTGGAGGAACTGTTTGGCGCCAACACGCCGGAGGAAAACCTCACGCTCCAGGCGCTCCAGACCATGCCCATGAACCAGCGCCGCCACGCCACCGTGCTCCTCATCGGCAATTCCTTCCAGACTTTCACGCCGATGGAGGCGTTCAAGCAAAGCGTTCACGCCGTCATCAACAGTTCTGAACTCTTCCTGCTCAAGCAACTCGTGGAAAAGGCGGCGGCGGACAACAATCTTTTTCTCCAAAGCTACCGCGAAGTGCAGACCCGCATCTGGAAAAGCGGCACCCGCTCCTGACCGTGACCCGCCTTGACCAGGCCCTCGTGGAACACGGCCTTTGCGACAGCCGGGAACGCGCCAAGCGGCTTGTTCTCGCCGGTGCGGTGCGCATCAACGGCCAATCCGCCCACAAACCCAGCGACTCCGTCAAGCTTGGCGACGAACTCACGGTGGAAGCGCCGGAAAAATTCGTCAGCCGCGGCGGCCACAAGCTGGAACACGCGCTGGAACATTTTCAGCTCAACGTCGCCGGCCTCACCGCGATTGATCTGGGCGCCTCCACCGGTGGTTTCACGGACTGCCTGTTGCAGCGCGGCGCGCACAAAGTTTTTGCCGTGGATGTCGGCCAGGGCCAGCTTGCCTGGAAGCTGCGCCAGGATCCGCGCGTGGTGGTGATGGAGAAAACCAACGCGCGGTTTCTCAAGCCGGAAAGTTTTGCAACCCCGGCCGATCTCGTCGTGGTGGACTGCTCCTTCATCTCGTTGAAAAAGATTTTGCCACCCGCCGGGCCGCTGCTGAAAGCGGATGGAAAAATTGTCGCGCTCATCAAACCGCAATTCGAGGCGGGCAAAGCCGAGGCCGACAAGGGGCGCGGCGTCATCACCGACGCCGCCGTGCATGACCGCGTGCTGGCGGAGTTGCAAGAATTTGTCGCGGCGCAGGCTGGCCTTTGCTGGCGAGGTGTGATTGAATCTCCGCTGCTCGGCCCGGCCGGCAATAAAGAGTTTTTGACCCTGATTGAAAAAGTCCGCTGACCATTTCCAACGCCTCGGCCTCGTGGGCAACGCGGAAAAATCCGCCGGCGCCGCGAGCGTCCGCGCCGCCGCGCGCCTCATCCAGCGCAGCGGGCGCACCATCATCTGCGACGAGGCCACGGCGAAACTCGCCGGGCTGAAATGCGAGACGGTTCCGCAGCTTGCCGCGCTCGCCCGCGAGGTGGATTTGCTGGTGGTCTTCGGCGGCGACGGCACGATGCTGCACACCGCCCGGCAGATTGCCGGCTCCAAGACACCCATGCTCGGCGTCAACATCGGCGGCCTCGGCTTTCTCACCGCCGTGCCGTCGGACAAGCTGGCCGAGGCGCTGAAGCTGGTCTGGCGCGGCGAATTCAAATTTGAATCCCGCGCGCTCATCGAGGCCACCGGCACCGGGCGCGGCAAAAAAATCAAGGCGCTGGCGTTGAATGACATCGTCGTCAGCCGCGGCGCGGTGTCGCGCTTGATTGCACTAGACGTGAGCGTGAACCATGAGCCGATCACGCGCTACCGCTGCGACGGTTTGATTGTCAGTTCGCCCACTGGATCCACCGCCTATTCGCTGGCGGCCGGCGGCGCGATCGTGCTGCCGACGGCGGAAGTGTTTGCGCTCACGCCGATTTGCCCACACGCGCTGTCGAACCGCTCCATCATTTTGCCGTTGTCAGCGACGATCCGCGTCAAGGCTTTCAGCACCGGTGCCGCCACCTATCTGAACGCCGACGGGCAGATCGTCGGCGAACTCGCCGCGGGCGACGAAGTGACCATCCGCCGCAGCCGGAGCACCGTGCGACTGGTGCATTTAAAGAACGGCTCGTTTCTAGAAGCCCTGCGCCGCAAGCTGCACTGGCGCGGTACGTATTTTTAAAGAGAGGAAGAATTCATAATGAAGAATGGAGAAACTATTTTGCGAAGTCACCCGTTTGATGGATTGCGCAACCCCGAAATTTTTCTTCCCACCAAAGCCAGTGACGCGCTCAGAACGCTGCAACCAGTTGCTTCATTCTTAATTCTCCATTCTTCATTTTAACCATGGTCCGCTTAAAAGACATCGCCCAGCTCACGAACGTTTCGGTGATGACCGTCTCCAAGGCCCTGCGCGACGCGCCGGATGTTTCCGCCACGACGAAGGCCAAAATCAAAACGCTCGCCGCGCAGATGGGCTACGTCCCCGATTCCAGTGCGCAGGGCCTGCGCACAAAGACGACCAAGCTCTTCGGCCTGATCATTCCCGCGACGACGAATCCGATTTACGCGCGCATGGTATACGCGATCGAGGAACGGGCCTACGAACTTGGCTACGATGTGCTGCTCGCCCAGACCTTGAACAAACCGGAGCGCGAAGAAGTGTGCCTGCGCCACCTGCTGTCGCGCCGCGTGGACGGGCTGTTCATCACGCCGGTTTATCGCTTTGAGGCCGACGCGCAAATTTACCGGGAAATTGTCACGCGCCGGGTGCCCACCGTCCTGCTCGGTTCCCCCGCACCGTTCTGCAAAAGTTTCACCAGCATCGAAGTGGAGGAAGTAGCTGCCAGCTACAACATCACCAAACATCTCCTCGACCTCGGCCACAAAAAAATCGCCTACCTCTCCGGGCCGCCCGCCGCGCCGTGGGCGCACGAACGGTTTGAAGGCTACCGCCGCGCCTTCCGCGAAGTTAATTTGGAAGTGGATGACAAGCTGGTTTTCGCCGCCGGCAGCACCTTGGAAGACGGGGCCAAGGCCGCGCTGCAAATGCTCAACGAAGGCTGCCATCCCACCGCCGTCCAGGCGGTAAGCGACCTCGTGGCGATCGGCTGCGCGGAGACGCTGCTGAAACAGGGGCTGAAGATTCCCGGCGACATTTCCATCGCCGGCTACGGAAATATTTTGGCGGCGGAATTTTATCGCGTGCCGCTGACCACCGTCAGCCAGCCGAAATACCGCCTCGGCATTGCCGCCGTGGAAACGATGATGAACCTCATCCACGGCGAAAAAGTCTCGTCCCGCCGACTGCCGGCCGAACTCGTGCTGCGCCAAAGCACCGCCGCGCCGAAATCACACCCGGCGTAGCGGGACAGGTTTCCCGCCGGTTGTTTTCCACACCGAACTGGACAAGTATGATACCTATCCCGCCAGGGTCAAAGGCCCGCCTTGAGTTTTTCCTCCGCCTGTTCATTCGTCAGCTTTTCCCGCGCCCGTAAAATGGCCACGGCCACGACGGACGGATACGCCTTGTCCGCCCTCAGGCGCGGCTCGACGTAGGCGATGACCTCAAACAACAGCCGGTTTGCCGCCTCGTAGGTCAACCCCGAATGCCGGGTGATACTGCGCGTCGCACGGTCAATCAGCTTCAGATTGCCCGGCACCACGCAAATCATGTCATTGCCCAGCACGCGGCCGAGGCGCGCCATCGTGCAGGTGGAGAGCGCATTCATCACGAGCTTCACCACCACGCGCGTGACGCCATCAAGCAGCAAACCCGACTCCGGCAGCGGGACGAAGGTGACCACCTCCGCCGCCGCCGAAATCTCTGCCGGCAGTTCCGGGCCGAAATAAATCAAACCGGTGTGCGCGTTGCTGGCCTGTGCTTTTTCCAACTGCAGGAGCTGAAATTTCCGGGACGACTCCTTTTCGACTGCCGCCATCACGGCGATGGCACAGTCGGCAACCACCAACTCCCGGTAGCGGACACCGTTGCTGCCAATCTTGTAGCGCATGAGTTCGGTGGAACTGATTTTGCGAACGGTCTCCAGCGTGCGCTCGACATTTTCCTCGGGTACCAGATCGCGAATTTCCGCCTCGCTCCATTCGACACAGCGCGGCTTGCGTTTTAAAATTTCCTGCCAGGCGTTATCCGTCCAATCCTCCGCCAGAAACAGGAATGACCACGATTCCGCCGCCGCATCGTCGTCAAACTTGCGGAACGGCGGGGTGCCAAACGTCGGCGACCGCTCGGCGGTATCCGCCAAAACATCAATGCCCAAGTTCCCGGCAAAATAGCTGCATTTGCCGCCGACGCGATAAGTGGATTCCTCCAAGGCCGCGAGCTGCACCAAAGCCGCCAAAAATTCCGGCGACTGTAAAGCGGCATGGGCCGCCTCAAGCCGCGCCAGAAAGGTTGTTGGCACGGGATCGGCCGGACTGGTGGAACTGACCGGCCGGTCAGGCGAACGGTTAATCAATTCCCGAACCACCATCTCCAAAACCGTAAGCATTACGCAAAGCTGGATGGACGTCGCCTGCATCCGCGTGGAACCGGCGACCGCCATTGGCCCGGTGGTGAGGTTGACTTTTTCAATCCGCGCGTCCTGGATGACTTCGCAGCTCCGCTGGAGGTGCTGGCAAAGAATTTCGTCCGGGTTGTTATAGACAAAATATACCTTCGCGCCCGCCTCCACGCCGGCCCAAGCAGTGCCGATGACAAAGGAAGTTTCGCCGCCCTCGGTGATGGCAAAAACCACATCCTTCGCCGACACGCCCAATTCGGTCATCTGCTTCTTTCCGAACCCAGTGAAATCCTCAAAACCTTCCACGGCCTTGATCAGCGCGAAATCGCCGCCCGCCATCACACTGACCGTGCGGTTTTCAAAATCCGTGGCGGCGACGCCCCCACGCTGTTGCCAAAAATTACGCCAAATGGAATCGAGCAGGATGCTCAACCGGCCCGTTGAGCCGCAGCCGGTAAAAAAAATCCGGCCGCCGCCATTCACCGCGCGCGCGATGGATTCTTTGATTTCCCCAGCCCGCCCGGACTCGACGAACTTGCGGTATGTGCGGATCACATCGGCATCCACGTCAAACAGCAGCTTGAGCGCAGCGGCCGCATCCAGCTTGGCCACCTCGCTAAAATCAGCCGTGACCGGATGCGAGGATTCGGTGACGAGCGCGCCCAGCCTGAACTGGCCACTGGCTTTCAGAAACTCATCCGAACGCTGCGCCGGTGTTTTTGTCATGCGGAAGAGTTAATGAAATTGCCGATGCGCTGTCACGCCGATAGCTCGCCGCCTAAAGCCGAAAAGAAATTCCAGCGATTGCTGCCGGGTCGCTGCGAAATTTAAATTACCTACATGGTGCGACGTAAGATTGGTGGGCCCGCCCGGATTTGAACCGGGGACCAAGCGATTATGAGTCGCCTGCTCTAACCGCTGAGCTACGGGCCCATCGGGGGAAACAACTTGAGCACAATGAGGTTTCTTCCGCGATTTATTTTGCGCGGGCAAAACCGGTCGGCAAGCTAATTCGGCACGCTATCCACGCTTCCACCGGCGTGACTCAAGATTTCTTGTTCCCGCCAAACAGCAGGCGCAGGCTGTTCATCACGACAATGACGGTGCTGCCTTCGTGGCCAACCACGCCAATGGTCAGCGGGATTTTTCCAAACATGGCAAAGGTTACCAGCACCACCACGGTGCCGAGCGAAATGAATAAATTCTGCTTGATGATGCGGCGGGCGCGCTGGCTCAGGCGGAAGGCGGCGAGGAAATTTTCCAACCGATCGTGCATCAGCACCACGTCGGCCTGTTCCAGCGCGGCGTCGGAACCGCGCGCGCCCATCGCCACGCCGATGTGGGCGGCGGCCAGGCTCGGCGCGTCGTTCACGCCGTCGCCGATCATGGCGACATGCTTTCCCTGCCTGCTCAATTCGCGGACGGCGGCGACTTTTTCCTCCGGCTTCAAACCGGCGCGGACGTCGTCCAGCTTTAATTGGGTGCGCAGATGTTCGCCGGCGGCTTGGTTGTCGCCGGTCAGAACCACGCTGCGCAAACCTTCGTGGCGCAATTCATCAATGACCTGCGCGGCCTCCGGGCGGATGTCGTCGCGCAAAATAATCCGGCCCAGCAAATCGCCCTCGGCAACCCAGACTTCGGAAGTGCCGGCGGCAATGGGAGCATCGGCCTCTGGCCGAACTGGCGACAGGCATTCCGCAGCCACCCATTCACGGCGGCCCAGCAAACATTCAGCGCCCGAACGTTTCGCCTTCAAGCCCATGCCGGTTACGGATTCAAACTGAGTGAACTCGATGGTGGCCAAGCCTTGCTGTTTGCCGTGCCGGGTGATGGCGCGGGCGAGCGGATGCGTGGAGAGTTTTTCCAGCGAGTACGCAATCCCGGCGATTTCATTTTCCTGACCGGGCGGAAAACTTTCGATTTTTTCCACGCGCAGTTCGCCGGTGGTGAGCGTGCCGGTTTTGTCGAGGCAGACGACGTTGATCGCGGCCAGTTTTTCCACCGCCGCGCCGCCACGGAACAAAATGCCGTGCCGCGCGCCAAACGCAATCGCCGCCAGCACCGCCGACGGAATGGACAGCACCAGCGCGCAGGGCGAGGAAACCACCAGCAGCGTCATCGTGCGATAAAACGCGCTGTTGGCTTCGATGGTGGAAGTAAATGCGGCCAGATGGAAACCCAGCCACCAGACAAAAAACATCGCCAGCGACAGGCCGAGCACGCCGTAGGTGTAGTAAGTGCTGAATTTGTCGGCGAACTGCTGCGCGGGTGCTTTCCGCTGCTGGGCTTCCTTGATGAGCGTGATGATTTTTTGCAGCGAACTCTCGGCGGCGGGCCGGGTGACGATCACCTCCACTGCGCCCCAGAGATTGATGGTGCCGGCCAGTGTGAGGTCGCCGATCTTTTTTTCAACCGGCGCGGCTTCGCCGGTGAGATTGGATTCATCCGCCGCCGTGGTGCCTTTGACAATTTCGGCATCCACGGGAAATTGCGCGCCGGGCTTGATGAGCAGCCGCGCGCCTTTAAGAATTTTCTCGACGGAAATTTCCGATTCAATGCCTGCCGAGTCAATGGCCGTGGCGGTTTTCGGCGCGTCACGGAACAGGGAACGGATTTCCTTTTGCGTGCGGCCCAGCGCGTAATGCTCCAGCGCGCCGGAGAAGGAAAACAAAAACAGCAGCGTCGCGCCTTCGGCCCAGGCCCCAATGCAGGCGGCACCGACGGCAACGGCGAGCATGAGAAAATGCACGTCCAGCACGCGCTTTTGCAAGCGTTCCCAGACTTCCTCCGCTGGAAAAAATCCGCCAGCCAGATAGGCAACGACGAAGGCGGCCACTTTGAATTGGGCCGGCACCACGAAGGCGGCCAGCAAACCAAACACGCCGCAGATAATCGCAGCGGCAAGCTGCCATTTCCATTCGTCCACCGGATGCTCGTCGTCTTCGATCTCCAGTTCAATGGTGCGCGGCTCGATGCGCGGGAACGGCAAATCGCGCCAGCGCCAGAATTTCGGCGCGGTCGGACAGGTCACGCGGGCGATGGTGGTGGCGTTGCCCTCGGTGCGGATGGTGATTTTTTGGCGCTCGGTTTCAGAGAGCGGCTGGCGGCAGGTGGCGCACTCGTTCTTGCCGGCCAGCAGGCTGCAATGGTTTTCGACCGCGGCGGACTGCGCGGTGGAAAATTTTTGCGTCAGGCGTTCCGTGAGCTTTTCGACATCGGTACGGCCGAGCGTGGCCACGGAAATTTTCCGGGCGGCACGATCAATCGTCACTGCCTCCAGCCCCGGCTCCTCGGCCAGCGTGGCGGCCAGCGAACGAGCCAGACAGCCGGCCGCCGGCTGCTCGTCACGTGGTCTGGTTCCTGAACTCATCAGTTATTTTTTAGCACAAGAAGCGGCAGGGCGCGAAGCTATAATTATTTCCGCCCGAGCGGGCACCGCCGCGGCCAGGCAAAAATGTTGAAACTTGGACAAATTCTGCAAAGCTGCAAAGGAAATGACCGGTTACGCTAGTGGCGCGCAGTAAGAATACCTATACCATTAAACACAATTAATATTCAACCATGAGCAAAACCACAACGCCAGGCCACCGCAACACCAATCACCTGTCCGTCATCAACTGGGTCGAGGAACAGGTCAAACTCTGCCAGCCGGACAAGGTTTACTGGTGTGATGGTTCCGAAGCTGAAGACAAAATGATGCGCGACCGGATTGTGCAATCCCGCGCCGGACTGTGGCTCAACGAAAAACTGCGCCCGAACTCCCTGCTCGTCCGCAGCGACCCGCGGGACGTGGCGCGCGTCGAGCAGCGCACGTTCATCTGCTCCAAGTCGCCCAAGGACGCCGGCCCGACCAACAACTGGGAAGCGCCCGTGACGATGAAGGCCAAACTCAACGGCCTGTTTTCCGGCTGCATGAAAGGCCGCACGCTTTACGTCATTCCCTTCAGCATGGGGCCGGTCGGCTCACCCATCGCGCAATACGGGATTGAACTTTCCGACAGCCCGTATGTCGTCGCCAACATGCGCATCATGACCCGCATGGGCGCGGAGGTTTACGAACAAATCGAAAAGACCGGCGCTTTCGTGAAATGCCTGCATTCGGTCGGCAGCCCGCTGGCGACCGGAGCGAAGGACGTCGCGTGGCCGTGCAATCCGGAAGACACCTACATCGCGCATTTCCCGGAAGACCGGCTCATCATGAGCTTCGGCTCCGGCTACGGCGGCAACGCCTTGCTGGGCAAGAAATGTTTTGCGCTACGCATCGCTTCGGCGATGGCGCGGGACGAAGGCTGGATGGCGGAACATATGCTGATCCTCGGGGTGAAGGATCCCTCCGGCAAAAAAACCTACGTTTCCGCAGCGTTTCCAAGCGCCTGCGGCAAGACAAATTTTGCCATGATCATCCCGCCAAAGCATCTCAAAGATGAAGGCTGGAAAGTCACCTGCATCGGCGACGACATCGCCTGGATCAAGCCCGGCGCGGACGGCCATCTGCACGCGATCAATCCCGAAGCCGGCTTTTTCGGCGTGGCGCCCGGCACGTCCTACGGCAGCAATCCGATGGCGATGGATTCCATCAAGCGCGACACGATTTTCACCAACGTCGCGCTCACCGACGATGGCGATGTGTGGTGGGAAGGCATGACCAAAACGCCGCCCGCGCATTTGATTGACTGGAAAGGCAAGGACTGGACACCCGATAAACGGGACGCCGATGGCAAACCGGTGCTCACCAGCCATCCGAACAGCCGCTTCACCGCGCCCGCAAAAAATTGTCCGATCATTGATCCCGACTGGGAGAATCCCGCCGGCGTCAAGATCAGCGCGATGATTTTCGGCGGCCGCCGCGCCACGACCATGCCGCTGATTTTCCAAGCGTTCAACTGGGTCCATGGCGTTTATCTCGGCGCGACCGTCGGCTCCGAAATGACCGCCGCCGCCGCCGGCACGCTCGGCCAGGTGCGCCGCGACCCGATGGCGATGCTGCCGTTCTGCGGCTACAACATGGGCGATTATTTCGCGCACTGGCTCGAGATGCGCCGCAATGTGAAACATTTGCCGCGCATTTTCCACGTCAACTGGTTCCGCAAGGACAATGACGGCCGTTTCCTCTGGCCCGGTTTTGGCGACAACATGCGCGTATTGAAATGGATCGTGCAGCGCTGCCAGATGGGCGCGCACGCCATCGAAACGTCCATCGGCTGGGTGCCGGAATACCAGGACCTCGACCTGCACGGCATGGAAAAAGAAATGACGCCCGAGAAATTT
>Ga0302200_10001996_pt1 | contig 18514 bp, 19 predicted proteins | sample II_Bog_N3_1_FD_194585 | JGI IMG/M metagenome (GOLD analysis project Ga0302200, IMG submission 194585) | Peat permafrost microbial communities from Stordalen Mire near Abisko, Sweden - II_Bog_N3_1 | ecosystem: Environmental > Terrestrial > Soil > Wetlands > Peat | place: Sweden: Abisko... | reverse complement strand
CACATGCGCGCCATGCTGGGGACGCCCGCCCTGTTTCAGTCCTATTGGAAGATGGGCCAGGAGTATAACTTGCCCATTGTCCTGCCCAATCAACAGGTGAAGCAGAGGGGCGTTCCGGGCCAAAAGCCAAGCGTCTTCAACTTTGGCGGCGTCGACGTGGACCTGGCCAGCCTGCCGGTGGATCGCGAGTTGGAGATCATGCCGGGCCTGGCCAGGCAGGACTGGCTCAGCGCCTACGAGAAAACCCTCGACGCACTGCCGCCGGGCGAGGAGCCGGGGCACCGGGGCGCCCTCCGGGGCGTCGGGTTTCCCTGCCATGGCTGAGAGCTGAAGGCTGACATCTGAAACTGCATGCAGTGCATGCAGTTTCCCACCCCAAACAGTCATTTTGGTGCGCAAAAACATACCAAAAATGCATCGAAAATGCTGTTTTTCGCGCTAAAACGGCCTTAAATCATGCTGTTTTGCACTATTTGTCACACTCTTGCCTTCGCATATACGCATACCCCGCGCGGTGATTGTCAACATCGCAGCGTGCGCATATAACCGCACCCGCGGCGAAGCGCCAGGCTCTCACAGGATCGCCCGCACCACACCGCCATCCACCCGCAGCGCCGCTCCATTCGTAGCTGAAGAAAGCTCGCCGGCCACATACGTCACCAGGGCTGCCACCTCGTCCACAGTTGCAAATCGTTTCAACAGCGACGAAGGTCGGGCATGCTCGAAGAACTCCTTCTCAACCTCCTCCTTCGACTTGTTCTGCTGCTTCGCCATTGCCTCCACAAAGCCGCCCACGCCTTCTGAAGCCGTCGGCCCTGCAAGTATGCTGTTTACAGTCACGCCGGTCCCGGCTACCGACTCCGCAAGCCCTCTCGCCACAGCAACTTGCGCCGTCTTGGTCATCCCGTAATGCACCATCTCGGCCGGAATCTGCACCGCGGACTCGCTCGAAATGAAAAGAATGCGCCCCCAATTCTTCTTCAACATCCCCGCCAGATAGTGTCGCGACAGGCGCACTCCGCTCATCACGTTCACCTCGAAAAACCGGTACCAGTCCGCATCCGGAATCTCCGCAAACGGCTTCGGCTCGAAGATGCCCACGTTGTTCACCAGCACATCCACCTCGGGCAGTTTGTCAATCACCGCCGCGGCGCCTGCCGGTCCCGAAAAATCCGCAACAATCCCCTCCACCCTGCCCAAAGGAGCATTTGCCCGGATCGCGCCTGTTGCTAAATCCACACGCTCCTGCGTCCGCCCATTCACATAAACATGTGCGCCCTCCGCCGCAAGCAAACGCGCGATCGCAAATCCAATCCCCGCCGTAGACCCCGTCACCAGCGCAACTTTTCCCGTCAATTTCAGATCCACATCACCCTCCACGCAGCCAACACCTGTTCGATGCGCAGCCCAGGTCAAGGAATCAAAGCCTCCGCAACTCCCTCGAAATTAGCCCTTGACATTTGTAACTCTATAAAATAGAGTACTCCTTATTGAGGACAACTCTAAAGAGTTCTCCTCCTCAATTGGCGGTTCTCGCAAGTATTCAAAATCGGATTGGAGCGCTTAAAATGGCAACAATAGTTACCTCTCTCGTCTCTCCACCCCTTAACTCAGCATGGCTGAGAGGCCGCTTGATAGGCGCGTTGATCTGCGGCACTTTCGGCGCCGTTTGGATGTTTGAAGCCTTGTTCTTTGGCGGCATTGCCACACCCCTTTCGCTCACCACGACAGCGATGCTCGCGATTGCCTTTGTTGCCTGGCCCGTGATCCGTCTTCGTTCGTTTCCTCGCTTTGAATATTCAACCGCTGACCGGAAACGCTGGGCGGCCATCACAGTGCCCTACTGGACAAACGCCGGCATTGAATGGCTTTTGTGCTTCGGTGCGGCTGGGTGGCTGGCGCACATTCATCAATACAGCCTGATACCCCAGTGCCTTGGCGCGATCATTGGATTGCATTTCCTGCCTCTGGGGAAAATGTTCAGGTCACCGGTCTATTACCTGACTGGAGCTGCATTGGTTCTGGGGGCTTTGGCTTCGCTGGCAATTCCAGCAGGGCACCTTCGGAATATCGCGGCATGCAGTGTAGATGGCCTGTCTTTATGGGCGACCGCGACGGTTCTTCTGTGCCATGGCTGGCTTTCGTCGATAGAAGAGGAGATCAGAAAGGGGATCGCATGAGCGCTAATTCAAAGCTCGCAGATCCAACTGCAAACTCGCCGCTGCCTCTGGAAGTCGATGCGCTGGTGAAGCGTTTTGGCCAGGTGGTTGCAGTCGACTCCATCTCGCTCCAACTGCGCAGCGGAGAATGCCTCGGTTTGCTCGGCCCAAATGGCGCAGGAAAAAGCACGCTCATTCGCGCCATTGCGGGCCGCGTCATTCTAGACTCCGGGCGAGTCTCAGTCTTTGGCTCCGCCGCCGGCTCGCCCGCGGCCCGAGCGGCCCTCGGCTGGGTGCCGCAGGACCTGGCTCTCTATCCCCGCCTCAGCGCCACGGAGAACCTGCGCTCCTTCGGACGCTATTACGGCCTCGCCGGCGATAAGTTCGAGCAGTCCATTGTGTGGTGCCTCAAGTGGGCCGCGCTTGAGGATCGCGCCGGAGATCTGACGCGCAACCTCTCCGGAGGCATGAAGCGCCGCCTCAACATGGCCGCGGGCCTCATCCACCAGCCGCGCCTCGTGCTCATGGACGAACCCACAGTGGGTGTCGATCCGCAATCCCGCAATCGCATCTTTGAAATGATCGCCGCCCTTCGCGCCCAGGGAATGACCATCATCTATACCACCCATTACATGGAAGAAGCCGAGCGGCTGTGCGACCGCATCGCCATTGTCGACCATGGCCGAATCATCGCCCTCGACACCAGGGACGCGCTGATTCACAACTCCTTTGCCTCGCGCAGCCAGGTGATTGCACGCCTCGAAGGCCCCGCCGAAAAAGTGGGCGAGTGGGTTGCCGGGCGCGGCGGCCGGCTCGTCGATTCCACGGCGGAGTTCACCATCGAGCGCCCCACTGAAGTTGCCGGCCTGCTTGAAGGCGCAGCCGAGGCCGGCCTCGAGCTCATCGACCTGTCCCTGCGCCGGCCAAACCTCGAGTCAGTTTTCCTGCACCTCACCGGAAGGGAGTTACGAGATTGATTATCCCCATTGTCCGTACCGCATTGATGGCCCTGCGACGTGATCGACCAGCGTTGGCTCTCAGCTTCATTCTGCCCGTAACCTTCTTCTCAATCTTCGCCGTGGTCTTTGGTGGCCGCCACGATTCCGTCCCCAGGATCTCCGTCATCTTTGTCGACGAAGACAAGAGCCAGGCCTCCCGCCAACTCGTTCAGTCCCTTCAGCGCGAAGGCTCGCTCGAAGTCTCCACCAAGCCCCCATCCAAAGACAATGCCGCGCCGCCGGACTATACCGCCGTCACCGCCGAAGCTGCGGTCAAAGCCGGCGACATCTCAGTTGCTCTCATCATCCCTCGCGGCTGGGGTGCCAACCCCATCTCACTCGGCCACGATCAGAGTCAGTCCGGTCCCAAACTCCAGCTCCTCTATGACGCCAGTGACGCGATAGCCCCGCAAATGGTTGGGGGACTGCTCCAGAAAGCCGCAATGACCGGCATGCCCCTCACCATGGCCGAGCAGGGCATCCGGTACACAAGCGGTTTCATCGGCGGACTTACCCCTGAACAGCAAGCCCGCATGGACGCGAACCTCGCTCAACTGCGCCATCTCGAATCCGACGAAGCCGCCGGCGCCGCCCCAACCAACTCAGCCTCGGGCGGTCTCATCGCTGTCCAAACCCGCTCCGTGGTGGGAGAGAACAAGCGCAGCCCCATGATTTCCTACTATGCCGCGGCAATCGGCGTCATGTTCCTGCTGTTCACCGCCAGCGGCTCGTCGGGAGCGCTGCTTGACGAAGCTGAAAGCGGCACCCTCGACCGCGTTCTCAGCTCTCGCATCACCATGACCGGCCTGCTTGCCGGCAAGCTTCTCTTCAACACGCTGCTTGCCTTCACTCAGCTCGCCGTCATGTTCCTCTGGGCCTGGGCCGTATACCACCTCGATCTCCCCAGCCACATCCTAGGCTTCCTGGTCATGGGCCTCTCCACCGCAGTCGCCGTAGCCTCGTTAGGCATGTTGCTGGCCTCGCTCTGCCATACCCGCGCCCAACTCGGCGCAGTCTCAACGCTCGTCATCCTCATCATGTCGTCCATTGGCGGCAGCATGTTCCCCCGCTTCCTCATGCCACAGTCCATGCAGAAAGCCGGTCTCTTCACCATCAACGCCTGGGCCATCGACGGCTTCACTAAAGTATTCTGGCGCGACCTGCCAGTGACCGCGCTGTGGCAACAGGTCTCCGTGCTTCTTGCCATTGCCATCGTGTTTTTCTCACTGGCCCGCAGAATTGCCCGCCGCTGGGAATACGCATGAATATCGCCTCCAATTCCTCAAAGGAGAATCACCATGAACGCGAACGCTGAAGAGCTGGAACTGAAAGACAGACTGAGCCTGATCGAATCTATGATCGCCGAAGGCCGGCGCACAACCGAGAGCTGGGGCTGGACGTTTCTCCTCTGGGGTGTGGCCTATTACGTCGCCATCGCCTGGTCCGCATTTGGGCAACCCGCGATTGCCTGGCCGGTGACAATGACCGTTGGCGGGGTGTTGACGAGTGTGCTTGCTGCCCGCGTTCGGGGCAATCAACCTGGGACAACCGTCGGCCGCGCCATGATGGCAATCTGGACCTGCATGGGCATCTCCCTGTTCATTCTTATGATGTCCCTTGGCATCACCGGACGGCTTGAGTTGCACTTAGGCGCGGCCATCGTCGCAGCTATGCTTGGCACAGCCAACGCCACCTCCAGCATCATTCTTAAATGGAAGATGCAGTTTGCCAGCGCAGTGGTCTGGTGGGCGGCCATGGTAGCCGCGTTGTTCACCTCTGAATTCGCGACCGGCATTGTCTTCCTGGTAGCCATCTTCTTCTGCCAGATCGTCTTCGGTATTTACTGCATGATCTCGGAGTCTCGCAGGCATAAAGCCAGGGCCTCAGGACAAGAGGCGTCCCATGCCTGAGTTGCCGGAACTGAATCCTGTTATCCACGGGAAGCTGCGCCTGGCCTTGCTCTCGCTGTTGATTGGGGTGGAGGAGGCGGAGTTCACCTGGCTTCGCTCCAAGACCGGTTCCACCGACGGCAACCTGGGCGCGCAACTTCTGAAGCTTGAAGAAGCCGGGTATGTCGCGGTCGAAAAGAAGTTTGTTCAGCGCAAGCCGCAGACCCTCTACCGAATGACCGAAACCGGCCGCAAAGCCCTCACCGCATATGTGCATGCGCTCAAGCAACTGCTTGGCACGGCCATCGGCGCATAGAAAGCATCGAGGTTCAGAATGAAAAGCTTCCCCAATGCAAATCAGCTCAGCGGACGAGCCATCGGCGCCATCTTTTTTGCATGCTTTGGAACTGGCTGGTTCTTCCTTGCACTTATCGCAAAACAAATGATCGGTTTCGCCACTGTTTCCGCAGTCATGCTGGGCATGGTGGTTCTGCTGCTGGCCTCGGCCTACCTGCTGCACCGGGCAAAGCGCCGGCCGCGCGTGCCCAACGACCCTGCCATGGGCCGCGCATTCGGCTGGATCAATGCAATTCAGTGGATCGCCGTCGCGGTCGTGGCCTTCAGTTTCGCGAAGTTGCACCTCAACGCGTACGTCATCTCCGCCATAACCGCCATCATCGGGCTGCACATGCTTCCCCTGGCGTGGCTCTTTCATTATCCGATGCACTACGCAACCGGAGCGGTTTTAGTCGCGTGGGCTGCGGCCAGCGCTATCCTGGCTCCTGCTGAGCAGATGCAAGGTACAGCAGCGCTCGGAACTGGCATTATCCTCTGGCTGAGCGCAGCCCTCACGTTGGCGATCGCCTTGCAGGTTACGCGCCTGCCGGCCACCTCGCCGAGTGCCTAACTCATCCTTGCGAGGCTAGGCTCGTTCGCACCCGCTCCATAATCCCCAAGTAATAAGCAAGATTGTGGATCGAGTTCAGCGTCCCTGACAGCGCCTCACCGGAGTGCATCAGGTGCCTCAGGTAGGCGCGCGAGTAGCGCCGGCACACCACGCACTTGCAGGCCGGGTCGGGCGGGCCCTGATCCTCGGCATAGCGTTTCCCTTTGATGTTCAGCCGCCCCTCACTGGTGAACAGCAGCCCATGCCGCGCCGCGCGGGTGGGCAGCACGCAATCCATCATGTCCACGCCCATCCGCGCATACATCTCAATCTCGTCGGGATAGCCCACTCCCATGACGTAACGCGGCTTGTCTTTGGGCAGCAGCGGCAGCACCTCCGAGATCATCTCCAGCGTCAAATCGCGAGGCTCGCCCACGCTCAGGCCGCCAATGGCGTAGCCGTCAAATCCCGCTCCGGCCTCATCCATCTCCACCAGCCGCTCGGCGCTTTCCTTGCGAAGGTCGGTATACATTCCCCCCTGAACAATCCCGAACAGCCTTTGCGTCAGCCCGCCCAGCTCCACGCCCCACGGAACTTCATGACGATGCGCCTGAAAGTGCTCCAGCGACCGCCGCGCCCAAGCCATCGTCAGCCGCAGGCTTTCCTGCGCGCGGCTTCTATCGGCCGGATACTCCGTGCACTCGTCGAAGGCCATGCAAATATCCGCGCCCAGCGCGATCTGCACATCCATGGAATGCTCCGGAGTAAAGAAATGGCTGCTGCCGTCCAGATGCGACCGGAAGCGCACACCCTCGTCGGAGACCTTGCGCAGCGCGCTAAGCGAGAAAACCTGGAAGCCGCCGGAGTCTGTAAGAAGCGCCTGCGGCCAGCTCATGAACCGGTGCAGCCCGCCCATCCGCCGGATAGCCTCATGCCCAGGCCGCAGATAGAGGTGATAGGTGTTGCCCAAAACGATCTCCGCGCCCAGCGTTTCCAGCACGTCCTGAGCAACGGCCTTGACGGTGCCCGCGGTGCCCACCGGCATAAAGACGGGAGTCTCGACGGTCTGGTGCGGCAACAGGAGCTGTCCCCGCCGCCCGCCGGCCTCTGTTTCCGCAATCAGATTGAAAGCTGAACTCACTCATCGATTCTAGCGGGTGAATGGCGGTACAAGAGTCTCTCAGCCCACACCCCTCACCGCCCCAGCGTAGCAAACATCGCAGCCGCCGCCGCGCCCATAAAAACAAACGTCGCCCACACCAAAGTATTTGACAGCCAGCCGCTCTGGTACTCGCCCATGATCTCCCGATTGCGCGCGATCCGGCCGATCAGAAAGATCAACGGCACGGCCACCACGCCGTTGATCACGGCGGTCACAACCAATGCCTGAATAGGATTGATGCCGATAAAGTTGATCATCAGGCCAATCAGCGTCGCAATCGTGATCACGCCGTAGAATCCATGCGCGCGCTTCAGCTTCAGGTTAAGTCCCGCTCTCCAACTCAGCGCCTCACTCAGCGCGTACGACGCCGACCCCGAAAAAACCGGCACGGCAAGAAACCCCAATCCAATAATGCCGATGGCGAAGATCAACTCCGCCAGAAACCCCGCGTGCGGGAACGTACGAACCAATGGCTCCAGAGCCTTGGCAGCCTCCGCAGCGCTGGTGACGTGAGTAAAGCCGTTTTTATGCAGCACCGTTGCGCCAACCACAATAATGCACCACGCCGCAATCTGCGATGACAGCATGCCCAGGAAATTATCGATCCGCATCCGTTTGAGAAACGGTTTTGTAACTTTCGGTATCCCGCCGCGGATCATTCCCATACTCCGCTCTTCTTCCACCTCCTCTGAAGCTTCCCAGAAGAACATGTACGGTGAAATCGTAGTACCGATCACCCCGGTGATGATGAAGAAAAACGCTGAGCTGAATTCCATGTGCGGAATAAACGTTGCCTTCAGAATTGTGCCCCATGGTTCCTTCACCAGAAACACGGTAATGACGTAGGAAAACAGCGTGACACAAAGCCACTTGAGAATGCTTGCATAAGTCTTGTAAGTGGTGAATACCTGAAGAATGAGAATCAGAGCCGTAAAGAACAGCACCAGAACCGTAAAATTCACCGGAACAATAAGCTGCGCCGCCGCGCCCATCGCTCCCAGGTCTGCTCCGAGGTTGATGGTATTTGCAACCAGGATCAGGACCAGCATTCCGTAGAGCACTTTCTTGCTGTAGTGCTCCTTGACGACCGCAGCGATGCCTTTGCCGGTAACAGCGCCAATTCTGGCGCAGGCCTCCTGCACCGCAATCAGCATGGGCAGCACCAGCAGCGCGGTCCATAGTTGCCCATAGCCAAACTGCGCTCCGGTCTGCGTATAGGTTGCAATGCCCGATGGGTCATCGTCCGCCGCCCCCGTAATGATTCCCGGGCCGGCGATCTTCAAAAGCTCTTTGGTCCTTCTGCTGAATCTTGCCATGTCGGGAAGCGTATCCTCGGAGCCGAAGAAATTCTGGCGTCTGTAGTAGGTAGGATGCAAAGAAACGCAGAGTGTTTCTCAGGTATCTGGAGCGGCACGAGCCGAACGCGGAATTTGGGGCATCCACCTCCGTTATTCCCCAGACTTCGACCGCGCGCGGGCCTACCGAAAAGCCCGGACCCGTCTTTGAGACCACGCGGCTTCGCTGCCACCAATGAAGGTGCCGTGGTGATGTGGCTCACCGTTTTTGCTGTTAATTTGTGAGTAAATACAACCAGTTACCTTCGAGAAATAATTAAGGAAAAGAGCAAATAACTTGACAGCAGCACGGAGTTATGGCAGAGCTATATGTCCTTGACTTTCGCTGCTTCCATGCTAGTTAGTCCATGTTTCGCGATGGCTGACGTGGAACGACGGGAAAGCATCAACTGTACATGTCCGAGTCGGCAAGCCTTCACGTGCCGAGACGGATAGGTGGACCCAAAACTCCGCAGAGTCACACAGCCTAACTCTCACACGCCGAGTGCATGACAATCCTGAAGGCGGAATGAAGCACCTTGATAAGATCGCTAACATTGCAATCATCGTTGCAGTTATTGTCTTCCTCGGCTTGGTTGTTCGGGGAGACATTGGATTCCATCGAGCCGCACAACCACCTATGCAGGATCTCGTTGGAAAATCAGTCAGCCTGCCCGGAGTCCAGCTCCCAAGGGATCGCAGTTCTCTTCTGCTTGTGGTGTCCACGACTTGCCACTTCTGCAAAGACAGCCTGCCGTTCTACAAGCAGCTTTCTGAGAAGTCTCGGGGCAGGCTGAACCTGGTCGCGGTGCTGCCGCAACCTCAGCCCGAAGCGCGGAAATTTCTCCAGGACGCAGGTGTCGAGGCGGACCAGATTGTGAGCGCAAGTCCAGACGCCGTAGGAGCCCGCGGCACGCCAACGGTTCTGCTTGTCGATGGCAGCGGAAAGGTCACGCGGGCTTGGGTGGGAAGGCTGGACGAGAAGGGCCAACAGGGTCTTCTGGAATTTGCATTGCCAACCAAAGCGAGCTGAGGGCGACCCTTGGCTTCAACCGAAACTGGGAACCACGAAACCGGAGGGAAAGATGAAGGCAATCACAAAGCTATTATTCGTTGCGCTGCTCATCGGAGTGGCGCTGAGCCTGCCAACCAAGGTGCGCGCCTCGGGAGGAAACTATATCTGTGACAACCCGAATTACCCGGAGTGCTACAATCCACTTGCTGGGTGGATGCAGCAGTGTATGGATGACTGCGCTGAGGATGGGAGCGGCCAAGAAAACCCGTACTGCTACTCGGTCACTTATACGGACTGCAATTTCAATTCCCAGGGCCAGTTACACTGCGTCGCTGCAACCAACACCGGCTGCTGTCCGCTTCCTAGCAGCGGATTTACTTGCGCGCAACAGTGTGTTGTGGAATACAACACGCAATACAATGCCTGTCTCAGCGAGTGGTGCACACAAGAATAACCCCGTCCGGCGACCGGAGGGGGCGGGGCTCGCAATCGCCCCTTCCTCGCCGCAGTGTACGGAGAAAGATCGATGAAGCGCTTTCATCTGCCCTGCCTCGTTCTCGCCATTCTCTCCTTGGGCGCACTCCCGCGCCCACTCGTCACCGCGCAAACCGCTCCCGAGCCTAAAACCTCAATTGAGTGGTTCCAGCGCGCCCGCGACAAAATGAACCTGCGTTTGCCCGGTTGCACGCCCTTTCACATGAAGGTAACCTTTCACGCGCTTCCGGGAGTCGAACTCCTCGACCGCGGAAAGAAATCCGATATTGTGACTGGCGACGGCGTATACGAAGAGACCTGGGTTGATCCGAACCACTGGCGGCGTCATGTGGCGCTTGCCGCATACGACGCGGTCGAAGTGGAGTCGGACAACGGTCGGAAGATGCAGGCCAACTCCGACTACGAGCCAAGCCGCGTTCTCATGTTAATAAACGCACTCGTTTATCCTATCCCTCGCAATTTTGCTTCGCGAGAATTTCGCGGTGAGGGCGCATCCGGCTGGACCGTCGATCACCTTTCTAAAGGTGACGTCTCCCTGGTCCGCATCAGCGCGAGTTTCGGGCGCGATAGCGTCCATGCCAACGACGTCTTTTATTTCCTGCCGAACGGGCTTCTGGAGCTGAGCAACGTATTCGGCCTAACGACAAGCTGGGAGAGAAACGTCCTTTTCGCGGGTAGAGTGGTCCCACAGCATCTGAGCATAAAGGCGGATGATCGGGAACTGCTTACGGCGGACGTGACCATTGAAGCCGCGGACAAGACCGACCCCGCCAGCTTCGACCTTCCCGGCAGCCCAGCCGATCCCGGCATGACCCTCCGCCCGCTGCTTCCATTCGAGGTGAAGACGGACATCAACTTTGCGCCTCCACTGAGGAAGGAGGGATTTGAGACGCCAGGGGAAGAGGGCCCCCGGCCTTTCTCGGGAATTTCGATCTCTTCAGTATTTGACCGCCGCGGAAGGTTCAGAGAAGTGGAAATGCTGGTCGCCGCGGACAAGGACGACGCAAAGCAAATCATGCAATTCATGAGGGAAAACCGCAACCCGCCACCAAAAATTGACGGAAGCCCCTGTGAGCTAGGCGTAATCTGGGGATGGACGTAGTGCGGGCGGATGTCCAGCCCCAACGATCTCACCTACCGCCCCGCCCCACCCAACCGCACCAGCAACCCAACCCGTCCCACGCGCGGCATACCCAGCGTAGTAGTCGGCGTCTTCGAGTCTTCAATCTGCCGGTTGAAAAGATTCTCCCCCGCCGCAAACACCTGAAACCTCCCGCCAAAATCGTGCGACCCATAAACATCCAGCCGAAAATATCCATGCAGCAGATAAGCATTCGCGTCGTCGTCAAACTGGTGACCGCTCAACCGGCCCATCAAACTCACCGAACCCAGCGCTGCCCGATAAGCGCGCACATTCATGGTTGCCAGGTTGCGGGCCACCTCGGGAATCCAATTGCCAACCAGCGCCGGAGTCTGGCTGTCGTTGGTCACAGTTGCGTGGGCGTACTGGTAGCCGCCGTCCACCGCCAGCCATCGCCTGGGAGCAAGCTCATAGTCCAATGAAACGCCGCGGCTCTCAATCTGGCCCAGGTTCTCCCGCATCAGCAAAATCGGCGAAGACGCGGCGTTGGTGGTAACCGCATCGATGGGCCGGTTGACCTGCGTAAGGAAATAGCTGGAGCGGATGCTTCCCCAATGCCATTCGGTGGCCACTCCCGTCTCCCACCCAGTGGCGCGTTCGGTAAGCAGACCGCCGTTCGGTTGTGTAAGCAAATTGCCAACCTGGGTGGAGCGGTAAAGCTCGTTGGCCGTGGGTGCTCGAAAGGCGCGGAACCCCGATGCCGAAACCGCCCAATGGGCCATGATTTTGCGCGAAAGCCCAATGCGCGGATCGAAGAACCGCTGACCAAGCTGCGATGGCTGCGCGGATGCCGGTACCCAACTGCTGCCGCTCCGTTGCAGCTTTTGGCCGTCGAAGTTCTGGAACCAGTCCATGCGGCTGCCGGCGGTCAGAGTCCACGCCTTGCGCACCCACATGGCTTCGGCGTAACCGGCCGAGCCGCGCTGGTGGTCGTGCAGGTTGGTCAGAGCCGCGGGAACGAGGCTGGTCACAGTGCTCGAACTGCCGTAGGTCTGTTCCTGGTCCCACACGCGCACATCGTGCGTGTCGGCCCCGGCAATCAGTAGCAGCCCCGCGCCCAGCGGCTGGCTCCAATGGGCCACCGCGCCCAGCTCATTGTCCGGAGTGAGCGAAAACTTGCTGGGAACTTCGCCGCAGCGATACGTGCATTCCGGATCGCCGAAATCGGGCAGATTCGAGATGCTGGAGAACGTCTGCCGGAAGCGATAGGCCGACCCGTAAAGCCGCATTGCCAGCGAGCCGCTGTGCGGTCCCTTCCAGTCGCCTCCCGTGGCATAGCGCCACAGCCGTGTTCCATTGGTTTGGAAAGGCGTGCCATTGCCTCGTGCCTCGTTGAAGCCGCCGCCGCGCACAAAAACCCTCAGCGGCCCTCTGTCGCGCTCGGCCATCAAAACCCCGTTCTGGCTGTGGACGTTGCTCAAAACATCCACCGGCCCGCGCTGCGAGGGCGCTTCCTGAATATACCCATCCGTTCCCACCGTGCCGCCCGAGGCCAGCACGCCCCAGCCACCGCGCCTGGCCTGCACCAGCAGGCTGTCGTCATAGGTATTTTCCCCGCCGAAACTGGACCTTAGCTCGAAGCCGTCTGAGGCTGGCCGCACCGGGACCACGTTGACCACCCCGCCAATGGCGCTCGATCCGTAGAGATCGCTGGCGCCACCGCGCACCAGTTCGATGCTCTTGATCGCCAGTTCCGGCTGCTCCAGCCAATGGATGGTTCCGGCAAACGCGTCGTTCAGCGGCACATCGTCTTCGGTGATCAGCGTGCGGCTGGCCGACGTCGATCCCAGCGCCCGCAAACTCATTCCCTGGGACGAAGGGTTGGCCACCAGAGCGCTCGACCGCCGAAAAAGCTCCAGTCCGGGAAGCTGGCGCAGTTCGTCATCCAAACTCACCGCCGCCGTGGTGGCCAGGTCTTTTCCGGAAAGCAGCCGGGTAGTCGCAGGGCTTTCCAGCGATCCCAGCGGAGCGCGATAGGCGGTCACCGTCACCTGTTCGGTGCGGCCAGCGGATTCGAGGCGAACCGTCGCACCGGCGTTCACTAGCACAGTCGTGCCGGCAAATCCCTCGGCGGCGATGCGCACCTGGCATGGAGCGGAACATTGGAAAGTCAGGCGACCATTGTCGTCGGTACTTCCCAGCGGCTTTCCGGTCGCGTCCACCCCACTTGCGCCAGCCAGCGGCGCGCCCCGGCTATCTTCCACCGTAATGGTCACCGGAGTCTGTGCGCACAGGCTCGCCGGGGCGCTCAAAACCCCTGTCAGCGCCAGCGCGCCAAGCATCGCTTTGGATTTGGTCCACAACATGAAGTTCGCTGTCTGTAATAGGGAAACGGTGGTTCAGCAATTGTGACACGATGGTTCCGCATTTGCCATCGAGAACCCGCCCGGCCATTTCGCTCAGCGGCGCCAGGACGAACGCCCGCTCCCCCAGCCGCGGATGTGGAATCTCCAGTCCCGGCTCGCTAATTCTCACATCGTCGAAGAGCAATATGTCCAGATCCAGGGTTCGCGGCCCGTTCGCGAAGCCCGCCGCGCGATCCCGCCCAAACTCCAACTCCAGTTCCAGCAGCCCATCCAGCAAGTTGCGCGGCTCCAGGACGGTCTCCAACTCGACTACCGCATTCACAAACAGTGGCTGCTCGGCAAAACCCACCGGCTCGGTTCGGTAAAGCGACGATCGGCAAACAACCCGCCCCAGCGATTCCATTCGCAAGGCCACCGCAGCCAGGGTTGCCTCCGGCGTCCCCGCCCAACTGGGCAAATTCGCCCCCATCCCGATGTACGCCGTGTGCATGAGTTCAAGACTATCGCGGAGAGGGCTGTACTTGACTCGGGTGAACCGCCTCAATGCCGGGATAACGAAGAAAGTCCTGCTGATTCATTGTCAGGATGCGGGTTACGCCATAGGCCCGCATAATCGCGGCAAGGCGCGTATCACGCACTTGAACGCCGCCCACGCCGTTGGCGAGCACCAACTGGCGCCAGGTTGAATAAACCTGTTGGTTGTCGGGCAGAAACGTCATTGTTCGTTCGAGTTGCTCGACGCACGGAATAGTCTCGGCGACGGTAAGGCCAAAGCCGTTTCGATCTGTGGGTCGAGTACAGACGTTCCAGAACTCGGCGATATTCTGCAACGAGAAGTACAATCCAGAGCCCTGCCCATTCAGGCCGCTGAGAGTTGACTTGATCAGTTGGAGCAGAGAATAAACTTTTCGAAACAGGCGCAGAAGAACGTTGGTGTCGACCAAATAGCCCGGCGCGGAGGCCATCAATCATGGTCCTGATAAAAACTCTCGCGGGTAAATGCCTCGTCGGGAAGTTGCGGAATCTTGTCTGAATATGCGGACATTGCCTCAAAGAACTGGGTCATATCCATCTTCGGCTTGGCCGGAGGCAAGGGCAGCGGAACGCTCCCTGCCGCGTTGTCGATCAGGTTTCGCGCGTAGCTCTCCGGCGTCATTACGCGAGCCTCAGCCTTGGCCGCCACTTCGTCCGGGATCTCAATCGTGACTTGCATGGGGTAAGCTTAGCAGGCCCGCGGAAGGAAAACCATCGAGTGATTCACTAGGAGTGTGTCGGGGATAGCACATCTGTTCTTCGGGGCTTGCAGCGGCTGAAAATGATCTTTGCGGGGTTGTCGATACAGCCGCTGAAGGCGCTTTTGGAGTGGATTCCCGGTTGAAGATGTGGCGGGGTGCACGACCAGCCCCCGATTGACCTTGAGGCGGTTTGCGGTTCCCATCCGGAGCCAAACAGCTTCAGCAGATTGGACGCCAGGCACACCAGTTTCCACTCGCGGCGCACGTTGTCCGCGCCGCGCAGGCTGAAGCGCCGGAAGCCTCGCTGCTCCTTGATCTGTCCGAAGACCGGCTCGACGATTGCCTTGCGCATTTTGTAAATGGATCGCCCGGCCTCGGTGCCCAGTTTGTGCCGCATGACTTCCTTTGCAGTGGCTTCACCCGGCGGCTCGCTGGCTGTCCCGACCGTCCCACCGTGCTTGTCGCGCCCCGTGGCGATGTGCAGATCGATGCCCGCCACACTTTCATCCGTCACATTGGCCTCGCTCCAGTAGCCGGCATCGGCGCTGGCCGCATCCGGGGCGCGGCCCATGTTCTGTTTCACCTGGTCTAACATCGGCAGCAGTTGCCCGTTGTCGGTGGTCTCTTGCGTGACTTCCGCGGCCACGATGATTTGCGCCTTGGAGTCCACCGCCGCCTGCGCGTTGTAGCCCTGCACGAAGCTGCCCTTGTTGGCTCCGTCGGGCATGATGCGGCTGTCCGCATCGGTGAAGTTGCGCTGCGCCTTGGCTTCCGGCTGTGCCTGCTCCGGGTCGGGAACCTTGGGGGCGCGCCCGCGCATCTTCTTGCCTGTCTGCTCTTCGTGTTCGCGCCGCTTGGCCAGTTTGGCTTCCGCTTCGGCGCGCTCCCGCTCGGCCTTCTCACGCGCTTCCTGCTCCAGCTCCGCCTTGGCCTGCGCGATCTTCTTCAAACGGCTCTCCCGCCGCGCCAACTCCACCGGCAACTCGTCGCCGCGCTTGCCCTTGCCATACTGCGCGTCTTCAGCCGTATCGGTTGCCTCGGCCTGCTTCAGAAGCGCTTCGATCTCCGCCTTCAACCGCGCCTCGGCCTCCCCCATCCGCCCGTAACTCATCGCCTTGTGCTTGCTGGCGTTGGCCTTGATCTTGGTCCCGTCGATGGACACATGACCCAGCTTCACCAGCCCCGCCTTCTCGCACAACAGCAAGGCCTGCGTGAACAATCCCGCCAACGCTTCCAGATGCCGCTTGCGAAAATCCGCAAAGGTGTCGTGGTCCGGATGCGCGTCCGCAGAAAGGTAACGGAACGCCACATCCTCATAGGTCCGCGCCTCGATCTTGCGCGAACTGTACACCCCCGTCGCGTAGCCGTAAAGCAGAACCCGAACCATCATCGACGGCGCATACGCCGACTGGCCGCGGCCATCGCCAGCCTCATACGACGCATAGATCGCGCCCAGATCCAGCGCCGCCACAACATCCACCAGAAAACGCGCCAAGTGACGCTCGGGAAGCCAATCGTGAAGCGAAGGAGGGAACAACAGCGACTGGTTCATATCGTCAGGAAGAAAGCTCTTGCCCATAGCAAGAATCGTAAAACGATTCCCAGCACTGAAACATAAAATTAACTGCAACGGGAATCTATCCCCGACACATTCCTAGATTCCAAAATTCCCGCGAGTGGTTCGGTTCCACAATGTGCGCCAGTTCATGAGCAATCAGGTAGTTCAAAACGATCATCGGAGCTTGGAGGATTCTCCAGCTGATGCCGGAGTGACTGTGATTCGTCCAGTCGATCCTATTCAGGCTCAAAGGCCGGATCGCTTTGACAGGGCGCTCGGAGCGTCCCAGATTAAGTGGGCGGGAATAACGGACGAGTGCTGTAGTCCTCGGCTGCGCCCCGATCACGCGCGCCCCGAAACGCTACACGGCTTGCTTTCCCACCGTCAGCCCGATCACACACTAGCGCCCAGCCGTACATACGCAAGCCTTGAACGCATCCGCCGAGTCATTCCACAACCCGCAAACATATTGCGGCCACACCAGCCCCAGCAGCGGCGAATCGTTCCCCGAAAAAAAGTTATGCATGTAGTCGCGGCTCATTTCCATCTTCCCCTCCGGATCGGCCTTGAACCCGGCGATCGCTTTGCTGACAGAAGCCGCCGAAAACTCATCCTCATGGAACGTCTTTCCCCAGTCGTACTCCTCCTTCCACGTCGTATCCACTCCCGTCGCATTCCACGCGGTAAACACCCGGTAGTCCACCAGCGCCGCTGAAGCAGGGTCAACCCGCGCAATCGTAAATGAGGGCGCATTTCCATTGATTGGCGAAATCGACCCTACCATCTTTACCGCGACGCCGCGCTCAGCCGCCGCGTCCTTGCCGTTCTCCGCCTTCAAAACCCGCACCTCGTCCATATGCGTATGCGCAAACACCGCCAGTTCCACCACATCGCTGAATTCGACCAGTTCTTCCGCAATCTTCTCTGAAGCAAGAAACATCTTCGGACCCTTCTTGCCGCAAACGTCACCCGGCTTCAACGCGCTCGCATGCACATCCACGCCCGGAGGAATGTGTCCCATCACCCACACCTTCTCGTGCTTACGTTGCGCGTCGGCCATTTGTTGCCGAAGCCACGCAAGCTGCGCATCCGCTTCCGTTGTGCTGTCTTTGCCCGCGCAGGTTTCGTAGCGGCTCGACATGAACAGATCGTTCAACACCAGCAGCCGCGCGTGTTCCACAGGAGCCGGCAGCGCCACGCTATAGTACCCGCCCGCCGCAAAGCTCTCCAGCGCGCCTTTCCGCTCCTGCGCCGGAAAACCCTTCGTCACTTCCGCGCCCGTGTCCGACAAAAACTCGCTCTTCGCATCCAGCATGTAGTCGCCGCAGTCCGAGTCGTTGTTCCCCAGCGCCACAAACACCGGCACACCCGGCAGCGCCCCGCGCAACTCGTCCACCACAAAGTCAATGGTCTTCTCCACAAACGCCCGATAGTCTCCTGGCGCGGCCTTAGGAAACTCCGCGCCAAACTTGCACGTAAACGCATGTGCAATCAGATCGCCGCTCACCGTCACAAACTTGGCGCCGGCAGCGTCTTTCCCGATCGCTCCAAGAGCCGACGCGAACAGCGGATACGACGTATCGTCTCCCCGCACATGGCATGTATCCTCAAGCGCTCGAAACTGCGTCTCCCGATCCGCCGAAGCCGGCGCAGCCAATATCGCTTTCCACCCGCTCACCGGCGCAGCCGCCAGTTGCTGAAGCTTCCCCGGATCCCAGAATGGCTCAAAATGGATGTCGCTCACCATCAGCGCCGGTATCGTTTCCTTCGCGGCCGCACCTGGCAATCCGGAGTCCGCCACTGCCTTTCCGCCAGTCAAAACCAGGCAAGCCAGCATCATCCACACGCCCGTAACTCCACCAACCCTCCCACCGCTCCAATGCATCCACCCGCTCAGCCTCATCCCTGCTCCTCAATTGGGGCTCAATCGTTCAGGCCATCTCTGTGCAGAATACCCCACTCCCTGCGCGCCCATCAGCGCTTCCAGGTCAAAACTCGGAGTGTCCCAGGTCTCGTTTTTGAGACCTGGCAAAGCAAACACCGGCGCAACTCATCGAAACCTGCATATCTGGTAAAGTGAGGGGTGGTCCTCACTCGCGAAACCCCTTGCCGAGAGCGGTTTTTTCAGACCCGGGGGCTCGAACGAGAAAAATATGCCCCACGACCTGCCCAAAGCCTACGACCCCACCGACCTTGAAGATCACTGGGCCGAATACTGGGTCCGCGAAAACCTCTTCGCCCAGCCCACGCCAGACCCAACTTCAGCGAGCGCCCTCCCCGCCGGCGAGCCCTTCACTATCCTGCTCCCGCCGCCCAACGTCACCGGCCGCCTCCAC
>Ga0302200_10001993_pt1 | contig 18528 bp, 19 predicted proteins | sample II_Bog_N3_1_FD_194585 | JGI IMG/M metagenome (GOLD analysis project Ga0302200, IMG submission 194585) | Peat permafrost microbial communities from Stordalen Mire near Abisko, Sweden - II_Bog_N3_1 | ecosystem: Environmental > Terrestrial > Soil > Wetlands > Peat | place: Sweden: Abisko... | reverse complement strand
TGGTGCGCGATTACGAAACCACCGAGGCCAGCGCCGAAGCTTGGATTTACATCGCCATGATCCGCATCCAACTCCGCAGACTTGCTTGAATACTCACGCTTCATGCTTTTTCAGACAGGCTCTTAGATACATTGTCTTTTCTTCGGCCAGGACATGTAAATCAGGCTGCCGCACAAGCAGACCCGATTACGGCGAACACTCAGACATTCATCTGCACAGACCCGCCTTATTACGACAATGTAGCTTACGCCGACCTCTCGGATTTTTTTTATGTGTGGCTGCGTCGCACGCTTCGGCCCGTGTTTCCCGCATTGCTTGCAACCATAAGTGTCCCAAAGGCCGAGGAGCTAGTTGCCACTGCATACCGTCACGGTGGAAAAGATCAGGCTGAACGCTTCTTCATGGACGGGATGACAGCAGCCATGAAGAACCTTCTCGTGAAAGCACGCGACGATGCACCAACAATTATCTATTACGCTTTCAAGCAATCAGATTCTTCCGACGATGGCACTGCCTCGACGGGGTGGGAAACATTCCTTGAAGCAGTGTTACGAGCAGGCTTTTCGATTAGCGGAACTTGGCCGATGCGGACAGAGCAATCTGCCGCACTCAAAACGCACGTCAACTCACTCGCGTCCAGCATAATTTTAGTTTGCCGCAAACGATCCGAAGCCGCGCAAACGGTTTCACGCCGGGATTTCTTTAGAGAACTAAATGTAGTCCTGCCCGAAGCACTCGACGAAATGACGAAGGGCGCAGGCGACGAGCGTTCACCAGTCGCGCCTGTCGATTTATCACAGGCCATCATCGGCCCAGGCATGGCTGTTTTCTCCAAATACGCCGCAGTCCTAGAAGCCGATGGCAAGCCCATGAGTGTCCGCACTGCTTTGCAGCTAATCAATCGCTTCTTTGGTGAAGAAGATTTCGACGCCGATACTCAATTTTGCCTTCATTGGTTCGAGCAAAATGGTTGGAATGAAGGAGCATTTGGCGATGCGGATACCTTGTCGCGCGGCAAAGGCACAAGTGTTGACGGCATGAAAGAGGCCGGTGTCCTTAAAACTGGCGGCGGCAAAGTCCGCCTGCTCAAATGGTCAGAGTATCCCACCGATTGGGACCCGCGCACCGACAAGCGCACGCCAATATGGGAGGCGTTGCACCAACTCATCCGCGCCTTTCGGCAAGGCGGCGATTCCGCGTCCGGCGCGTTGCTGGCCGCACTTGGCGGCAAGGCCGAGGCCGTGCGCCAATTGGCCTATCGCCTTTACACGCTTTGCGAACGTCTCGGCCAAGCCGAGGACGCCCGAGCCTACAACGAACTCATCACCAGTTGGACGGGCATCGAGTCCGCAGCCACAGCCGCACCCAAACCCGCCGAACAAGATTTGCCGGGTGCGGATAATTGGCCCACGAATAAAAAATAATTTTTATGAGCCTGAAACCTTGGAGAGAAATCGCCGTCCCGCACGCGGACGTTTTGGAAGGCACGTTTCAACAGTCCGAGTTTGCCGCCGACATCACGGCGGTTCACACCGGCAAGGCCACGCGGGAGTATCAGGACGCGGCAGCGTTTTTTGAGCGCACGTTCATCACGGAGGGAATGCGCCTGCTGCTAACGTCCGTTGCCCGCCGCTTAAACAGCCAGGGCGGCGATCCGGTCATCCAACTGCAAACCGCTTTCGGCGGCGGCAAGACGCATACAATGCTGGCGGTCTATCACCTCGCCACGCGCAAATGCGCCTTGAAAGATTTGCCCGGCATTCCCGCGTTGCTGGATCAGGCCAAGCTCATGGACATGCCCAAGGCGCGCGTCGCCGTGCTGGACGGCAACGCCCATTCCCCCGGCCAGCCGTGGAAGCACGGCAAGCAGTCCATTCACACGCTTTGGGGCGAACTCGCGTGGCAGCTTGGCGGCGAAGAAGCCTTCGCGCTGCTAAAAGAAGCCGATGCCAATGGCACGTCGCCCGGCAAAGATATTTTGCGGACGCTCTTGGAAAATCATTCGCCGTGCGTCGTGCTGGTGGATGAATTGGTTGCCTACATCCGGCAATTCTCGAATGGCCAAGTCATCAGCGGCGGCACTTACGACAGCAATTTGTCATTTGTGCAGGCGCTCACGGAAGCGATGAAGCTGGTGCCGAACGCCGTCTTGCTCGCATCACTGCCGGAATCGGATGTTGAGGCCGGCAGTCAAAAAGGTGTCGCGGCGTTGCGCGCCCTGGAAAAAACTTTTGGCCGCGTGCAGGCGCTTTGGAAACCCGTTGCCACCGAGGAGGCGTTTGAAATCGTTCGCCGCCGGTTGTTTGAACCCATCGTTGATTTGAAAAACCGCGACGCGGTTTGCCGCGCCTTTTCCGACGCCTACATTTCCGAAGGTTCAAAACTGCCGTCCGAAACGCAGGAGGCGCGGTATTTTGACCGGCTCATTCAGGCTTATCCCATCCACCCGGAAATTTTTGACCGGCTCTACGAAGATTGGTCCACGCTGGACGGTTTCCAGCGCACGCGCGGCGTGCTTAAACTCATGGCGAAAGTCATCTATCGTCTGTGGAAAGACCAGAATCAGGATTTGATGATTTTGCCCGGCAGCCTGCCGCTTTACGACGGCGAGACGCGCAACGAACTCACCTACCATTTGCAAAACGGCTGGGATGCCGTCATTGAAGGCGACGTTGACGGCGAACGCGCCGAGACGACCGAACTGGAATCCAAAGAACCGCGCTTTGGCGCAATCCAAGCCGCGCGACGTGTCGCCCGCACTATTTTTCTCGGCACCGCGCCGTCTGCCGTGGCGACCAAATCCGCCGGCACACGCGGACAGGAACGCGCCCGCGTCTTGCTGGGCTGTTTCCAGCCGGGGCAGGTTTCATCCACATATTCCGACGCGCTGAATCGGCTCGCCGACCGGCTGCATTACTTGAACACCACCGGCGACAAGGCGCAGGAGACGACGCGTTTCTGGTTCGACACGCGGGCCAATCTTCGCCGCGAAATGGAAGACCGCAAGCGCCGGTTCAACGACGCGCACGATGTTCGCCCAAAACTTGCCGAGGCGTTGCGGAAACTCACCGCCGGAGCGTCATTTTTTGAAGGCGTCCACATTTTCACCCCGCACGCGGATGTTCCCGACGACACCGGCTTGCGCCTGGTATGTTTGCCGCCGGAGAATTTTTTCAGCCGGGCGGAAACGCGGCTGGCGTTTGATGAAGTGCTGACGTTCACGCGCAGCAACGGCACCAAGCCGCGCTATCGTGGCAACCGATTGATTTTTCTCGCGCCGGATCAGGCATCATTGGCGCGGGTCACTGATTGTGTGCGGACGGCGCTGGCGTGGAAATCCATCGTGGATGATGTCGAAGCCAGCCGCTTGAACATTGACCTCGTTCAGAAAAAACAGGCGGAAAAGGAATTGAAAACCGCCGAGGACGTTGTGCCGAAAGCCGCCCGTGAATGTTACCGCTGGTTGCTCTGCCCGTCGCAAGCATCGTCCACAGCCACGCAAGCCACCGTCGAGTTTTTCCCGCTGAATACCAGCGGCGCGGCGCTCGGCGCGGAAATTGAGCGCGTCAGCCTGGATCAAGAATTGGTAATCGGCACCTGGTCGCCCATTCACTTGCGCGACCGGCTGAAAGAACTTTATTGGAAAGAAAACAAGCCCGCCGCGACCGCGCTGGCATTTTGGGAAGACACGTTGCGCTATTTATATTTGCCGCGCTTGAAAAATCGCGGCGTGCTGGAGCAAGCCATCGTCAAGGGCGCGGGCACGCGCGACTTTTTCGGCACCGCCTACGGCGAACACGAAGGCAAGTTTGACGGATTCAAATTCGGCGACGCCAATGTGCAACTCGACGACACGCTGTTGCTCATCGAGCCGCAGGCAGCCGCCAGCTACGCGGCCAGCCTCCTGCCGCCACCGGCCAAGCCAGCCACCGGCGGCACCACGCCGGAATTGCCGCCGACCACGCCAGCCGGCAAGGGAACCACTGGCACGCCCGGCCAGCTTCCCGGCATGGAAGGCACCGGCTCGCCCAAGCCGCAATCATTTCACGGAAACGTCACGGTCAACGCCGCCACCGCGAAAATGCGCCTCGTGCAAATCGCCGAGGAAATCATCGCCGTCCTCGTCGCCGACCCCAACGCGGAGGTAAAAGTCAGCGTCGAGATTCAGGCCACATTCCCCAATGGCGCGAAAGACCAGACCAAGCGCGCCGTGTCGGAAAACGCTAAAACGCTCGGATTTAAGAATCCAGAGTGGGAATAAACGAGCATTTACTTGGCGAACTGAGGCCGTTACTTGGATACATGCCTTGATTACTTGGATATTTTTGATATTATGTAGGATATGGCTGATGAATTTGACGCCTTTATTAAGGACAGGCATGAGGCCAGTGAGCTTTCAATAGCGGTTGGAAAAGTTTTTCAACCGCGTGCTCCAATCAGCACGAGAGAGTTTTTTGCTGGCCGGTGGGAACAATGCACGGCAATCGTGGATGCCGTAAATCAAAAGGGTCTTCACGTCATCATATTTGGCGAGCGCGGAGTTGGAAAAACCTCGTTGTCCAATGTCTTGGACCCGCTATTGGAAGTGATGGAGCAAGATGAAACCGGAATAAATCCGAATCCCCGGCTGGTTATCAAAGTGAATGTTCATCAGGGCGATCAATTTTGCGACGCATGGAACCGAGTTTTTGAGGAAGTTTCTTGGGTCGAGGACAAGCCGATGCTTGGGATGAATCCAAATCTGATCAGCACCAGAACGACGCTAAAGGATGCATTCAGGTTAAGCGATAAACCCAACATTGATGAAGTGCGCCGGACATTAGGAGCGCTGCCGCGCTCTGTCGTGATTTTTGACGAGTTTGATCGCGGTTCAGCCGAATTGCGGACTGCGTTCACAGACACGATTAAGGCACTTTCAGATTATGCGGTGGATTCAACGGTGATTATCGTTGGAGTGTCAGACACAGTAGATCACCTAATTCGCGACCACGCTTCAATTGTGCGGGCCGTCATCCAAATCCAACTTCCAAGAATGAACGAACGCGAACTTTCGCAAATTCTCGAAAACGGAGAGAAGGCTCTAAAAATAAAGTTCGATGCAGCAGCGGCCAGCCTCGTTGTGAGAATGTCCCAGGGATTACCGCATTACACACATTTAATTGGGCTTCACGCTACACGCCATGCCGTTGACAGGCTTTCGAGATTGGTCCTGCTGGAAGATGTTCACAAATCTTTTGATAAAGCGATAAAGCAGGCGGTTCAAAGCATTCAAGAAAAATACCTTCGCTCAATACGTAGCGCCCATAAAGATGCATTATACGACAAAGTGATTTTAGCGTGTGCCGCAGCCTCATCGGCGGCAAAAGACGCATTGGGATATTTCCACCCGACTGATGCCGTCGTGCCACTTGCATCCATACTAAAACGGGAGAATGTTATCATTGCGACATTTCAAAAACACATGAATGAATTTTGCGAGAAGGAACGAGGCCCGATTCTGGAAAGGTCAGGTGTTCCTAGGGCATATAAATACCGTTTCCACGATCCGCTATTGCCACCCTTTATTTTTATGACAGCCATTGCGAACGGAACGACAACTGTTGAAGAGATTAACCGTTTAACAGGCTCAAGTTAAGTGCAACAGCACCGCTAAATAATATGAAACTAGAAATAATGGCAATGTGTGATTTTGCACAAGCCGATCGTGATGGAAAATTAACGATTGTCGGCATTTTTGACACCATCCAAGCCGTAGAAGTTCCCAAGATTCAAGGTCTTTGCGCCCTGGCCATCAAGATGCGATTCGATAAGAGTGAGGAAGGCTCGAAGATAATTAGTATCAGCATTGCCGATTCAAGCGGCAAATCAATCATGCCTTCTATAGAGGCGCAGATTCAAATCACGAAACCACCAAATATGACACAGGCAATCCTACAGATTGTGTCTTTGATTCCACAACTTTCGTTTCCGAATTTTGGAGAGTATTCGGTTGATCTGAATATTGACGGAAAACGAGAGGCTTCGACGCCAATCTTTGTGAGACAAGCCCCGATAATACCACCACATCTCCAGACACCGCAACAAACGGCATAGCCGAAGCACGACGGGTTCGTAAAACATTTCCGGCGATCAACGAACTCCGGTCGCGCATTTTCTCCAGGATGGTAAGCTTCTGTTCAAAAGGAAGCGCGGCAAGGGACTTGCGCGTTTTCAACTTGTCCGCCAAAATTCTTTGCATCAAATCATTCATTTGTTGCTCCCAATATATTTATCGTTGAACTGCTGCCATTTTTCCACAAGGTTATTGCGCGCTAAAATTTTTCTCAGTTCCACCGCGTCGAAGGCGTCATTTTGAACAAATTGCTCAATGCGAATCAAATCTTTTCCACGGCCGGTTTTTAGAGCAATAGCCACTAAATGTTCAGCCGTCATCACCCAAGTTTTAACCCCGCCGACCTCTGTTTCAACTGCGCTTAATAAGGCTTCATTATACAATGCGTCGTCGGCAGGCAGAAATTGAACCTGCCAACCTTCGATAATAATGTGGGCACCTTCCGGCTTGTAGCCAAGCGGTTTCAAATAATTGAAAATGTGTTCAAGCGAGACAAGAGAACTTCCAGGAATATTTTTGAACGAGATGAAAATATCAATATCGAAAGTTGACGTAGGCTCAAGATAAAACGTCGCGGCTATCGCTCCACCAATTGCATATTTGCCAATGACCCCAGCATCCTGCATCTGGTTGATAACCCTCAGTGTGGCTTGAGTGTCTTTCATTTTATGGTCAAAATTTTACCACTGAAAAGTATTGGCTCGTTGATGGCCTGTCAAATTGCAAATCTTCGCATCCAGATAAATTGATGCGATGATATACACCATATAGTGTATCGGCAGAGAGACGCCACAACTGAAGTAAAAAGGAGAGACTGATTCAGAAAATCACGCCCGCACCAGTCGCACCGCGCCGCTTTTGGCGGACACCAGCGAGCCGAATTTAATCAGCATCGCTTGCGCGACCGGCGAAATGACCGGGCGTGTGTCGGTCTTGTCATACACCGTCGTCTTGCCGGCGGTGGTATCGGCGTAAGATTTCAGACCTTCGCCCGGCGGTGACGCCGTGCGGTCGGCAACCAGAAGTTCCCGCGCCATTTCACACGTCGCCTGCACCACGGCCACCGGCACGATGCTGAATGGCACGAACGGATCGTAAAGCAGCAGGCTGGTGAGGACGGGAATCGGCGCTTTGTCCGGGTCGGGACAATTCACACGCGGCCATTGCAACGCCTGCCCAGCTTGCGAGCGCAGGCCGTTGAATTGATATTGCCCGTCAATCAGCCGCGTAGCCATCACGAGCGCAGCGGCCTTTTGGTCGTCCGTCGCGCCCGTCCAGGCCGTCGCGTATAAATGGCCGGCGTGGTAGGCGTCGCCATCCGCCGCCGAGGCGTAGGCATTGGCGTTTGCCAAACCGGTGCCATCTTCTTTGACGAGCGTAATTGACATGATGATTTACAAACCGTCCGAATAAACCACGTTTGAATACGGCAGCACGACATTCCAGTCACTATCAATCAAGGCAACACGGAAAAACCCCGCAGCGCCGCTTTCGTTGCCGATAAATTGGCCGGGACTGGCATTGTCATAAAAGTCATCCCAAGTGTCGCCATCCGTTGAGTAACCGATGGTGAAACCAAACTCGGCCGTCACGCTGCATGTCCAGGTCAAATAGCCGTGTCCATTCGAGGTCAGTAAAATCGGTGAAACAATCGCATCCGCCGCCGCTCGCTCGCGTCGGCGCTTTTGCAGGAACCACGACAGCCAGCCGCGACGGCTAATTTTTGGTTGCGCCATCACGCGATTTTTTCGGTTTGGAGGGTGGCACGTCCGGCACGGACTCCGGCACGGCTGCCAACAGCGGCACGACGGCCACCGGCGGCAAACGATCCAGTTTCAGCGCCAGCGGATTCACCGCCGGCGCCACGTCCGGCACAGAGAGCGGACGCCGCTTGCGCCGGATGATGGGAAATAATCCATTCATAATGGCAGGTGCGGCACGCACTCAGATGGCGTTGATGCCGATGGCGACCTGTTTCCAGTTCGTGCCATCGCTGACAGCGAGGCATGGAATGCCGCCCGTGCCGCCCGCCGTCAGGTAGATGATGCGTTTCGGGAACTTCGCCGCCGTGATGCCAGCGGCATTCGCCGCCGCGACGTTGGTAAAGCTGGGATTCACGATTTGTTCACCCGAACGAATCCGTTCAAAACTGCGAGGTAAAAGTTTGCCCATATAAGTATGTGGTTAAATCGGCGTGCAGATGCGAGCACCGGCACGCCTTTGGTTCAGATGTTGTGAGTGACCGCGACGACGCGGACGTTTTTGTTTTCCCAAACGCGCGTCCAGTTGGCCGCGTTTTCGAGTTCGGGATTCGTCGGGTTGGCACCGGCGACGCTCGCGCTGGTAAACTTGACGCCGCGAGGATGGAGGATGAAGCGGCGACGGTTCACGAGGAAGGTGTCACTGTTCAGCGCGTCACGAGCCATTTCAATGCCTTCCGTGCCGTGACCACCCTCGACAGGTTGACCGTTCAAGTCGGCGGAACCCATGCCGAACGCACCTTCACCGAACAGGTAGGTGGTATAAACCTGCCCATCGGTGGTGCCAGTGCGCGACGGGCAACCATCGTCCACGATGACACGCCGACCTTGGAACGTGCGGATTTGCGCTTCGCCCTGGCTGTCCGGAATGAAATCAATCAGGTCGAGTTTCCGCAATGCGGCTTCCGTTGCCGAGTGCATCGCCACGGCCACCAGCCGGTCGCCGCAATCGCCGAGGCGTTGCGTTGCATCCACGAAGGTTGAACCATTCAACCGCGTGGCGGTCGTCTGGTTGGCGACGGATTCACTTTGAATCGCCAAGAGGTTGCCCGCCATGCCGGGCGAGGCGAACACGCCCTTGAGGGACGAGATCAGCATATACTGGTTTTGACGATTCCAGTAACCGGCCATGAAGTCGGCCAATGCCAGCGCCGGGTCATCACCGGACACGACGGTTGCCAGATGATTCCACGACCACGCATTGCCGTCGTTGTGGATTCGGGCGATGTCTTGATCCGCCGCGATTTTCACCGTGACCAGAGGCGATGAATCGCTCAATGGTTGCCGGAGTCCCGTCAGGTCGTTCCAGTGAGGCATGTTGACCTGTGTGCCGCCTTGCGCGGCGCGGGTGTCGTAATCAGGATTTGCCTGGACGATGCCAGAGAGGAACAAATCCGATTTCTCCGCCGTCCGCTGGATAACGTAAGCGGCGAACTGTGCGGGGATGATAATGTCTGCCAATTGAGTCTTTGCCATAATTGTATAATGTGAGTTGTGACCCGGTTACGCCGACGCCTTGAGGCGGGCGGCAAGTTGCGGATCGGATTTCTGCAATTTCATTTGTTCCGTGAGATTCCAACTGTCCTTGCGGAAGGGATTCTTCACAGACCGGTTGCCAGCCCCACCGGAGCCAGAGCCAGCGGCACCGCCGCCAGCGTTTGCCTCGAACAAGTGCGGTGCATCGGACACCAACGCATCCACCCATTCGGCCAAAGTCATTGGGCCATCCTTGCCCATGCGGGCAGTCTGCCCGTCTGCCTCGAAAGCCTGGGGAACTCCGTTCACCAGTTTGAAGGCAGTGCGCGCCCGCGAAGTGATGTCAGGCAGCGCCGTCGCGCGGAGGCCGCGCTTGGTTGCTTCAGTGACGACGGCTTGATCAATTTGAATCGCGGAGAGGCGACCATTCAGCGTGTCGCGTTCCGCAACCACGACGTTATGCGTCTTGTCCCATTCGGCGCGGGCGGTTTTCAGTCGCGCCTCGATCACCTTGTCCACTTCACCGGCTTTCAGTTGGCGTTCTTCCAGAAGTTTCTGTTTGTCTTCGGCGAGTTGACGCACGGCGTCAGGATCAATGCCTTCAAAGCGTTTCAGTTCATTTGTAAGCGTGATGTTGTTTTGGCGGAACTCGTCAAGCTTGGACTGACTCGCGACGCCCTCGGCGTCCAGCGTCCAAGCACCGTCGCGCTCGACGTATAGGGATTGCAGTTCGGCGGGGATTTCGTCCTTCGTTTTGTATTTGAATTTGAGTGCCATAATTTTTTAGAGGTTTTTGGTTGGCAGTTGTGCCGGTGCAGTGCCAGGCGAAGCAGGAACAGGCAGCGTGACCGCGCCGGGATCAGGCGCGACCGGCGGAGGTTGCGGCGTGCCGGCGACCAGTTTGGCCTCATCCTCGTTGCTGCGACCGACCGGCAGGACATCGCCCATGCGGAAAAGGTCGAACATCGTGTCCTGACTGATGGCCCCGGCTTTCCATGCCGCGACGACGGCGGCAATCTCGGTGCTCGCCATCCCGTTGAGACTGAAATCGGCGTTGAGGGACACCAGCACGGTTTTGTCGCCGATGTCGCCCGGAGTGGATTCGGTGGAGTTCCACCAATAGACCCAGCGCAAGACTTGCGACAGCGATTCGCTGATGCTCAATGACACGGCAGACAGCACGGCGTTTTCGCCGCTCTGCCGGAGTTCGATGGATGCCGCCGTTTCGCCGACGCGCTTTTGTTCTTCCATCATCCGCGAGCCGAGGACGGCCATCATCAATTCGTCCTGCGTCATCGCCCGTTCAAAAGTCGTCAGACCTTGCCCATGAAATTCCAGATAGCCCGCAGTTGCGCCGGGCGTTTCCGCCACCCATGCCGTGCTGCTGCCAATGCGAAGGTTTGAAGTCTTGTCAAATCCACTGACCCATGCGGTAGGGAGAGCAGTAAAATGAAGACCGTGCTTATAGTCTGCATTGAGGCGGTAATGGTCGAGGTTGATGGCGATAATGTCGGCCAGCGGCAGCTTGTCCACATGCGGCAGGGAATTTTTCGGCCCATGAAAGACAAAGGGAATCAGCGGCAAAGGTTTTCCAAGACGAAGCGGTGTTCGCGTGTCCACTACGACCCATTCAGTTTTTGACCGTTTGGATTTTCCCGGCTGCTGTTGCCAGAGTTCGACCTGATACGACCAAGGAGTTGACCCATCGGCGGCAGGCGTGGCATCCGGCACGAGTTTCAAGACCCGGAGTTGTTCGACGGATTCAGGTTGGAATGGATCATTTTGGCCGGCGGCAAGAATTTCGGCAGTCGGTGCAGTTTGCAGGAGATTTTTTCCATGTTCTTTCAGCACCACCAGCGACAGGACATTCCGACCATTCACCCGTTGCGAATGCCAGTTGATGATTTGCTCGGTTTCAAACATCCGCACGAAAGCGCGTTGCTCCGCTTCATCTTCCCAATCTACCAGCGTGCCAGCGCGACCGACCGCGATGACTTCATGCGTGACGTGTTTGGCGTAAGCCGACATCGGCGTGCCGAACAAGTCGGCATCGGCGACGAAGGCATCCAGCGCACGGCCAATGCCAGCAGACGTGTCCGGCAGTTTGAAAGTTGGTTCACGCCGGAAAATTCGACCGACGTAGCCATCGGCAATGCGCGCCGTGGCGTTGAAGAAGGCGGCGCGCATTTTATAGGCGACGTATTCATCATCGGTTTGAGAATCCAGACGTGGCAGATATTTTATCCCGGCAGTTTTTACGGCATCCTCACCGGCGATGACATCACGCGCTCGTTGCCATGCAACAAGGTTGGCGTCGTAATCAGGATGTGTGCTTTGCACCGGCATCTCATGTGCCAGACCGGGCAGATTTTTTTTCAGCGAGTCATGGCATCAAAGCCACAAAGTCAATTGCACTGCCGAGTCCTGGCAGTCCATTTATAGCACAGTTTTTGAGCACCATTTTTTGAGGCATTGGGGAGGCGTGCCGTTAGGCACATCAAGGGTTAAGTGGCTACATTTAGAAGTAAGAGCGTGCGGATTTTACCTTAAAATAAATTCAGATTTATTTGACAGCCGGTTTGTAAAACTCACCACTAGCCAGATTCCTGAACAAGACGGACGCCGCGAGAATTTGCCAGCCTTTGATTTTTTTCGGCGATGCAATTTTTTTGGGCATGGAATTTTCCATCGTTCGACGCCGGTAATTTTTTTGCGTGTCGGCAATTAGTGCGTCGCTGGTAATTCGACACAGGTAGCCAGGTGAAGCCGTGAGTCGCGGCAATGAGAATGCGTTTTGGTTTTCGTTCGCCGTCGAAAGACAATGTTAGTTCGCCATGCTCAATAGAGAAATTACTTCGCGCTCCGTTCCTGATTCACTATGCGCTCAATAATGACGAACGCGCCACCCATTCACGGTTTCCATTGACGAATGCCATGTGGCGCGTGCGCGGACGCCTGACGCTCATGCTGGCGGCGGCGGCTAACGCCACCGCTACGCCAGCACCGGCACGCCATCTTTGGTTAGTCCGAACGTCACCCTCGGCGTGCCTTTCGCTACCCCGCGCACGCGGCGGGCGTCGCAGGTTATCGAATGGTTTTCGTGCTTTCCAGCCGTCAGTAATGTCACGATTTCAGGCGCGGGGTCAGGCGGGAAACCCTCGTCGCTAACGCTCCTCGACAAGCAACGCTTCGTTCGCCATCCAGCGGGCAGCCATCGTGCCAGCCTGCCGCAGGCGCAACACAGGCTGTCACGCTGTCTGCTATCCGCTGGCTGGCTGCCACTTCGCTCCGGCAAAGGCAATGTTAGTGTGACGAACCTTGCGGGCTGTCCATGATTTTTGTCGCACGCAGCCTTCAGGTTTGGCCGGCGTCCCAGCTTCCATGTCTGGTGTGTCTCAAAAATTGGTGATGAGACACACCAGACATTCCAGCCGGGCCGCGAGGCGCTGGCACATCCTGGTCGGTGTCCGTTGGCAGCGGTGGCAGTCGCGGGTTGCCGCACTCTACTACCGTCGCGTCACGCTGCCAGTCCAGCTTTGGGTTGCTTGCGGCCAGCCATCGCAGTTTCGTCCGCAGTTGCCGTGGTGGCAGCCGTTCGTGTTCAGCTATCTCACCGTCACCGGCTGGGCGCGGCGGTCACGCCGTTGAGCCATTCACGGAGGCGTCGCAGAAATTCCCGGCGTCACCGAGCCGACGCTTGCGCTCGTTCCTCGCGCCAAGTATCGGCACGCTTCCGCCGCACCGCTGGCCGGACTCATCACTTTCCGCCCGCTCCACTCCATTTCACTGCAATTTCGCAGGCTACATTTCCGTTCCATTCGTTCCGACGGCCGCAAACTGCCGAGACCGTCAAAGACAGCGGTGCGCCCAAAGATTCCAGAGGCCGCGATGCTCCGCATATCGGCCAAGACCGGCAATATGGCCGCGCGACTTCGTCCGGCAAGAAAATCAGCATTACGGCGCGAGGCTCCGCCTGTCGCCGAAGACAAAGCAATAGCACCGCGAGGCTTCGCCCGGTGCAGGACGCGGCAATAACCGTGAGATCGGCCATTTCTGCACCGCCTCCATTTCGCAAGCTGCATTGCAGCGGACAGAAACCGCCGAACTCACTGGTAAAACCAAATTGGTCTGACACCACGGCGGCAGGCTACGGGCAGGTCTGCCGAGCGCGCCCATGTTGCCATCGCGTCGCAGCCCACGCCCTACGCTCTGCCGTCGTGGAGTCAGAAAACTTGGCTGGCGCTGGCGCGACTGCGCCGGGAAACGCGACCCGGCGAGAATGTTGCTGGCTTTGCGGTGGCGTTGGCATGAGGGAACAGCCGACACTACGCTTCTCACTTCGTTGCGAGGCTGGGTGTCGGCTTTGCTTTCCCGGCAGCCGCACAAGAGATGTTATCTGTAATGCCGCCCATTGCCGTATCCCGCTGGCGCGTGAACCCTCGGCAAATGGGTTCCCGCCGTCTCCCCGCGCGACAACGCGACCGACGGCCCGGTTCATTAAAGATAACATCGTCTTGTGCGGAACCGCCGGCTGCTTCCCTGTCACGCTGACTGCTGATCCGCACCTTCGCGCTCGTGCGGGCAGTCATCGCGCCAGTTCGCAGGCATCCCTCATGCCAACGCCGCCGCACCGCGAGCCTTATTGAATTTGGCCGGGTCGGGGACGGGAAGTTGACCAGTGAATTGGAATTGGTTTGCTCGCGTTGCTCGATAGACCGTGTGTTTCCAAATCCCTTTTTCCTGTCCGGCGTCTCCTGCCTCTCACCCTCACTGCGTCACCGCAAGACCAACCCGCCATTGCGCGGCGCCTTCTGAAGACCACTTCCACGCAGGAGGGCTGGCGGTTCCGCTTTTTAGTGAAGGGTGAGAGACGACAGACGCGAGTCAGTTCAGTAAAAAAAAGATTATGAAAACTACCAAAAAATTGAATGAAGGGTTCCTGGCCGACACCGCTAATCGTGTTCCGGCAGAGACAGCACCGGCAGCCGCAGCGCAAAGCGCAGTTGAGAAAAAAGATTCTCGTTTGCCGATAGACACCGAGGCGCGGAAGAAAAACCGCACCTTGCCCACTCCAAAAGTTTTGGAACTTTTGAAAACCAGCAATCCGGGTTTGTTCAATCTCGCCGAGGTTGTCGGCAAGTGGGTTTGGGTGACATTCCGCGAGACGCCCGCGCCGGAGTTGCGGCAGATATTGGCGCAGCTTGGTTTCCATTGGAACCGCGAGCGCCAAGCGTGGCAGCACCCTTGCGGCGCATTTCGTTTGCGCGGTGCAGGCGACCCGCACGAGAAGTATTCCAGTTACTACCCCGCCGACTCACGCGCCGCTTGATTCACACCATGAAACGGAACAAACGCCGCCTGCCGTTGCCGCAGCATGAGTTCGGATTTTCGCCGGACACATTCAACCTGTTTGCCGAGGTTTCGCTTGATGGCGACCGCATCGCCCGCGAGCGCGCCGAGGCAGAGCAGGCACGGCTGGCAGCCGAGGCAGCGCAGGCCGCTTTGTTCACCAACAAAAAAACGACCATGAATAATTCTTCCCGTCTCCATGCTGGCGATGTTGTCGCCTATGCCGGCCAGTCATGCCCCGTTGTCCGGGTGAATGATTGCGCCGCCGTCATCGCGGTAGCGCAGAAACCGCGCACCATCACGCCGAGATTCGGCAAGCCCGTCACCATCCAACCCGCGCCCAAGCACGCTTGGATTTCCGCACAGTCTGAAATTCCCATCCTTAACCGCTAATCTTATGAACACAGAACAAAATGAATCACCATTCGGCCCCGTCATTTACAGCTACACGCGAGCGCAGGCCGTCGCCGATGGCGTGCAAGTTGAAGTCACCAAGACCGCGCAGGAAGCCGGAATCAAATTTCCGATGTTTTTGACCCGCGCCGTTTTTGATAAATATGTCGCCGTGCCGGACGGCGTGACCGGACAGGATGAAGCCGGACGCCTTTGGGATGTCGTTTGGATGACAAGATTTGCCATCCTTCGCAGCCGCCCAGGTTGCGACCGCATCCCGGTTGCGTTCTATGTCCGCAACGACAACCGCGCAGCGCGGCTTGTCAAACTCATCGCCACTTGCGGCGCACTGGACATTGACGACCCACAGCCCGCCATCACCTTGATGCTGCCGGACGAAGATTGACCCGCAGACCATCGCCGCGCCCGACGCCACCGCGCCGGGTGCGAAATTTTTTTCGGCGAAACGCCCTTCGGTGGTCGTTTCGCGCATCCAGAATTTTCTGGTGTTACGCGCACCAGACCGCGCCAACGGGCAAGCCCTTTGGAATCCTGCCCATGTTTCACGCGCAGGAAATCGGCTCGCTATTCCAATCGCAAGCTCATTCCACAACTCGCCTTTAATGGCCGCTCGCACGAACTCGCAGCCAGGCGCGTGACCATCAAACGCCGCGCAATTTTCGTTGCGTGATCGTGCGCGACTTCGTTGCGACGAGATACCGGAGGACATCGGCGGCATCATCGCCGCCGATGCCGTCTTCGTCGCAATCCACCTTCAAAACATCTTCGGGGCGGTTCGGATCATGTTGCAACGCCGGCAAAGTTTCCAGCAGGCGACCGCATCGCTTGTGAATGAATAGTGTCGGCTTCACGCCACCCTCGACATCGCCGAACCGCTGCAAAATTTCCGCCCAGCCGTTCACGCGGTCGGTGTTCGCGCAGCGCAACGAAATTCCCAGCCGTGAATACTGCGCGGCAATCGTGGTGCCGTCGCTTTGGCGGGAGAAAACATCCGCGCCGGCCACGAACCGTTTCAGATCCTCGACGGACATTTTCCGCTCGCCGATTTTGTGCCGGGCAAGCATCGCCTTGACCGCCGCCGCATGACGTTGCGGCAGCCAAAGCCGCTCCGCGTGTTCATCTACGATGAAAATGTTTCCGTCGCCGTCGCGACAACCGAGCAAGACGACGGTATAATGCGCGAAACCGTAATCCAGTGCCGCGAACCATTCCACCGCCCGCGAATCGTCGAAATCCTCGACGACGTGAACCTCACGCCGCAGCGTGGTAAAAAATTGTCCGGCGGCAATGTCCCAATCGCCATCCAGCCACGCCCGTTTTTGCCAGCCGGTGAGATTTTCCAGCACGCGGACGTATTCGGGATTATTCCAGCGGTTATCCGTGACCCGCGCCGGGATGAAGCGCGTTTCCGTCTCGCGTTTTTCCTGAAACGGCACGATGAATTTTGCCCGATACCAATTGTGTCCGACGCCGCCGGGATTTGTGGTCGAATAAATGCGCGGGCGGAAGTTTGACTTGGACGTGCGGCAGCAGGTAGAAATGTCCTGGTATTTCCGCGCCGTCAAAGTTGTCGCCTCCTCGATGCCAATCACGTCGTATTCAAGGCCGAGGTAGGCATCAATGTCTTTTTCATTCTGAAAATGACCGGCAATGATCCGCGACCCGTTGGCAAACGACAGAATCCCGCGAAACGCGGAAAATTCATGGTTCAACCGCCCGACCAACCGGCGACGCAAATCTTCAAAGTGTTCCAAGTTCGCCTTGCCGACTTTCCGCAGCAGCAGGCATTTCAACCCCGGCACGCGCTGGCAATCGTCCGCGCCCATTTGCGCGAGCAACCAGTGACTTTTCCCGCCGCCGCGAGCGCCGCCGTAGCCAATTGCCATCGGCCCGTCCGGTGTATCGCACCGTCGCGCCGCAGCGGACGCGGCCAGTTGCCGTTCCTGCAAAACCACGTCGGCGCTGGCAAACTTGTCCATCTGTCCCATCGGACAACCAGCGCGGCGACCGGCCAGAAAATAGCGTTCCCAGGGCGTCATGCGGTTTTTTCCGGCAACACCGGCACGGTTTGCACATCCACGATTTCCGGCTCGCCGTAGATTTTTTCCAGCGCCACCGTGACCTCGACGCGCAGCGTTTGCGGCTCATCCGCCGTTTCGCCATTGGATTTGTCCAGCCCCGTCGCCAGCCGGCCAAGTTTGCTGGCGATTTCCAGCATTCGGGCAATGTCCGCGAGGTTGGCATATACCTTGTCCTTTTCCATGTATGCCGCCAGCCCGCGTTTCGCGGCGGCAATCGCCGCTTCGTGCATTGACCATTCGGTTTCGCGCAACTGCGTTTCGCGTTTCTCCCATTCCGCCGCCTTGCTCCGCGCCACCGCCTCGACCGCTTCGCGCTCGATGATGGCGTAGTGTGCGGCGTGCGCCGCCACGCGGTCAGTCCATGCAAATTTTGCCGACCACCGCCGGATTAACTGTTCACTCTTTGCTAACTTGTTTGCCACCGCTGCGGTTGACCGTTGCGGCCCAAGATTCAAATACAAACTGAAGGCGGCAAATGCCTTTGCACTTTCGCGTGGCTGCTGTTCAAACGCATGATTCATAAAATTACTTTCCACCCCTGACAGACACCCACACACACGCCCCTATAAATAGGGGGCGTGTGAGTGTGTCTCTGGTCTGACGCGCACGACCGACACACACGGCGTTTTTGCCCGTTCAAGTCTCCGTGTAGGTGTCTCATTTGATTAGTGCCGGTTCGGGTTGGGGAAAGCGGGCGAAGGAGATTTTCGGATTCGTTCCCGGCCGATTTTCGCGCCATTGGTGCAAATCGCCGTCATCCAGCAGTTCGGCGAGCATCGGATTGATTTTGTTCAAGGCGACGCCCGCGCCGTTGGCTTTGGCGCGGAGCAAGTCCTTGGCAATCGGTTTTTCCGGCGGCACATGAGCCAGCACGTCGGCCTTGGTATGAATCCGTTTGGCCTTTTTCGTTTCGGGCATTTCCGAGGCATCGGCTTCCCGCCAGCAAATCACGCCCGGCTCGGTTGCGTGCGCGATCAGCTTGGTAAAAGTTTTTGTCTCACCATCCGCTTCTTTCCAGTCCAGCCGTCCGCCGCGTTTTGCCGCCCGCAGTTCAAAAACCGAATGCGAACCCAGGCTGCGCACGACGAGAATTGCCCGCGCCCAATTCGCCCATTCCGCCGAACCGCCGCCGAGGTAGGCGAAATCGCCGCCGCTCCAATCCGGCTTTTCCCGGCCAGCCGGCGGTTTGTTGGTATGATGCACCACCACGACGGCGCAGTTAAATTCCCGGAGCAACGGATTCAAATGGTTCCGCAGGAAGCCGCCGACATCCTTTTGAGAATTGGCTTCCCCGCCGAGATACGACAGAGCCGGGTCAATCCAAAGCAAATCAGGC
>Ga0302200_10001984_pt1 | contig 18568 bp, 21 predicted proteins | sample II_Bog_N3_1_FD_194585 | JGI IMG/M metagenome (GOLD analysis project Ga0302200, IMG submission 194585) | Peat permafrost microbial communities from Stordalen Mire near Abisko, Sweden - II_Bog_N3_1 | ecosystem: Environmental > Terrestrial > Soil > Wetlands > Peat | place: Sweden: Abisko... | reverse complement strand
TCTTGATCCCTGTGACACCCATCGTAAGATGTGCCCCCCAATTGCTCGGGTGGTGAAATGGCAGACACGTGCGTTTAAGGGGCGCATGCCGAAAGGCATGAGGGTTCGAGTCCCTCCCCGAGCACCACTTCTTTGATCAGGAAATCGGAAGTGGAAATGTCATTGATCGGCATATCGTCGAGATGACTGAACGGATGATCGTCGAGAAATATTCAGGTAATCGTCGACTTACTCTGTAGGCCCAAGAAACAGGACTCGACGATACTCCGAAAACCCAGAGTAATTACGACCATGGGGACGAATGAGCGGAAGGGAATTTCTACTGATTCCATGAGTACATAGTGTAGCAAGCGGTATTGTTTTACCCATTCGTGGGTGAGTAGAGCGATTCGCGTTTAACGCCAATGGTGCTACATTGCACTCGTCAAACCGACAGTGGGCAACAATGGGAGAAATTTTCTTTCCCAATTGTACAATTTTGGATGAGGTTGGTTTGCTACCCCCGACGCAATGACAATCGCAGAAATCCTTAAATTCCTTTTCACTCAGCTCAGTAGCGGTATGGCGGTTACTATCGCCGTACTTGCGGTGACTTTATTTGCAGTTTTCAAACTGGGATCGATTCTCACCCGTTTTGGCTCGTATGAAGGGAAACTGAAGGATGTGGAGTCCTTTCCAAATAAATTGGATTCTGTCGAACGGAAGCTCGAAGATAAATTCGGTCAGCACGACCGTCTGATTTCTAAGATCGAGGTATTCACGGAACGGTTCATCAAAATGGAGGCGAAATTTGACACCATCTACATGAACAACCTGAAAGGGTCCCCCGTGCAGTCTCAAAGTCCGATTTCTCTCACTACAGTGGGGCATGAGATCGTGGCCAATCTCAATGCCGCTGCCATTCTTGCAAAGTACAGGGGCCGATTGCTTCCTTTGGTGGAAGCTTCTTCACCTCAGAATGCTTACGACATCCAGGTGGCGACAATGAAGGCGTGCAGGGAGGATATGCTCGCAATGCTTGATGCAAATGAACTGGATGCAGTCAAGAATGCCGCCTTCCAAAGAGGCATCCAAGCTGAGGATGTGATGATGGTCTTCGGTGTGATGCTCCGCGACGAGATATTGAAAGAGAAAGGTATCCCCGTAGCAGACGTGGATACTCACGATCCACAACGAAATAGAACTCAGTCCGGATCCGCTTAAAGGGTTGGATCAGACGAAGCGCCCCACCAGTTACGGCGCAAAAACACCAAATAATACCTGCGTAAATCACATTTACTATACTCTTATGAAGATATATTCATTCAGACTTATTGTCACAATTGCGCTACTCTTCTGCGGCTGTCAGCAAGATAAAGACGGCAGTCTATCACAGGCTCTTATTGGAACGTGGCATTGCATTCAAACAAATCCAGACGGACTAACTATCGACAGAAATGTTACTTTCTCACCGGAAGGGACTATGAGCATGAGCGGAAACTATAAATTCCGCGGCCGAGTATGGTTGATCAACGCAAGTGGAACTTGGCATGTGAAGGATGGTTATTTTGACTACACAGTCCAAACTTCAAACATGCCGAAACTCATCCCAAACGGATTCTCTTCCGCAGACCATATCGTCAGTGTGACTGGCACAGAATATACCTATGTTGATGGGCAAAACGGCAAAACCACCGTTGAGACTCGTGTGAAGTGAATGACCGTTGGCAGAACGCTGGCATGTCTCGGCGTCGCCAAAGAAGAGCCAATTCTTCTTCGCGATAGCCGTGGGACGGATCAAGTTTTCAGTCAAATTGTTATCGATTTCAAAACCTCACTCGCCGTCCCCATAAATCATAACAAGAGACAACCCGCGGCCCAACTCATGTTCGGCAGGAGTGACTGACCCAAAATTAACACCTTTGGCATACGACTCCGGAATTCAATGCAAAGAAACTCCGGCATACCGTGCAAATCTAACTCCGGAAATCACTGCAAGCTGACAGTGGAAATCAGTATTGTCAGTGATCGGTGAATCAGCGAGTTTTCCAACCACTGAATTGTAGACTTACAGAGTAAACCCAATAAGGGGGACTCGACGATACTCCGGAACAAATCCCAGTAATTACGGACATGGGGCCAAATGAGCGGAATGGATTTCCAGTCGATCGCCGGTTTTCTATTCCTTGCCTCAGTTACTTCTGCGGTATTCGGCATCCTATATTTCTTCATGCCGGAAACACTCGATAAAAGATTTCAAAATCCAACCAATAAAGCATCAATCCTATGATCACTCTTCTTCTGCTGACCTTTTCAAATATTTTCATGACCTTCGCCTGGTATGGGCATTTGAAATACGGGCATGACTGGCCGCTCTGGAAAGCGATCTTGATTTCATGGGCGATTGCGCTACTCGAATACTGCCTAGCGGTACCGGCAAATCGTCTCGGCTACCTCGAATTCTCAGGATTCCAGCTCAAAATTATCCAGGAAGTCGTCACGCTCGTCGTCTTCATGGTGTTTGCGATTACGTTTCTGAAAGAAAAGTTTGCCTGGAATTATCTCGTCGCCTTCCTCTTTCTCGGCGTGGCTGCGTTCTTTGCCTTTGCTTTCAAGTCATCCGGGCCGACCGTCTAAAAAACTCCGGAATTCACTGCAAGCCGACAACTAGCGATTAAATTGCCTCTAAAACCTCTGCTGGGTGGTCGTTTATACCGGCGAGTTCAATTAGTTTTCCCAGAAGAAGCAGTGAGGCGAGGGAATCCGAGAGGGCTTCGTGCCATCGGAAATCCGGCAAGAGTCCCCTAGCCTCATCGATCAGCCCCAACTCGGTGACGAGATCAGAGAGGGCGTACGAGGAACGTCCGGGCAGAATTTTCCTGCTAAGAGTCAGCGTATCCACCCAGGGGCCGAAGCCATGCAACGGGAAGGCGCGTAGGAAGCGTTTTTCCGTGCCGCTGCCATGGGCGACAATCCATCGGTTGCCGAGTCGTGTTTTCAATTCAGGCCAGAGAGAGTGTAATTCTGGCGCATTCTTAAGATCGGCGCTGCTGATGCCATGAACCTGCTGTGCCGCCCAGGTGACCCGACGCTCCGCCCGAAGGTAGCTGCGGAAAAAAGAGTTCGAATCCGGTGTTTGGTTCTGCATCCAGGCGATGCCGATCTGGATCGGGACACCGGCTTCATTGGGGCGTTCTCCGGCCGATTCGAAATCGAGAGCGGCAAAGGGAAGGTCCCGGATGAGAGTGCTCACGGGATGACAGCGGTAAAACCCTATAACTGGCGCAGCAAGTCGGCGGTCGTCTCCCAGTCGAGGCAGCCGTCAGTGATCGAGACGCCGTAACGGAGCTTGGAGGGGTCACCTTCGAGCGCCTGACTGCCACGTTCGATATGGCTCTCCAGCATGGCACCAACGATGTCGGTGCGGCCTGCGGCACGCTGCTCCAGGATACTTTTCCAGACCTCGGGTTGACGGGCCGGATCCTTGCCACTGTTGGCATGGCTGCAATCAACCATGATGGCAGGGGAGACCTTGGCCGCCTTGAGCTTGGCGGCAGCATCGGCTGTCTGATGTGGATGATAGTTCACACCGTCACGACCGCCGCGCAGGACGAGGTGGCCGTCGGGATTGCCGGCCGTCTTGATGATGCTGGTGATGCCATCCTGATCAATGCCGAGAAAACTGTGCCCATTGCAGGAGGAGCGCATGGCGTCCACGGCCGTCTGGACGCTGCCATCCGTACCGTTTTTGAATCCGACAGGCATGGAGAGACCGCTGGCCATCTCGCGGTGGGTCTGGGACTCGGTAGTGCGTGCACCGATGGCCGACCAGCTGATCAGATCAGCGATGTATTGGGGAATGATCGGATCGAGCGTTTCGGTCGCCGCTGGAAGTCCCATGGCGGCCACATCCAGCAGAAGTTGGCGGGCCACCTCGATGCCGTGCGCCAGATCACCGGAATCATTGAGATACGGATCGTTGATGAGGCCTTTCCAGCCGACGGTCGTGCGGGGTTTCTCAAAATAGACTCGCATCACGATGAAGAGGCGGTCTTCCACCTCCTTGGCGAGGGCGCTCAGGCGCCCGGCATAATCAAGGGCGGAAACGGTGTCATGAATAGAGCAGGGGCCGACGATGACGAGAAGGCGAGGGTCCTCACCGCGCAGAATCCGGCGGCAGGTTTCGCGATACTCGGCCACCTTGGCGAGAATCTCCGGACTGGCGACGAGACGCTGTTTGATCTCGCGTGGGGAAATCAGACGCGTCACGCCGCACACATGGGTGTCCTCTGTGCGGGGTGCTTTCTGAACTGGAAGTGATGCTTCTGTGATTGCGCTCATGCTGCTCTTGATAGGTGACGTTTGCCTTTGGAGAAGGCCGGGGGAGCTGTTTACCATCGACGCAGAAGGCTCATTTTGCAATCCACAAGTCACAGGGCAGCGGATGAAAGCTTAAGGCTGAGACTTGAAATCTGAAAAGGGAGGAAGTCTTTACCATCTACTTTTCACTCTTAGTCTACTTGGCTGTTATATTTTTCGGCCCTTGGTGGTGAATCCTGAATTTTTACCACAGAGGAGGGGCAAGGTGGGATCAATGTAAGAGGTCAGCAGGCGGAGGGCTCACTTTTCAGCTTTCAGCTTTCAGGCTTTCAGGTTTTTCTCCTCTCATGCCCACTTTTGATGTTGTTTCTGAAATCGAACGGATGGAGATCGAGAATGCGGTCAATCAGGCGGTCAAGGAACTGGCCACCCGTTTTGATTTCAAGGGTAGCAATGCCAAGATCGAGCTGACCAAGCCGGAACTCATCACCCTGACGGCCAACGACGGAATCAAGCTCAAGGCTCTCCGTGAGATGATGGTCGGGAAGCTCGCCAAGCGCGGCGTCGATCTTCGCAATGTCGATCAGAAGGATCCCGCCATTTCACCACTGGGCCATGCACGGCAGGAATTTGTCATCACCCAGGGGCTCGATGGCGATCGGGCGAAGGAGATCATCACTGCGATCAAGGGGGAGAAATTCAAAGTGCAGGCCTCGCTTCAGGATCGGCAGGTACGCGTTAATGGCACCAAGCGGGACGAGCTTCAGTCGGTGATCGCATTCCTGCGGAGCCGGGACTTCGGTGTCTTCCTGAACTTTAAGAATTTTCGGGATTAACCAAGGCGGTCGGTTCGGGCTGCTTGGTTTCCGTCCAGCCAAAGAATTTTCGTGACTTGATGATCTCGGCAACTTTTTCCGGCACCATCTTTTCCCAGTCGGGATTGCCTGCCTGGATGTCTGTAAGGACGTTTGTGGCGACGATTCCGAGATAGTCGAGTTTGCATCCAGCCATCGGCACGAGGAAACGGTTCTCCAAGAGATACGAGTAGAGGGCACGAAGGCTCGATTCCACACGGTAGGAGGCGGCCTCCACGATATGCCCCTTTTCGTCCTTGGTGGGATAGACATAAAGCCGCACCCCTTTTTTGAAGAGCCGTCCCAGACCTTCCAGAATGCCACCGTCCAGATTGGCATAGTATTTTTCGTCAAAAATTTCCTGAAGCGTCGGCACGCCGAGCGGCAGACCGATGGCGCGATCCGTATAACGGCGCAGATACTGGATCAGCCGGTAATACTCGCCGTAGTTCGAGATGAGGACCGTGCGTCCCAGGGCTCCGAGCATATCGACCCGGTCGAGGAAGTCCTGCAGGTCGAGTTGTCCGCTGCGCATCAGATGTTTCATCGTGATTTCCAACAGGATTTCAGGCTGTTCCCCGCCGAGATCCTCCTCCATCAGAAACATCGTTTTGCCGCATTCGAGCATGTCGTTGGCGACATTGGTGAGCGGTCGGAAACTGCCGCGCTCCACCAGCAGCGGCTTGTGGTAGAAGGCATCGGCAGCCTGGATTACCTCACCGTCGCCACGGAAGAGAACCGCCTGGGCCAGTCCCTGGGTGACCAATTCCAGACACATGATCCGGTTGTCGAGACAGGCAAAATCGGGGCCCGAGAAGCGGATCACATCGATCTCGATGCGGCTGGAGTCCAGATCATCAAGCAGGGAGGCGACGAAGGCCTTTGGCTCCTTGCGGAGGAAATAGGCGCCGTAGATCAGATTCACCCCGACGACGCCAAGGGCTTCCTGCTGCGCGAGATTTTCGACGTCGAGCATTCGCACATGCAGGATGATCTCGTTGGGCTGCGAGCGCGGCGTGGTCTGAAAACGAATGCCCATCCAGCCATGGGACTCGTTCTTCGTCTTGTAGGAACGGGCGGCCACCGTGTCGGCAAAGGCGAAGAAGGTTTTCTCACTACCCGCCTTTTCGTCGAGACGTTCGATCAGCAGTCCAAATTCCTTGTCCAGCATCTCGCCAAGCCGCTGACGGCTGACAAAACGCGAACTCTTGCCATAGATCGCATCGGAGAAGGTCATGTCGTAGGCCGAAATCGTCTTGGCGATCGTCCCGGCGGCTCCCCCCACATGGAAGAAGCGGCGCGCCACTTCCTGACCCGCCCCGATTTCAGCGAAGGTTCCATAGATCCCCTTCGTCATGTTGATCTCAAAGGCCTTCTTGTTGGCCTTCATCTCAAATTGATTGATCATCTTGCGATGCTTGTAATGAAAGAAACGCCCTCTGACTAGAGGGAAACAGTGTGGAACGACTTGTGCGTCCTTTTTCCGAAGAAATCTGGAATCTTTGCCCGTGTTATGCGACGACTTTTGAGTGAAGCGCCACTTTCTCCCCATTGCCCTTCTTCCGATACTCTGGTTGGGAGGCTGCGCCCATCCGTTGCCCCGTTACGAGCCTCCGATGCGCCGTGCCGCCGTGCAGAAAGTCCGCACCACCGCCTACACGCAGAGTGAGAGCGACCACCGTCGCTACAAGGCGCTGACCGCTCTTGGCACTCCCTTGAAATACGGAGCCATCAACAGTGCCGCCGCCGACTGGGCACGCTGGCCATGCGGGACCATTTTTCGCATCCGGGCGACGGGAGAACTCTTCGAAATCGATGACTACGGCTTTGCCCTTTCGGGAGTGAATACCATCGATCTCTACAAGCCCTCCCGCCGACTCATGAATGAGTGGGGAGTGCGTCGCGTGACGATCGAAATCTATAAATGGGGTGATCCTTGGGTCAGTTACCGCAAGATGATCTGCGTCCGTTCCTACCGCCATATCCGGCGCATGATGAAAGAAATCCAGTCCTGGTTTGGTCACGGACGCCCACCGGAACCGGTCTATCCCGTTGGCGGAGTCTGTCCCGTTTCCATGGTGAGGTAGGCTGTCACTTTTGATTCATGTCCCTGCATCGATTTTATCTTCCTCCCTCGCGCTGGTCTGAGGATCAGCCCGAGCTCGATCCGGCTGACGCTCATCACTGTACCGATGTGTTGCGGCTGGGTAGTGGGGATGCCGTCACCGTCTTTGATGGTCAGGGGAATGAAGCCTCGGCAACGCTGACCGAGGTGATGCGCAAGCACACCTTTCTTTCCCTCGGTGAGCGCCGGTCAACGCCCAAGCCGCGCTGCTCCCTTACGCTTGCGCAGGCTGTGCCGAAGGGAAAGAACATGGATCTTGTGATCCAGAAAGCTGTCGAACTTGGAGCATCGGCCCTCATTCCGTTGCTTTCGGAGCGTACGGTGGTGCGACTGGATGGGCCGGGGGATGCCGGACGAAAACAGGAACGCTGGCAATCCATCGCATTGGAGGCCTGCAAGCAGTGCGGGCAGAACTGGATGCCGGAGGTCGGGCTGCCGCGCACGATGAAGGAATTTTTGTCTGCTCCACCTTTGGTTGACATGATGCTGGTCGCCTCGCTGCAACCCGGTGCCCGTTCTATCAAGGAGGTGATTGCCTCCTTCGAGACAACGCACACTCGCTTGCCCGAGAGCGCCCTGGTGCTGATCGGCCCGGAAGGAGACTTCACTCCGGAGGAGATCGCCCAAACTCTCGGTGCAGGGGCTTTCCCGATCACCCTTGGCCCGATCATTCTCAGAACCGAAACCGCCGCCCTCTATTGTCTGAGTGTTCTGGGGCACGAGCTTTTTTAGGTTCTAGCCTTTCTGCAACAGCCTCGTTGCGATTTAATAAGTGTTTCTCTAGTCTCTTCCCTTCATTTCATGGACGACAACGATTTCGATGACCTTTCCGACACGCAGAATCTTCCGGATGACCGGCAGCTTCCGATTGATCGCGTCGGGGTGAAGGATCTGCGTTATCCTATCCGTGTCCGGGATAAAAATCACAGCGAGCAGGGAACAATCGCCACGGTTCAGATGACGGTTGATCTTCCGCATCATTTCAAGGGGACGCACATGAGCCGATTCGTCGAGGTACTGAACTCGCACGGGCCGGTCCTCCATGTCCGCAATATCCGCGACATTCTGGTGCAGCTTACCGAGTCTCTGGAGAGCGATCAGGCCCATATTGACTTTGAGTTTCCCTATTTTCTGGAAAAGGCAGCCCCCGTCACCAAGGCCATCGGACTGCTCGACTACACGGTTCGGTTCAATGCCACACTGACCGGCGGGCTTGCGAGGAAGGCTGATGGCAAGGTCGATTTCGTCGTAACGGTCGTCGTTCCGGTCACGACGCTCTGTCCCTGCTCCAAGGCGATCAGCAAATCGGGGGCGCATAACCAACGTGGCCATGTCACCTTCTCCGTCCGGTGCGCCAAGCCGATGTGGATCGAGGAAATGATCCGTCTGGTGGAGGATTCGGCCAGTTCTGAACTCTACAGCCTGCTCAAGCGTCCCGATGAAAAATTCGTCACCGAACGGGCGTATGACAATCCGGTCTTTGTCGAGGATCTTGTCCGGAATGTGGCGGGTCGCGCCGAAGAGGATGAGAATATCCTCTGGTATCGGATCGAGGCCGAAAACTTCGAGTCGATTCACAATCATAACGCCTACGCGCTGATCGAGCGCAGAACCACGCGGTCCGAGTAGTCACCGCGCGAAACTCCCATGGAACGCATCGCCCTGCTGGCAGCCACGCTCTGCTATCTCTTCAGTTTCGGGCATACCCTCTTTGTGCTTGGATCGGGACGATTTCATCCGGGGCGCTTCAACTTCATCGCCATGGCGCTTGGGGCAATTGCTCAGGGATGGTATCTCTCACTGCGGGGCGCGGCGGAACATGCCTGTCCCCTTGGCTCGCTGCCGGAAATGCTGATCTTTTTGAGCTGGTCCATTGCGCTGATCTATCTGGTCATCGGATCGACCTACCGGCTGTCGCTCATGGGGGCCTTTACCGCGCCAATGGTGCTCCTGTTGCAAATTGCTGCCCTCTTGCTGCCGGAGCAAACGACCCTCACGATATTCCGACCCAATCCCTGGGTGGAGACGCACGCCGCTCTATCGCTCGTGGCCTATGGGGCCTTCGGACTCGCCTGCATCGCGGGAATCATGTTCCTGATCCAGGAGCGGGAACTCAAATCCCAGCGTCCTTCGGCAATCTTTCATGATCTGCCGCCGATCACCGTTCTTGCGGAGGCAATGAAGCGCCTGCTTTGGGTCGGATTTCTGCTGCTGACGCTCAGCTTCGCCGCCGGAATGCATGCGCGCCTCTTTGTTTCCGGTGAGAAATTCACTTACTCGATCCTGATCTGGGTGCTCTACGGCCTTCTTCTTGCCGGGTCAAACAAAGGGATCCTCAGCAACAGGCGTTTCGCGCTGCTGGCAGCCGGAACATTTCTGCTAGCCCTGGCTCTTCTGCCGCTGATCCAGCATCTCTCGCACGCGTGAATATCCTCTGCGCCGGAATCAATCATCGTACCGCCCAACTCGATGTGAGGGAGAAGTTCGCCGTGCGTGAGGAGGAGATGACGGAGTTGCTCGAGCGGCTACGCGGGATCGACGGTGTCTCGGGGGCCGTGATGCTCTCCACCTGCAATCGAGTCGAGCTCTATGCCTCCGGTCTCTGCACACTCAAGGCGCTGGAGGGTTTCCGTTCCATCCTGGCGGAACGCGCTGGTTTCGAGGCACCGCTCTATCATCACGACACGCCACAGGCGGTGAGGCATCTCTTCCGTGTCGCCTGCGGGCTTGATTCGATGGTCATCGGGGAGACGGAAATTCTCGGGCAGGTAAAGAAGGCCTACTCAATTGCCAGTGAGAGCGGATCGGCAACGCGTTCGTTGCACAAACTCTTCCAGCACGCCTTCCGCGTTGCCAAGAGAGTGCGGACGGAGACCCAGATCACCAGCGGGCCGACCTCGATCGGATCCGTTGCGGTGGAATTGGCCGGAAAAATCTTCGGATCGTTGGAGGATCGCCGGGTCATGATCCTCGGTGCCGGGGAAATCAGCGAACGAACCGCGCGAAGTCTTCAGTCACGTGGAGTGCGGAGTGTCATTGTTTCCAACCGCACCTACGAAAGGGCTGCCTCCCTCGCTGCCGAGATCGGTGGAATGGCCCTCCATTTCGATCACTGGGAGAAGGCGGTGAGCGATGTGGATATCCTGATCAGTTCAACAAACGCTCCTCACGCCCTGCTGACTCCTGAAAAACTCGCCCCGTTTCTGAAACAGCGGCGTGGCGTTCCCCTCTTTGTCATCGATCTGGCAGTGCCCCGTGACGCCGATCCGCAGATCAACGAACTCGACGGGGTCTTCCTGTATGATATCGACAGTTTGGAGCAGATCGCCGCCCAGTCGCTCGATATCCGCAAACAGGAGGTGATCCGCTGCGAATCGCTCATTGACGAGCATGTGGAGGGATTTCTGAGCTGGCTGAAAACCATCCACGAACCGCGACCCACGCCATGACACAGCCTCTCATTCTCGGCACGCGCGGTAGTGATCTTGCGCTGGCCCAGTCGCTTCTGGTGAAACAATCACTGGAAGCCGCCCATCCCGGCTTGATCATCGAACAGAAGATCATCACGACCACCGGGGATACGCGGACCACCCTGGCGCTTCACGAACCGACGGCCGAGGGGGCCGGACTTTTCACCAAACAGCTGGAAGAGGCGTTGCTAAGCGGTGAAATCGATCTGGCCGTGCATAGTCTCAAGGATCTTCCGGTCGAAACCCCCGCCGGACTTGTGCTGGCGGCGATTCTTCCGCGGGCACCGATTGCCGATCTTCTGATTTCCCGTCATCCCGGGGGCCTTACAGAACTTCCCTTCGGAGCAGTGGTCGGCACGAGCAGCCCGCGCCGCGCCTTATTACTCAAGGAGCAGCGACCTGATCTGCTGATACAACCGATCCGGGGTAATGTGCCGACACGCTTACTGAAAGTGGCTGCCGGCAATTACGATGCCACCATCCTTGCGGCTGCGGGACTCGGTCGTCTGGGACATGATCTCTCCACCGGAGAGCTGGAGGTGAACGGCGTGAAACTCTCGATCGAATCGCTGGACTGGATGCTTCCCGCGCCGGGACAGGGTGCGATAGCCGTGGAGACGCGGAGTGAAGATCGTGCGGTTGAACTACTCTCCGCGCTGCACGATGAGGCTACCGCCCGATGTGTGTGTGCTGAGCGCTTGGTACTCAAACATCTTGGTGGGGGCTGTCATTTGGCTCTGGGAGCTCTGGCAACAGAGCAAGCGGGCGAGGTGCTGCTTCGCGCCGTCTTCGTGCCGGATGCTGCTTCCCACCCGCTTAAAGCCGAGGCTGCCGCCGCCACGCCCGAGCAAGCGGCCCGCCTCGTTGCCAACCAACTTCTTTCCCCATGAAGAAGAACGCCCAAACAGGAGCCAGGGAATTAAAGGGAGCTAAGAAATCGAGAGGCATCTGCTATCTCGTCGGTGCCGGACCGGGCGATCCGGGACTCTTGACCCTGCGCGGACGAGAGTGCCTGAGTAGGGCCGATGTGGTGATCTATGATTATCTGAGCAATCAGGAGCTTCTCGGTTTTGCACCGGAAGGGGCGGAGAAAATCTATGCAGGCAAAATTGCCGGACAGCATGCCCTTCACCAGGAAGAGACCAATGCGCTGCTCGTCAACCACACGCGTGCTGGAAAATGCGTGGTGCGCTTGAAAGGGGGCGATCCCTTCCTCTTCGGTCGAGGAGGGGAGGAGGCTGCTGCACTTGCCGCCGCCGGACTTCGTTTTGAAATCATTCCCGGTGTGACCTCCGCCATCGGAGGACTTGCCTATGCCGGAATTCCGGTGACCCACCGCCTGCGCAATTCTGTCCTGACAATTTTCACCGGTCACGAGGGTCCGGGAAAGGAAAGCTCCAGCATTGATTACAAGGCCATCGCCGCGGCCCCGGGTACCAAGGTCATGCTGATGGGGCTCAAAAATCTGGCCACCGTGACCCGGGAGCTCGCCCGGGCGGGCATGGCGGCGGAGACGCCGGCGGCCCTGGTGCGCTGCGCCTCCATGGCAAATCAGCAAACCCTAGTCGGGACGCTGGGAACCGTTGCTGCCCTTGCTGAGGAAGCCCAATTTCAAGCGCCGGCATTGGCAGTTTTTGGCGAAGTAGTGAATCTCCGAGAATCGCTAAACTGGTTTGAAGCCCGTCCCCTTTTCGGTCGCCGTATTGCGGTGACCCGCACCCGGCGTCAGGCAGGAGGGTTAATCGAGGCTCTCCGGGAATTGGGGGCCGATGCCTATGAACTTCCGACTATTCGGATCGATCCTCCGGCAGATAAGACTGCCTTCGTCGAGGCGCTGGCCGATGTGCGCGGCTACGACTGGATTGTCTTTACCAGTCCGAATGGAGTGGAGGCCTTTTTCAACGCCTTCTTCGCCGCCTATGAGGATGCACGCGATCTCGGTGGAGCGCGCCTTGCCGTGATCGGAAACGGCACGGCAAAAAAAGTGCGGGAGTATCACTACGCCGTCGATCTCATCCCGAAGGAATTTGTCGCGGAATCGCTCCTGAAGGAATTTAAGGAACTCAATGTCGAGCATCTGCGCATTCTTCTGCCACGAGCCGCCGGTGCCCGTGAGGTGCTTGCCGTTGAATTGGAAAAACTCGGAGCCATCGTCGATGACGTGCCGGTCTATCAAACGGTGCCCGAGACAGAGGATGTCACGGGAGGTATCAAACGGTTCCGTGACGAGGGAGCGGACATGATCACGTTCACGAGCGCCTCCACGGCGACACATTTCACTGCGCTCGGCCTGCCCATGCCAGAGGGCCTGAAAACTGCCAGCATCGGCCCAGTTACCTCTGCGGAGATGCGCTCCCTGGGGCTCGCAGTCGATCTGGAATCCGCCCAGCACGACATTCCCGGGCTTGTGGATGCCATCCTTCGCTTCTACATTGCTTGACCGCCTAACCAGAAGTTTTCCATGCAGCATCGCCTTATCCAAGATCCCAAACGCACTGTCTCCGAAATCGGTCTCGGTTGTTGGCAGCTCGGCGGCGCGGACTGGGGATTTGTGGATGATGAGAAGGCGTTTGCAATCCTCCGCCAGGCTGTTGATGCGGGCATCACTTTCTTTGACACGGCTGATGTCTATGGGTCGGGACGCAGCGAGGAGTTGCTGGGGCGTTTTCTCAAAAACGAGGGGAGTAAGTATTTTGTCGCGACGAAACTGGGGAGAACGGCCGCTCTTTTCCCCTCCAACTACACGGAAGCCGGAGTGCGTCAGGCGACGGAGGATTCGCTGAAACGACTCGGTGTGGAGTCCCTGGATCTAACCCAGTTGCACTGCGTCCCCCCGGGGGTGCTGGGTAAAGGAGAGATTTTTGGGTGGCTGCGAACGTTGCGGCAAGAGGGAAAAATCCAGAGATTCGGAGCCAGCGTGGAATCCGTCGAGGAGGGTCTGATTTGTCTGAAACAGGAGGGACTCGCCTCGTTGCAAATCATTTTCAATATCTTCCGGCAGAAGCCGGCGTTTCATCTGCTGGATGAGGCGAAAAAAAGAGGGGTCGCCATCATTGTCCGGCTTCCCCTGGCGAGCGGTGTGCTCTCGGGAAAGTTCACGAGGGAGACACACTTCAGTCAGAAGGATCATCGCAATTACAACCGTGATGGCGCGGCCTTCAATGTGGGAGAGACTTTCGCCGGAATTCCGTTTGAAAAAGCCGTGGCCCTCGCAGATGAGCTGAAGCCGTTTGTACCCGCAGGGTTCAGCATGGCTGCGATGGCTCAGCGATGGATTCTCGACCATGATGCTGTGACCACCGTCATCACCGGGGCCAGTACTCCCGCGCAGGTTGATCTGAACGCCTCGGTCTCGGAGCTCCCGCCCCTTTCGCTGGAACTCCACAAAAATCTCAGGCGTTTCTATGAAACGTCGGTTGCCTCGCAGATCCGTGGCCCTTACTGATCCTTCATTGCGATGAAGCATTTTGGTGGCGCGAAGCCACGTTGAGGCTTAGAAAGGAATTAGAAGAAACACACACCATGCAAATCCACCTCAGCCCCCGTCATCTCCAGCTCACCGCAGCCATTCATTCCCATGTGGCCGACAAGGTCGCCCATCTGGAGGAATACACCGATAGCATTATTGCCGCCCATGTGGTGCTGCTCTTCGATGAGCACCGTTCCAAGAAGAAGGATTATCAGGTGAAGATCCACCTGGCGTTGCCGGGGCCCGACCTTCATGCCGAGGATGCCGAGGACGATCTTTACGCTGCCATCGACCTGACCGTTCACAAGCTTGCCCAGCAGTTGCGCAAACGCAAGACCAAGACCAAGGAGAAGGAAAAGCACAAGGTCAAGGTCGCCAAAGAAATCGAGCGTCACGGCTATCGCCGTTAAGGCGGCGGTTTTCATGCGCTGATATCACGCAGGGTGGTCGACACTGATTACAAAGTGCAGTTGGAGGTCTTTGAGGGACCTCTTGATCTGCTGCTCTACCTCGTCAAAAAGGACGAGGTTGATATTTACGATATCTCCATCGAGCGGATCACCACGCAGTACCTTGCTTATCTGGAGGCCTTTGAGGTGCTCCAGATCGAGGTGGCGGGAGAGTTCCTCGTGATGGCGGCCAACCTGCTTTACATCAAGAGCCGCACACTTCTCCCCAAGGATCAGCAGATGCCCGACGAGGAGGCGGAGGAGGATGATCCCCGATGGGAACTGATCCGCCAGTTGATCGAGTACCGGAAGTTCAAGGAGGCGGCTAATCATCTCCGTGATCAGGAAGAACTGCAATCAGCCCTTTTTCCCAGAGTCGCATCGCTTGATCCGGCCCACGCCCCGGTGGTTGACGAGAACATGCTCATCGGCGATGTCGGGATCTTCGATTTGATCAATGCCTTTCAGCGGGCACTGAAGCGCCTTCCCGCCGAGGAAAAGCAAGGGGAGATTCACGAAGAGGTCTTCACGGTCACCGATCGTATCAACCACCTGATGAGGATCGTGGATCGGGGTGTTTCGATGAAGTTTGAGGAACTTTTCAGCACGGCTTCCACCCGTTCAGAACTGGTGGTGACCTTCCTGGCCATTCTTGAATTGATCAGGATGAAACAATTTCGCGTGAGTCAGGAGGAGCAATTCGGTGAAATCTGGCTTGAACGCACGCTGCCGAGCGACGAAGAACTTGGGGACGCCGACACGATTCATGAGTAATTCTTTCCCATCCGATTCCGATTCTGTTTCAGAAGCCCCCGAGCCTTTGGTGGAGGAAGTAACTTCCATTCTTCCGGACGCCGTGCCTGAAGGAACACTCAGCGGGGATGTGCCGCAGGGAGAAGTTCCCCGTCTTTCCCTGGTTATTGAAGCGATTCTTTTCGCCTCACAGAAGGCGGTCACGCCCAAGGAACTGCTTGCGCATCTCAAGAGCGCCGCGACTGCCGAACCGCAGAGCGTTGCCTGCGCCTTTGCCCGGATCAAGGAGGCCGATGTGCGCGAGGCACTGGATGAACTTCAGGCTGAGACATCCGCCTCCGGTCGCGCTTATCAGGTTCGGGAGACGGCGACGGGCTGGTTGTTGAGCAGTGCGGCGGGGTTCGCCCCCTGGCTGCGCGCCCTCTATCCGGAGGCCAAGCCGACCCGCCTGAGTGCGCCAGCCCTCGAAACCCTCGCCATCATCGCCTATCGGCAGCCGATCGCGCGCGCCGACATGGAGGCGGTGAGGGGTGTCGCCGTTGATGGCGTCATGCAGACGCTGCTGGATCGCGGGTTGGTCAAGATCGCCGGACGCGCCGAAGTGCCCGGTCGGCCCCTGCTCTACGCCACGACCCAGTATTTCCTCGATCACTTTGGTCTCCGTCACCTTGACGAGCTGCCGAATGCCGCCGAGTTGCGCCATATTCCGTTACCAAAGGGACTGCCGGAACCCACTGTGAAAACAGCCGCTGCCGCCGACGAGGCGATGCCGGAACTGCCGGGAGTTTCCGAAGTGCTTCCAGAAGGCGCTGAGGTTTCAACCATTCCTGAAGAACCACCGGCAAAGGAAGCCGAGCCCATGCCCGAGGCCTAAAAAAAGAACGACGCGTCTTATTATGAAGGATCTTGATCAACTTGGCAGACTCCGTGATTCCATTGACGCCTTGGATGGCCAATTGATCGATCTGCTCAATGAGCGGGCGCGGCTGGCTCAGGAAATCGGGCGGATCAAGGAGCGCGCCGGTCGGCCTGTCTACGTGCCGGGACGTGCGGAGCAGTTGATGCGCCGTCTGGTTGCCCAGAGCAAGGGGCCGCTGGACGAGCCGGCGATCAGGGCGATTTATCGGGAGATCATGTCAGCGTCACTGGCTCTCGAAAAAAACACGCTTATCGCGGTCGAGGGTGGCGTGGCTGGCCTCACCCATCTTGCCGCGAAGCAGCATTTCGGCTCAAGCGTGCGCTATGCCTTTCACGATACTCCAGCTGCCCTGTTTGAGGCCGTGGCTTCGGGTGTCGCCGATTGCGGGGTGATTTCTTTCGGGGAGGAAGGGCCGTGCATCGAACTGCTCGAGTTACTCTCCGAAGGTCATGCCGCCGGAAAGGTTTACCTCTGTTCACAGATCGTGCTTGGAACGGATGAGAACGGGGTGCCTGCCCGTTATCTGGTGCTCGGCGTCGCGTTGAATGCCGCTTCTGGGGATGATCAGACCGCACTCCTCATTCATCTGAACGATCAGCCCGGGGCATTGGCCGCAGCCTTGGAGCCTTTTCGCTCAGCGGGGGTGAATGTTCTCTCGATTCACAGCCGAAGATCCCGTGGCGGAGGGCTTCATCTCCTGCTCGAGGTGGAGGGACACGCGGAGGATCCCCTGTTGCATGAGACGCTTGAAGCCTTGAATTCTGTCGGAATGAACCCCATGGTGTGTGGCAGCTATCCCCGCTTTCATTGACTCTTCCCGATCCCAACGCGCAGCAATGGTCACCTCTCCCGTCACAGTAAAAGTTGCCTGTTTTGACCGGGAGGTTTGGATACGCGTCGAGGGGCGCGGAAATTTTCAAGGCAGCGGTTCCCTGAAGAAGTTCGTCCATGCCATGATTCAGCGCGGATACCGCGAATTCATCATCGATCTGGGAGCCTGTGAGCATATGGATTCGACCTTCATGGGCACATTGACAGGCATCTCGCAGAATCTCCGGGAACTTGGTCAGGGGAGCCTGCGCACGCTCAATGTCAGCCCGCGCAATGTCGACTTGCTTGAAAATCTCGGGCTCAACTTTCTGTTTTCCGTCGAACCGCTCGGAGCCGAACTCAAAACCCCGGCTGAACAAGGGGCCGAACTCATGGTGCTCCCCTCGGAGATCGGGTGTGAAAAAGAACTCGTTCTGGCCGCACACGAAGCGCTTGTCGCCGCCAATCCCCTGAATGCCGCCCGCTTCAAGGATGTGCTGGACTATCTGCGAGGCTCTTAAGTCTGGTTAAGCCGCCTTTTTTCGAACCGAGAGAGGGGCTGGTCTTCTGTCGGGATCCGGTGCATGATCGCGGTTTCCAATGATTCTTCAGACGATCGAGCCTGTAGTCATCGCCCTCCTGACGGTTGTCATGGGGGTGCTGGGGCTTATCGTTTTTGGGTCAAGACGCCGGGTCGGCGAACTCAAGTTGCATACCGTCGAGATCCATCAGGAAGAGAGGCGCGTCTTCGATTTCCTGCATGGGCTGGGTGCCGCCTTTTCCGAAGGTGTTCCTTCGGGTGAGCTCAACCGCCTGATCGTCGAGGGTGGGGTGAACATCCTCAAAGCCGACGGGGGCGCGCTCTATCTTGTTGATCGCACCGGAGACAAGCTCATCCCCTCCTTTCTGGCCAAAGGATGTCCGCCGCTGGTGCTTCTGCCCGCGAATCTCGTCGGCGGCATCGGGAATGGCGAGAGCAGTCAGGCTGCGGAAAGCTATCTCCGTCTCCAAGCAGTACCCCGGGGGGAGAGTCTGCAGACATCGCTGCTGGGAGCTGCCAGCGAGTGGAAGGAGCTGCGCTTGCTGAGTGCTCCGGAAAAACTTTCCGGCAAGGAAAAGGGCAAGGAAAAGATCAAGACGGCGCCTGTGGGTGGAGAAGCCGGGCAGCTGCCGCTGGCTTTTGTGGATCAGGGATTGGAATCCGTAATGGTGGGGCCTCTTCATTACCGGGGAAAACTCCTCGGAGTGCTGGCCATCGCTCAGGGGGTGGGTCACTCACCTTTCCATGAGGCAAAAAAAGAACTCTTCCAGGCCATCCTCGAGCAGTCGGCTTTTGCCCTCTTCAATCAGGCGATTTATCTCCAGGCGGGTGAGAAGCATGCCCTGGATCACGATCTTCAGATTGCCCGGGAAATTCAAA
>Ga0302200_10001977_pt1 | contig 18588 bp, 22 predicted proteins | sample II_Bog_N3_1_FD_194585 | JGI IMG/M metagenome (GOLD analysis project Ga0302200, IMG submission 194585) | Peat permafrost microbial communities from Stordalen Mire near Abisko, Sweden - II_Bog_N3_1 | ecosystem: Environmental > Terrestrial > Soil > Wetlands > Peat | place: Sweden: Abisko... | reverse complement strand
TTTTCCGGCATCCAGGCCCCAGCGGCAATGATTACTTCCTTGTCGTCAACGTGGAAATAAAATCCCGCCCCGGAGGTCTTCTTCAGTCCTTCCAGCATCCACCATGCGGCCACATGCGTCTTGTAAGGCGTCTTGTCGCCGCTGAAGCGCGTATCGCGATAAATTCTGAACAGGCATTTCTCCGCGGGCCGCACATAGGCCGGCGCAAAACTCTCCATCGCCTCGCTGACCTTGCGAATGATGGCCAGCATCGGCTCCTTCAGCTCCGCCTCGAAGATCGCCTTGCGCGGCGTAAACCACGCGCGGTCATTGTGCCGCTTGAGATTACGCAGAAAGGCAAGCCCCTCGGGGCGAAGGTGAGCGGCGGGTGCGATGGGTGCGGGTATGCGTTTAGAAACCATAGTAAGAGAAGTGTAGCGCGAAGCGCGACTGCATGGACGGCCAGTCTCCCCACCGAAGGTGGCTACCGGATCACCTTCAGCGTCCCTCTGAACAGCCCATCGAAATCAGCCCCCAGCGCAGCCTCTTTGGCCACCACCTGCTGAATCGCCTTCTCGGCGGCAGCGCGCTGATAGCCAAGATTCACTAGCGCCGACAGCACATCTTCCGCCGCGGGCCCCTGCACGGAGGGTTGCGCTGGCGCAACGGCAAAGTCATCCAGTTTGTCTTTCAGCTCTACCACCAGCCGCTCGGCCAGCTTTTTGCCCACGCCGGGAATGAGCGTCAGTTGTGCGTGGTCCTGGCCGCGAATGGCCTGCACCGTGCGCTCGCTGGAGAGCCCGCTCAGCATCTTGATGGCCAGCTTGGGCCCCACACCGCTCACCGTAATCAGCCGCTCAAAGAGCCGCTTTTCCTGAGAGTCGAGAAAGCCGAACAGCGCAATCTGATCGTCGCTGACATGAGTGTGGATGTGCAGCGCGGCCTCGGCGCCCACCGAGGGCAGCGCCGTAAAGGTCGGCACAGAAATCGTAACGTCGTAGCCCACCCCGCCCGCCTCGACAATGGCTTGGCCGGGTTGCTTGAAAATCAGTTTTCCGCGCAGATGAGCAATCATGGTGCCTCTATCCTAATATCTCCATCTTCTTCGCCACACGCTCCAGAGTCTCCAGCGCCTGGTCAAGCTGCGCCTTGGTGTGTTCGCTGGTCAGAATCAAGCGGATGCGTGCCTTGCCCTCCGGAACCGTCGGGAAGGCAATTCCCGTTCCCATCACGCCCTCCTCAAACAGCGCGCGCGAGAACTCCATCGTCTTGCGCCCGTCGCCAAGAATAATCGGCGTAATCGGCGTCTCGCTGGCTGGCGTCGTCACACCGCCTACGTTGAAGCCCGCGCGCTTCAGCTCGCCTTGGAAGTAGCGCGTGTTCGACCACAACCGCTCAATGCGCTCCGGCTCCTTCTCCAGAATGTCGAAGGCCGCCATGCACGCCGCCGCCACCGCCGGCGGATGCGAAGTGGAAAACAAAAACGGCCGCGCCCGGTGATAGAGGTAGTCAATCAAATCGCGCGTCCCGCAAACGTAGCCGCCCAGAACGCCGATGGCCTTCGACAGTGTGCCCACCTGCACGTCCACCTTGCCGTGCATCCCGAAGTGATCCACCGATCCGCGCCCATTGCGCCCCAGCACTCCCGAGGCGTGAGCGTCGTCCACCATCATGATGGCGCCGTATTTTTCCGCCTGCGCGGCCAGCTTGTCCACCGGCCCGATGTCGCCGTCCATCGAAAAGACGCCGTCGGTAATCACCAGTTTTTTGCCCGGCTCCTTGGCCACCTCCTGCAACAGCTCCTCGCAATGGGCCGTATCCTTATGCCGGAAAACTTTAACCGTCGCTCGTGACAGCCGCGCCCCGTCGATGATGCTGGCGTGGTTCAACTCGTCCGACAGGATAAAATCCTCCTTGCCCAGAATCGAGCTGACCGCGCCTGCGTTGGCCGTGAATCCGCTCTGGAAGACCACGCAGGCCTCCACATTCTTGAAGCGCGCAATCTTTTCTTCCAGTTCCATGTGGATGCGCATGGTGCCCGCAATCGTCCGCACTGCGCCCGATCCTACGCCGTACTTCCGCGTCGCCTCGAGCGCCGCCTCAATCAGCCGCGGGTCGTTGGCCAGCCCCAGGTAATTGTTGCTGGCCAGGTTGATCACCTTGCGCCCGTCATAGTGGCACACCGGCGCCTGCTGGTCATCCAGAATGCGTAACTTGAAGTAGGTGCCTTTGGCGCGCAGTTCGTCGAGCGCGGCGGTCAGGTGGGCAAGTTGGGGGCGGGCAGCAGGCTGGGTCATGACGTTCTCCTCAAACAATCAAGGATAACGCAGTGCCGTAGGTCTTCGCACCGCATGGAAGCCCGCCTATATGAACTTCCCGCTCCAAATCGAAGCAGGAAGGGAAGAACGATCCATGAAAATCCAAAATCATTGACCCGAACTGCGCACGCACAATGCGCGATCGAAACCGGCCCCGCGCTTGTCCAGATCAACCACATGCTTTCTTTGTTCGCCAGCGTCGCGGAAGATGAAACCGCGCATGAACTGGGGACGTTCTCCGCGGCTGCTGCTCCACACCACTCCGGAAGTGAGTTGTATTCTGCCTTTGATTTGGCAGGACATATTGCCATTGGAGCCGCAGGCAACCCCGGCATTTGGATTGTAGATTTTCCTCAATTCGTCAATCGCCGGCAACCGCCAGTCTGAGTATCCCGCAAGTTGCAGGCTGCGGCAGTATTCCGCCGCCGACTGCCATCGTAGGGCGAAGCCATTATCCTTACTGGTCCACATGAATCCCGTTGCCGGGTCAGTCCATACCCCGCCGGTATGATCCGGCTGCGCACTCTGCACGCGCTCCCGCTGTTCTCTCTCCCACTCCGAGCGCACCGCTTTATCGTGCGCCTCCTGCTCGGCCTTGGCCTGTGCCTCTCGCGAGGCCTTGTCTCTTGCCTCAATAAATTTCTTGTCGCGCGCGTACTGCTCGGCCTTCGCCTGAGCCTCTCGCGCAGACTTGTCTCGCGCATCCTGGTCTGCTTTGGCTTGAGCCTCCCGTGCAGCCTTGTCGCGTGCCTCCTGATCGGCTTTGGCTTTTGCCTCTTGCGCAGCCTTGTCTTTCGCATCCTGCTCGGCCTTGAGGCGGGCGTCGCGCACAGGGTTGAGCCAGATGTGCGCCATATTTTGTCCTGCGGTCTTGACCTTGATCTCGTTTTCCGCTTTGTCCTGGGCGTCTTCGGTCGCGGCTGCGATGGTGTGCTGACCGGCTGTAACCTTCGCCTTCACCGTGGCTCCAGCGTCGATGCGGCCTTTAGCCTCGCCGTCCAGCGTCCAGTTGCAGGCCAGGTCGCAGCTCACCAGTAGCGTCGGCAGTGCAGGCTTGGCTGGTGGCGTCTTCGGATGGAATATCGGTCCCTCATCCTGTTGTTGAGCTGGTTGTTGTGCCTGCGGTTGCGCATATGCCATCCCCGCGCTCAGCGCCAACACCGCAATCACCATCGCCAGGATTGTCCGATTGCTCACGATCATGCCACCCTCCAGATTCAACGCACAAAAATCCTTCACCATTCCGTATAAACCCGCGTCCAGGCAGAAAAGTTGTGAAAAAAAGAAGAAAGGGCCAATGCTCTCGCCTTATTATTCAGAACGGCGCACGCACAGCGCGCTGTCAAGGCCTCTGCGCATCAGACGTATTCTTTCTCTCCCTGGCCTACTGCACGCCGCGCAGCATCTCGCAGGCCTCGGCCACTTTGCCGTCACAGGCCTGCTTGAAGTACTTGCGGGCCTCGGCGTTCTTTTGTTCGTTCAGGTATATGTAGCCTAGACTGGCGCAACTGGAAAGATTCCCCTGATCGCAGGCTTTTTGGTATATCTTGCGCGCCATCTCTACGTCCGGCGGGCTGCCGAGCCCTTGCGCATAAACGTAGCCGAGATAGTTACAGGCCTTCATTTCGCCGCCCTTACAGGCCTGAGTGAAAAGCGTCCGCGCCTGTGCGTAGTCGTTCTTGTCGTAGGCCGTTTTGCCTAGCTCGTATGCGCTGGGTTCCGGCGGTTTGGCGGCGAGCAGCGTTGTTCCCGTCCAGGTATACGCGCCTCTCGCTTCGAGGCTGGCTCTGCCCCACACGGTAGTGGCCATGGCGCGAATCTCGCTTCTGCTGGGCAGCGAGGAGATGGGCTGCGTGTATACGGGCGACGTCTTCGTGGGTGCGCTGCCGTCCACCGTGTAGTGAATGGTGGAGAACGGGGTTGCGTCCGAGATAGCCACTGGTCGCGCCTCGGCGTAGGTGCCTCCGCTTGGCGTGAGCACCGGGGCAGCCGTCACCAGCATGGGTGGCAAATACCGCAGGCCTGCCCAGACTCCCAGGCCGATGGCAATCAGAATCGCAGCAATCACCCACACCGAGCTTCCCGAGCGTTGCGGCGTAGGCTTGGCTTTCGGGACGCGCACGGCCGGAGCTTCGGCAGCGGTTTTGGCCACGGGTGCGGGCGGTTTGGCGGAGAGCGCCTCCAGCGCTGCTGTCGCCGATGGGAAACGCTGCTCGCGCTCGCGGGCCATCAGGCGCATGACGATGGCTTCCAGGCCGGAATGTTCCCAGGCCAGCTCCGGCCGAAATCTCTCCAGGGTCGGGGGCACTCCCTGCAAGTGCTGATACATCCAGCCTTCCATATTCTCGGCTTGGTAAGGAGTTCGCCCGGCCAACATCTCATAGAGCACCCCGCCCAGGGCGTATAAATCTGTCCGGCCGTCCAACTCGGCGGCTGCCATGCCCCGCCACTGCTCCGGCGCGGCGTACTCCGGGGTCAGCAACAGCCCACGAGTATTGCTCAGGTTGGTGAGGCCCTCGGTCATGGTGGCGATGCCGAAGTCCAGCACCTTGGGCAGCTCGCTGCCATCAGGCTGCCTCCCCAGTAGGATGTTCTCCGGCTTGATATCGCGGTGGATGGCGCCCCGGGCATGGGCTGCGGCCAGCCCCGCAGCCAGGCCGCGGGCGATGTGCAGGGCGCGCCTCACCGGCAGACCGCGAGGCGCCTGCTCAAGCACCCAGCGCAGGCTTGGCCCATTTACATACTCCATGGCGATAAACAGGCTGCCGTCCTCGTCTTGGTCCAGGTCGGCGACCTCCACAATGTTGGGATAGCGCAACTGGTAGGCGGCCCGCGCCTCCCGGCGGAAGCGCTTGATGAATTGGGGGTTGCGGCTCAACTCGGTAGCCAGGAACTTGAGCGCCACCTGCCCCCCCAGCATCTGGTGCTCGGCCAGGTAAACCACGCCCATCCCGCCCGCGCCCAGCTTGCGCACGATGCGGTACTTGCCGCGCACGATATGGCCGGGCTCCAGCTCCCGCAACTCAATCAGCACTGCCCCGTCCGTGGGACAGGTGGTGTGCTGATCCGGATACGGCGTATCGCATACGGGACAGGTCTTCATGCCACACTCTCGCCTGCTTCAGCGCACTGCGCCAGGATGGCCAAAGCATACCACTGTTCCCATTCTCCGTGGCTCGATAGCCCCTTCTCCCCGTCACCGGCGATTGGCTCCCGCCCCGTACTCCCCATTCCCGTCACGCCGCGTCCAACCATTGCAGGTGTAGTCCCTGGCGTATCTTTTGCTTTTCGGCGTGGAGAACGCGCGCCGGTTGGCTCCACTCCGCCCCCGCCGGATACAATAGGGTCTTGGGCTGCGGCAGGCGGGCGGCACTCGATTTTGATCTTTGGAGCAGGTGCAAGTGAGAGGCATAAACTGCCGCGGTTCGCGGCTTGTGTTGATTGCAGGATTGGTGATCGCGCTGGCCGTGCCCGCGCTGACCGTGGTCGCGGCGCACGCGCAAACATCCACGACAACGACGCTGACCGCCGGCACACTGAGCGGATGCGTGCAGCCTCTTACCGTTACCGTCACCGCAGCCGGGCAGCCGGTCACCTCCGGCGCCGTGACCATCAATGACCAGTTCAATGGCAAGGCCGTCCCGCTGGCCAGTGTTGCTTTGAGTTCCTCGGGCTCAGCAAGCCTCTCGGTTGATCTCGCGGCTGGCAACCATAGCATCACAGCGACCTTTGTCGCTAGCGGTTCCTACGCGACTTCGACCTCATCGGCGGTAACCCCTCCTAACGTCCCCACGGAGTGCGAATTTTCCGTTGGCGTCTCCAGTTTCACCCCGTCCTCCTCCGCCGCCAACACCCTCACCCTGACTGCAGGACAGACTGGATCATTCACCATTACCGTAGCCCCATCGGTGGATTACACCTCCACGTTGACGGCGCCGATGTTCGTTACCCTCTCCTGTTCTGGACTCCCGGATGGGGCTACATGTAGCTCTACCCCGGAAAATCTGGAGATTCTTTCCACCACCCTCGATAGCTGTCCCAGCGGTTCGCTTCCCTCAACGTGTCCACCCACCAGCACCATGGTGATTCAGACCTATGCTGCTTCCACCGCCAAGGCCGCGCCCCCAGCTCCGCCGGGAAACCGGTCCAATCCCATCGCCTGGGCGTTTCTGCTGCCCGGCGTTTTCGGTCTGGGCGGTCTGGCTTTTGGAGCGCGCCGCCGCGCTTGGCTAAGCAGGCTCTCGTTAGTGGCTCTCGTTGGCCTGGTCACCGTGCTGGGCGCCACAGCCTGCAATCCCCGCTATTACTATCTGAACCACGGCCCGCCCACCAACCCGGCGACCCCGGCTGGCACATACAACATCACTGTCTCCGGACAGTCCAGCAATGGCGTCAACGCCATTACGCACTCCACCACCTTTGTGCTGGTTGTGAATTAGAGCTTTTCGTTAAGAATATACAATTCTGGGTGCCCCACCCTCGCGACGTATTTGTTTTTGTCGCTAGGGTGGGTGAGTACCAAAAATAAAGCTAGGTTTCTCTGCTTATCTCTTGCCGACAATCTCTGCCGCGCGGCCATAGGAACCCAGGTTATAGGCATTCGAGTAGCCCAGTGCATTCAACTTCTTTTTTGCCACGCCGCTGCGCATCCCGCTCTGGCAGTGCAGCAGAATCACCTGGCTCTTTTCCTTCACCAGGCGGGGCAACGCGGTTTCAATCTGATCCAGTGGCAGGTTGATCGCGCTGGGCATGTGGCCGGAGTTGAATTCAGAAGGCGTCCGCACGTCGATCACCAGGGCTCCGCTCTTCAGGTGCGCCAGCGCCTCTTTGGTGGAGATTTGGCCTGTGCGTTTCAGCAGGATTAAGGCCGTAAGGACAGCCAGGATGATGAAGGCAATTGTCAGGTTCATATCTTCAAGGATACTGCGAACATACCGCCATTCTATGGTAAAAACAAATGGTGCTAACCGCGAAGGGGACAGGGGAAGAGCTTCAAATCTTCGTGCAGCAAAATCTCACCGCGCAAGGCTGCTCTTGCAGCGCTTCCGTGGCAAAGTTGACCCCGCTCAAACCGTGATTGGCTCCAGCGTTTCCTTCGCAATCGCTTTTGAAAGATGGGCGGCTTCCTGAGAGCGTTCGTAGGCAGTCCTTGCCAGGTCTTGAGTGGAGAGGTGATCGCCAGTGCTGTGTTCACACCCGGCGGCGGCGTGTGCATAGGCCGCGTTGATGTGCATTTCCGCAGCTTGGGCATGTTGGTTCTGAAGCATGGTCTTCTCCTTGTTCCATAAGCGCATATGGCACTTCTATTTGAAGTCTTCCACTCGGCTGACCGGCGCGCTGAGCAATCGGAGACAGCCCGGCCTGCGGGCAGGGGCATCCCTGCCCTCGCCGGTCGCAGGGGTTCGCAAGGCTGAAAGATCCTGCTTGACCATAGCCGTTGAATCTTGTTGACAGGAATGCTGAAGTCTCTCGTTTTTGTTCACGAGACTCTCCTGTTCCTGTAAACTGATTCCGCCATGAGTTGCCTATTTTGCAAGATCATTGACGGAAGCATTCCCTCGAAGGCGGTCTATGAGGACGAACTGTGCTACGCCTTCGCCGACCTCCATCCCCAGGCGCCTGTCCATGTGCTGGTGGCGCCGCGCGAACACATCGCCTCGCTGGATGACACCGACCCGGCGGATGGCAAGCTGCTCGGTCACCTGCTGTGGGCCGTCGCCGAGGTCGCCCGCGAGAAGGGTCTGGCCTCCGGCTATCGTCTGGTGATCAACACCGGTTCGGACGGCGGTCAGACCGTCGATCATCTCCATGTCCACCTGCTCGGCGGACGCCCCCTCACCTGGCCTCCAGGCTAGTGCCGTGACCGCTTGAATTTGTAAGGTCAGGAATGGATCGCCGGCCACCAGGTCGATGGCAGGATTGGATCGCCGCCGATGGCAGGATTGTAGCGCCGGCCTCCCGGCCGGCTGTAACGCGGACGTCCTCGTCCGCGCTTATCCATGCACAATGACAAATCACACGGTCTTAGCATTAGATCCTCTCTGCCCTGACGCAAAAAGGGCGCTCCCTAAGGAAGCGCCCTCTTGTCATGCACTCTGCATCTTCCTAAACCGGCTGGGCCGCGTACTCTTCTTCCTCTTCCATCCCATAGCGGCGCAGTAGGTTGGGCAGGCTCTGTGAAAATGCCGACCGCGGCATCACCGTGTCGCATCCCGCTTCGATGGCCTTGGCCTTCAGTTCGCCCTGCAGGTGGTTGAGAAAGCCGATGATCGATATAGCTTTCTTCAGTTTGGCCTTGAATTTGGGAATCAGCGTCAATGGCTTGGCATTCAGATTGTTCAGGTCGAAGACCAGCAACTTGGGCCGCTCCGTCTCCGGCAACTCGGCCAGCGCGGCCACCGAATCCTTGTCGCCGCCCTTCACAAACTCCACCTTCACCCCCAGCTTGCGGGCTGTCTCCTGGATCTTGGCCAGGAAGAACATATCCTCAATGAAGCAGTAGATGCGCGCAGGCGCGTCCTCACGCACAGTGTTCGACGGTTGAGGCTCGTAGGCGTCCTGGTAATAGCTGCCGCCGTTGCGGCCGTTCATCGCGGTCGGAATGGTCGAGGGAGGGCCGTCGGCTATGTTGCCGTTCACCAGGCGATAGCTGTGGTCCATCGGGCCCACAAACTCCCTGGGCCCCTTCTGCTTCGCCTTGCGCTTACCCTGTGGCGGACCTGAAATGCTGTTGCCCGGCTGCGCCGCGGCCGCCGAGCCCTTCTGGAAAAACTTCTTCTTCCGTCCCTGATTCTGGTGTCCGCCCTGGTGCCCGCCTTTGTGCCCGGCTTGGTGCTGGGGAGCAGGCTTGTGCTTTGCGGGCTGCCGCGGTTGCTGCGCCGCGGGTTCTGCCGGAGGTGGTTGCGCCTGAAGTGCCTGTTGCGAAGCGACCGCGCCGGCTGCCTGGCTGCTCTTGTTCTTGCGGCGGCGGCGGCGGCGGCGATGCCCCTGCTCCTGCCCGTTGGCTGGAACCGGCCCCAATTCACTTCGGGGCTGCGTCAATTCTGTCGTCATGCGTTAGCTTCCTGTTGCATCCATAGATGATGTGTTGCGTTGTCATGCTTCGCCGCCACCTTATTCCGGACGGAAAACACGACAGTGAACGGCTAAAACCTCGGTTGGCTCTCTCTATCTGCTCTAAAGCCGGGCTTCGGACAAGCTACCCTAATGCCTGGACGCCCAGGCACTTTCACGGATGCAGGCTGGCTTCATCGTTCCTCAAACCGTCGCCCTGATAGTGGCTTCGGTTCAGCCTCTGCGGCTCCCAAAATTCTTTGACCTCTGTGAAATGCTGTTTGCCCGCTGCGCACACTGGAGCCTGATTTGGTTGTCAGTATCGTAACGGTGCGGTCAGCGCCCTTCTCAGGTGTTGCCCTTCCTATGAAACTCTCGCCGCCCGCAGTTTGCCATAAAATGACCTGCCCGGCTAAGTTTCTTTGCTCGCGGCGAGCTTGCTCTGCCCCTTTCGGGTGGCTCGCGTCAGCCGCTTGATAGGCAACTCTCATACTACAGGGAACTCATGTGGCTTGCAAGCAGTCCTGCGGCTACCCAGCTTCCCGTCCCGGCCTGGCACCGGCCTTATCCTGTGCCCATGAAAGCCCCAAACGCAAGAAACGCCACTCCAATCAGAGTGGCGTTCCACGATATTGCATTGTCACTGGCCTCCCAAATATTTCGTGTACGGCTGGCCTCTCTGCCGTATCTATTGCAGGCTACCCTGGCCGGTTTGCCTCTTTTGAGGTCCGCTTCGTTGGCGGATGCTCGTGCCGGGTGCCTGTTTATCTTTGGGCTGGTCAGAACTCTTCCAGCGCCTGTACATCACTGGCGCTTATCTAATAGCAATCTTGATGCCACTCCTGATATTCTTTGATTTCAACGACTTTCGTATAAAGAAACGAAAAATATTCTCAATTCTGGTAGTCTTTTTCGGGGCTTTCTTCCATAAACCATAGGATGCCCGCTCATCGCTGGCAGCGAGGACAGTAGTGCGTCCCCCGTCCTGCCACCACAATCCGCCGAATCGGCGTCTGGCAGAGGCGGCAGGGAAGTCCCGTGCGCAGGTAGACGCAGTGCTCCAGTTGAAAGAAGCCACGCACCCCATCGGCGTCCACATAATCGCTCACCGATGATCCGCCAAGTCGAATGGCGTGCTTCAGCACTTTCACCAGCGCCAGCCGCAGCTTTTCCAATTCCGCCCGGCTTAGCCGCCCGCTCTGCCGCCGCGGCCGGATGCCGGCGCGAAACAAGCTCTCGTCGGCGTAGATGTTGCCCACCCCGGAGAGCAGCTTTTGATTCAGCAGCGCCGCCTTGATGGCCAGCTTGCGCCCGCGAAAAAGCTGGGTAAACTCTGCTGCCGTCACCTCCAGAGGATCAACGCCCGCCGCGCAAAAGCTCTCCGCGCGGTTCAGATCGCGATACTCCAGCCGCCCAAACCGTCGCGGGTCCACAAAGCGCAACTCCCGTCCGCTCGACAGCCGCAATCGCGCATGGGTGTGAGTGGTAACCGGAGCATCCGGGGTGGTCACCAGCAATCTCCCCGTCATGCCCAGGTGCACAATCCATTGCGCTTCCGGCTTGCTCTCCAGTTCACCCAAACCAGCGCCCGGGTGCCCCATCCTCGCCGCGTCCTTGTTTTTGCGGCTTCGGGGTCCCCGGCGAGCGATTGTTGCTTGCTGGGGTGAACTAGGGTGGGAGAGTATGCTGCCGTCTGCGATGCCCAGTTCGCAGACAATGTGCTTTCCGGTGCGATGAACGGCCAGAATCCCGCGTCCTTCCAGTCCCCTGGCCTGGTGCGCTGCGGGCGTCTTGAAAGGCTGCGGATGCCGGCCGAACCAAACCTCCGCGATACGGTCGCCACGCAGGCGCTCGTTCACCCCGCGGGCAATCGTCTCCACCTCAGGCAGTTCAGGCATCGCTCAATTGTATGGGAATCTCTTATCCAAATGTAGATTGTGAACGACCCCGCTTTACCTGTGCGGGCCGGGGGGGCGAATCTTGCTGGCCTCAAAGCTTACGATCTTCCACTTGCCTTGTGCATCGCGCACATAGACCCGCGTGTAGCGATAGTCCCCAATGGCCTCTCCATCGGCGTTGACGCCGGTCACATGGGCAAACGAAGTGACCAGAGCCGTGGCGCCGTAGAAGCGCACCTTGCTGTCAGAAAGTTCGATGTCCGTGATATGCCTTTGCCTGTTGCGCAACCTGGCCAGGGTATCCTCTTTGCTTAGTAAGATTCCGTTGGGATTGATGCCGATGTAGTCGTCGGCCAGCAGGCTGTCCATGACGGCGACGTCCCCCGTCAACGCGGCATTCCGCCACTTTTCTTCCAACTGGTCGATCTCTCGCCGGCTCTCGTGCTTCTCTCCCCGGGGCAATCCGCCCTGCTGAGGCGCGGCAAAAAGCGCCGGCGCGTAAGCGCTCAGCGCCAGCAGAACCGTCAGGGCATACAGCCGCTGATAGCGGATTGGCTTGGAAGTAGGTAACGCGGCGGTGAGCATACTCGAAACGGATACTATCCCCGAAAGGCCGCGCCGGTCAATCGTTTTTAGTAAGATTCGCGTCGCAATTCAATCAATTCTCTGCAAATCGCGCCGCATTCTTCAGATTCCCCGGCTGGACAGGGTTAAAACCTCAAACCAGGGCCGCCAGGTTCTCGATGCTCCGCTCCCGCATCTTCTGGTAGAGCCCGCATACGGCATGGTTCTTGAAGTGCTCCGATGCGCGATGCGCCTCCAGGGCCTTCGCGTCCTGGTACTGCTCATAGATCAGCACCGTGTCCGGGTCGTCCTCCAAATGGTGCGGAATGTAGTTGATGCATCCCGGCTCCTGGCGAGAGGCCGTGGCCAGCGCGCGCAGGGATTCGCCAACTTCGGCGCGGTCTTCCGGGTGAAACTTCAACCGTACGGCAAAGCTGATCATAGAAACGAATCCCTCTCTCGCCGCTGCGTTCGATACGGTCATCGATCTCGGCGGCTGCACTCCTCAAGATTATGCGTGAATGTTTCTGAGAGCCTCGGCAAACTCCGGAAGAAGCATCGTCTGGTCCCGATCCGGTCCGGTCGAGACCATTCCGATTCTGGCCCCGCTTTCCCGTTCCTGAAAACGCAGGTATTCTCTCGCCGCCGCAGGCAACTCGTCGAACTCCCTGATCCCCTCCGTCGAACTCCGCCAGCCCTTTAATTTGGTATAAACCGGCTTGATCTGCTCCATCCCCGGAACGTCGGCGGGAATCTCGTCCGTCACCCGGCCATCGATCTCGTAGCCCACGCAGATGGGAATCTCCTCCAGCTCGTCCAGCACGTCCAGCTTGGTAATCACCAGCCACTCTGCGCCGTTCACCTGGTTGGAATAGCGCAGCAGCGGAATGTCCAGCCAGCCGCACCGCCTGGGCCGTCCTGTCACCGCGCCATATTCCTTGCCGCGCGCTCTCAGTTGGTCGCCCACCGCATCCTTGATCTCCGTCGGGAACGGTCCCTCGCCCACCCGCGTCACGTAAGCCTTGGTCACGGAAATCACTGTGCCGATGTTCGTCGGTCCCACGCCGGTTCCCGTCGCCGCACCCCCCGCTGTCGACGAAGATGAGGTCACAAAAGGATACGTCCCATGGTCGATGTCCAGCATCGTCCCCTGCGCTCCCTCGAACATCACGCTGCCGCCCTCGGCGATGATCTTGTTCAGCAAGCGCCCCGTATCCGTCACAAACGGTCGTACCTGCTCCGCCGCCGCCGCGTACTCCTCGTACATCTGCGCCGCGTCCAGAGGGCCAGTCTCGCTCCCGAACAGCGCCTTGGCTATGGCGTTCTTCTCCGCGCAGGCCGCCTCAATGTGCGCCTTCAGAATCTCCGGCTTCAGCAACTCCACCACGCGCAACCCGCTGCGCGCCATCTTGTCTTCATACGCCGGACCAATCCCCCGGCTGGTCGTCCCGATCTTCTTCCGGCCCGGCGCGCTTTCCGCCGCCAGTTCAATCATCCGGTGATAAGGCAAAATCACCTGCGCCCGGTTCGACACAAAAAGGCGCTCATCCACGGCCACGCCCAGCCCGCGCAGCTTGGCAACTTCCTTCAAAAATGCGATTGGGTCCAGCACCACGCCGTTGCCGATAATCCCCCGGCAACCCGGCCTGAGTACTCCGCAGGGAATCAGTTGCAGCACGAACTTGTGCTCGCCGATGACGACCGTGTGCCCGGCGTTGTGTCCGCCCGCATAGCGTGCCACCGCGGTAAACCGTTCGCTCAGCACGTCCACAATCTTTCCCTTGCCCTCGTCGCCCCATTGGGCGCCCAACACTACTGCTGTCTTTGCTCGCATGTCGTCCCGTTCCTGATGCTTGTCGCTTGAGTCTGTCTTTTGTGTGAGATGCCGCAGCCCATGCGGTATTATTTGGAAGCCGTGCGCAGATCCTGGGCTGAAAAACAAGGTCGCAGCCCACCGGACGGCGCCATCTATGATGATAAACCCTAAGCAGTTTCACCGCGAATATTGGGTAGTGTTCTGATTGTATGTTGCTGTTTCTAAAAGAGAAACACCGCTGGGAGGCGGTGTTCTCTGTTAAACGTAAAAGTTTGAGCGAATCTTCTTATACTGCCTCATCGTTTCCGTCCATCATGCCCTCGCTTCCTTCGTTGTCGAAATGCCTTGCCACTCCAGAACGTGTGCTGCATGCGGTTCTGGATATCTGATGAGTTTACGGAATTCGCCGGTCAGTCTGTCCCTTTCCTTGATCAATTCACGGCTTTTTTCAATTCCATCGGCGTTTCTCTTGATATAGACTACCTGATCTGGCAAAAGATTCTCCGGAAAAGCAACCCGAAGTAACAATTCGTCCACCCGATGGTGGCACAGTGAGCTCAAAAACGGTTCGGGGCCATTCCCGTTTTGCTTGCATTTCAGAAGAACAGTATATTCAGCCACTTCACCTTTTTCAAGAGGTGTACCAAATTTTACACGCTTTCGCGATAGAATTTGACCGACAACTCGTGGCAGATCTTCCAGCGTATAGGTGTCTGGATAGAGTTCCTCAGTGATCATACCTTCGCCGCTCCACTTGTATGTGAAGGGCACATCATCAATACGTTTCAGGGCTACAACCCGTTCCCTACGCGAGTTTACGAAATCAGTTCCTCCCGGCATAATGATGTAACCACTCTCCCGGTAGGAATAGTAAAAATCCGTATCACGCGTGGTGCTGCGCCACCGTGCAATCAAATTTCGATACAGCGGCGGTACGTGCTGTACAAGTCTTCCCACGCCTTCAACGGTGCCGTACAGTCCCAGCAAGGTCAGCCAAAACAGTACTTTCGGGGAACTGTAGATTCCGTTCAAATCGGTCATAGGTTGATGGAAGTGAGAATAGCATACCAACGTTCCCCTTAAATCAAGGACGTTTCCCCCGTTAAGCCTCATTTGTATTCCCTTGAAGCAGGGGTGACCCGCAACGTCCTGTGAATTCTACAAAAATTGTAGTACGCAAGCTATAAATTATATGCAGCCTTAAAATTATTCCATTTCATTGAAAATACGGTGGTTAGCTGCGTCATGTGGCGCTTCCCATCTTATATTTATATTCTGTCTCTCAATGTGGGATGTACAATTTCGGTGTCCAACTGGCTTTCCAATGATTTCGTATGAGACAACCGCGACCCCTGTTAACCAACCACCCCCACCATCCGTTATATGGCGCGCACATCTTTGCTCTGGCCATCAATCTCTTCATTGTGGTGGCTTTTCTGGCCTATCAGGCGCGGAATAGCCTGAGCTGGCTTTCCTGGCTGGAACAACTCCCAGAGGCATACAGCCTTCATCTCAATAATTTAAGCCAGTCCGCGCTTCTTAATCCCGGCTGGAGTCTCATGGTGCTGATTCCAGCCTTGGCCACACTGGCGCTACTCGGAGGAGTGGTGGTCTACCTGGCCGTGGAAAAGCAATAATTCACACTGCCGTCACTTTACGCTTTCACGGGATGAACCGCCTGCGTTCTGGCGGCCACCGTGGCCGCTGCTTGCAGAGCATCGCGCACCGACGCCGCCAGCCGCGGCCGGTCCATCTCTTTTTTCACGTTGGAGAGAATCTTTCGATCCAGTTCCATCCGGCTCTTCTTTTTCATGGTTTGCCCCCATTCAGCGATAAGTGAGTCAGTTGCTTGCCGATTTTAACCCTGGCTCCGGTCCCAGCCTCAGCTCTACAAGAACCTCCAGCAGCGCGGCCGAGCTGCGCACGTTTCCCGAGAGAACAGTGAGTGCTTCCGCCAAGGGTGCATGTTGCGTCGCCAGCACATCCAGGCTGTCGCTGACTCTGCGGAGTTTTTTGGCTTCTAGCAGAATTTCATGGGCTGGCATAAATTGCGTGGCTTTCTAAGAACCTTCAAGAAAGCTGGATCAGCCCTTATCAATGCCGTATCTCATCTATTCTGCCTAAGCCTAGCAAGTTGAGGAGCACAACGTCTGTTCACATTAAACCACTGCAAGCAGAACGCTAATAACTTGCTCTAAGAAGCAGAAGTTATACTGCTATCTTCTGGAAGCAATGATTCCAGGTTATGCTGTCACAAATTGGGAAAGTCGCGGTTCTTGCTCCGGATGCGTCTGCCCTGCTGGATAGGACGTGCTATATTGACCGCTTCTGAGTAACGGAAATAGGCGCAAGATTGTTCATCTCGCGCCTATTTCTTCAACAAAATGGGCCCATTACTGCACAAGGCGGGGATGATGGTGATGATGATAGTGGTGATGATGATGATCATGACCTACAGCGATCACCACCTGCGCCTGCGCCGCGACAGAGGTCGCGAGGCAGAAGGCAAGCATAAGTCCAAACACTAGCTTTTTCATGTTTTTGGATGTATCCTTTCCCCGAGGTTACACATATCTCAGTTATTTCTTCCTGGTGCAATCCTGATCTGTCAGCACTAACTCTCATATATAAGCCAAACTATCTTCCGTGTAAGTACCGCTTTATACACTCCGGCTTCTTAAGTTACCTGCAACCCTCGGGACGAGCATGATCCTATCCTGCCGTTAGCACTGCATCCGCAATCCGTGCCGCCTCCACCGCTTGCCGCGCCGCATGAACCCGCACAATCGACGCTCCATGCAGGATTGCCGTCGTCATCGCCGCCACGCTGGCCGTCTCGCGAGCCTCAACCGGCGCGTCGCTGCCCCCATGCAGCGGCGCCAGCGTCCGCCCCAGAAACGATTTCCGGCTGACTCCAGCCAGCAGCGGCCTTCCCAGCGCCAGCAACTCCGCCTGCCGGGCCAGCAAAAAATAATTCTCCTCGAAGCGCTTGCCGAATCCGTAGCCGGGGTCGAGCACAATCTTCTCCAGCGCAATCCCTGCCGCCGCGGCCTTTTCCAGGCTCGCCGTCAGCCCTGCCCGCACCGAGTCCAGCAACGCATCCGGCCCCAGCGGCGGCTGCGCGCTCCACTCCTCGGGCCGTCCCCGCGTGTGCATCAGCACAACCCCGCACCGCGCCTCCGCGCAAACCGAGGCCATCTCCGCGTCCCACCCAAACCCGCTCACGTCGTTCACAATCTCCGCGCCTGCACGCAGCGCCGCCCGCGCCGTCGCCGCCTTGTACGTGTCCACTGAAACAATCGCTCCGGGCCTCGCGCGCAGAATTCCCTCCAACACCGGCAACAGCCGCGCCTGCTCCTCTTCCGCGCTCACTACCGGGGCTCCCAACGACAGGTCTTCGTCGTTGGGGTGGAGAGCTGGTCCAATCGAGCTGCCCGCAAGCGATCCCGGCCGCGTGCTCTCCGCCCCCACGTCCAGAATGTCAGTTCCTTCATCCAGCAATAGCAGCCCGTGCTCGACCGCTGCTGCCGGATCGAGAAACCGCCCGCCGTCGCTGAACGAGTCCGGCGTAATGTTCACAATCCCCATCACCAGCGTCCGCCGGCCCAGTTCCAGCGTGCGCGTGCGCAGTTGCCAGTTAACCAAGCAACGAGTCGAAGAGGCTGTCATAGGATTACCGGGCACTCTGTCGAACAGCAACCGCGCGGCCTATGCGTGAGGCTGCAACCGGCAGTTTTCTGCTGTTGTGCCGGACAATTCGATGCTGAGCCGTTCCTGTGCCGACCAGCAACTCCACCGGAATGCCAAGATCTGCGTGCAAGCGGCGGATCATCGGCAACGTCAGGGCACGCATGCCTGTCAGTATCTCCGAGACGCGCGCGCGGCTGCCGATCATCGGCTCAAGATCTTTCCGCGTGAGCCCCTTCTGTTCCATCTGGAACTTGATGATGGTTAAGGGGTCTGGCGTATTGATGGGAAAGTGTTTCGTCTCATAAGCATCCACCAGGGTGACAAGGACCTCCAATTCGTCGCTCTCCGGCGAGCCAGCTTCCGCGCCCATCAATTGCGTAATGCGGGCCACCGCCGCATCATGTTCTGCCTCAGTTCGAACCGGTTGGATTCGCATAGCGCTCCTTGTCAAATTTCACCTGTTTCACATCAATTAGATCGTATTCCCGGTGCGTCCCCAGCCAAAGGACCAGCACAATTCCGTGGTCGTAATCCACTGCAACCACAAGCCTGAACTCGTTCCCTTTGATGTTGAAAACCACTCGCTCGGAAGAAACAATACTGGCGTTCCCATAGTGCTGCTTAAGTTCTGCGGAGTTCTTCCATGCCGCGCGAGAAACCAAGGCATACCACGCATCCAGTTGTTCTCGGACAATCCGTTGCAGCCGGGGTTCCACCCAGTTCCGGACAAAACCGTTCAATGTGCCACGCGAGATAATTCTCACTAATTCAGAGTACGCTGCTCCCGCCATGGGAGCAAGCGGAATTTGGGGTAATTTTCTTGAATTCTTTCAGGCTGAGGCATGAAAATGCCGTAAACTCCCCCCATGATGCTTTTTCGTCCGCTTCCGGCATTTATGCTGGCTCTCTCCCTGGTTTCTTCCGCCGTTCTCGCAGCCCAGCCCCCGGCCCAACCCGCCGCGCAGGCCGCGCCGTCTACAGCGTCCCTGGCCGGCCGCATCACCGCCATTTTGGCCGACCCCGCCTTGAGCCATGCACAATTCGGCATCAGCGTCACCACCCTCGAAGGCCAGCCGCTCTATGGACTGAATGAGGCCCGCCTCTTCACCCCGGCCTCGAACAACAAGCTCGTCACCATTGCCGCGGCCTTCGCCCTGTTGCCCGTCGAATCCCTCACCTGGACCACCAACGTAGTTGCCGACGGCGAACTCGACGACGATGGCGTCCTGCACGGCAACCTGATTCTGCTCGGCGTGGGCGATCCCACGTT
>Ga0302200_10001976_pt1 | contig 18592 bp, 24 predicted proteins | sample II_Bog_N3_1_FD_194585 | JGI IMG/M metagenome (GOLD analysis project Ga0302200, IMG submission 194585) | Peat permafrost microbial communities from Stordalen Mire near Abisko, Sweden - II_Bog_N3_1 | ecosystem: Environmental > Terrestrial > Soil > Wetlands > Peat | place: Sweden: Abisko... | reverse complement strand
ATTGTCGGCTTCTATAACACTGAGCGATTAAATTCAGTCTTAGGCAATCTGCCGCCTACCGCCTACGAGCGGAAAATGGTAGCCAATGAACCTATTGTTGTGTCCGAAATTGCTTGACCACCACAATACGGCGCTGAGTTGACCCTTACTCTTACTATATTCCAGTGGGTTACTCCGAAGCATAGCGAAAAAACTCAATGAACGCCCGTAGTGCTGGGCGCATCTGTCGCCGGGAAGGGTAGTAGATATAAAAACCAGCAAAAGAGGGACACCATTCTTCCATAACGGAAATTAGACGCTCCTCACGAACATCAGCCGAGACTGTTTCCTCAAAGAGAAAAGCCAATCCAATCCCGTCAAGGGCTGCCTGCCGCATTAGCCCCTGCTGTGGCAGGATCAGGTTGCCCTTCACCTCAACACTTATTGCGCGCCCATCACGCTCTAATTCCCAGCGGTATATGCGCCCGCTCACAAACCGACGACGGATGCAATTGTGTGTAGACAGATCACGGGGATGTGTAGGCTTTGGATGCCTGGCGAAATAGGCTGGTGCACCGACAATCATGCCTCTTCGGGAACGGCTGGCAGGTATAGCAATCATGTCGGCTTCAAGGCTCTCTCCGAGCCTTATTCCAGCATCACAGCCGCTTTCGACAATATCTTCAAAAATGTCCGAGACGCGAATGTCGAGTTCGATCGCAGGATAGAGCGCAACGAAATCCGACAAGCGGCTCATGATGATTTCATTGGCCGCGAGAAGTGGCATCGTTAACCGCAATGGACCCGAGGGGGCAACCGCCCCCTCTGTCACTTCTGTAAATCCTGCCTCGAGCTCAGCAAGAGGGCCGGTGACACGCATAAGGAGACGAGCCCCTTCTTCTGTGGGGCGTGTCGAGCGAGTGGTTCGTGCCAGAAGTCTTAGGCCAAGGGTGTTTTCCAGAGTTGAGACAGCGTAGCTCACAGCTGAAGGCGCTATGCCAAGCTGAGCAGCCGCGGCTCGAAAACTCCCCGTCCTGGCTACGATCACAAAAACGATAAGTGTTCGAAATATTAGATTAACTCAATCTTCTTTGCACTCATTATCATCATGCCTTATTTCATTTACCCTGATTTTGATTTCATCTCAGATTAATTCAAAGAGGAACGTTTGATGGAACATCGCAAGTTGGGAAATATCGAGGTTTCGTCCGTTGGCCTTGGCTGCATGGGACTGAGCCAGGCCTATGGAGTGCAGGACGAAGCGGCTTCAATTCAGACCCTACACCGCGCGGTTGATCTTGGTGTGACCTTCTTCGACACCGCTGAAGTTTATGGACCCTATCGTAACGAGGCCCTTTTGGGTAAAGCACTCAAGCCTTATCGGGATCAGGTTACAATTGCAACGAAGTTTGGCTTCACCTACAACCGGGAGCGAACCGATTTCGGTGAAATCACTGGAATGGATGGTCGTCCCGAGAATGCCCGTGCTGTAGCGGAGGCCTCGCTAAAGCGACTTCAGACCGATATAATAGACCTTTATTATCTGCACCGCGTAGATCCGACGGTGCCTATTGAGGAAAGTGTCGGCGCAATGGCCGAACTGGTGAACGAGGGAAAAGTACGCGCGATCGGGCTTTCTGAAGTCTCAGTTGAAACCCTGCGGCGGGCTCACGCTATTCACCCGATCACAGCTTTACAGAGCGAATATTCTTTGTGGACCCGCGATATTGAAACAAATGGCGTTCTTGATGCCTGTCGCGAATTAAAGATCTCCTTCATACCGTTCAGTCCTCTGGGGCGCGGATTTCTGACCGGGAAGGTACCTGTTACGGACGCGCTGGAATCGGGAGATTTCCGCCACAATCTGCCTCGCTTCCAGCCGGGCAATGTCGAGGCGAATCGAAGGCTGGTTACAGTGATTGAGGAAATCGCAGCAGCAAAAGGGGCTACCGCCGCGCAGGTTGCTCTCGCTTGGGTGCTGGCTCAGGGTAACGACATAATACCGATCCCCGGAGCGAAGCGTATAGAACATCTGGAGCAGAATATAGGTGCCGTTACCCTCATACTGACCAGAGATGAGTGCACAAGGCTTGAAGCAACTTTCACCCCTGAAAATATTTCAGGAAATCGATATCCCGCTGCTTTCGAAGCAATGGCACAGAAGTAAGTTGCAGTCTCACTCTGGAGGCCGCTGTCTCATGCCTCCAGGCATTATGCATATATTTCTGGGGTGGATAAGTTCAGCGCCAGACATGACCAGCTTAGCTTTACAACGTTCCCTATTGCTCGGTTACTTTGCGGCAGTCTGGGCAATTGGTCAATATGGCAAGGGTGATTGATAATAATGGCCTGGCCTTTTATATTGGGGCGACCCGCTGCAGGTTAATGATTTTCGACAGCCAACAGCGATAATTGTCGGCTACGAATAGAACGGTGTCAGATGCTCTTTGCCATATGCGCCAAGTGTAAACTTCTGGATTATAATTGCCTTTTCAGCTAGCTCTCCATCTGTGATAACGATCCTAAAAACAATACATTCAGCTAAAACCAGATAATGAGCCGCGTTGTCATAACGGAGAATATCGTTAAAACGCAATCGGATATGTGACACCATAATAACGCCTGCAAGCTCAGACCTTGCTTTACTGAAAACCGACAAAACCGCTATAAGGCGGCCAGAAAAATCAAACCAGAACGGTGATTAATGTAATGCCGACATCGTTGGGACTTTCTCCACGCCAAATCAGCAATAAATATTTGTTCTACCATTGCTCTGCCCACTCCTACAAGCTAAACTAGCAAAAGGTAACACCTTGTACTCCTTATGAGGACTGCATCATGTCAACATCAAGCACCACACTCAAGATCGACGACAGGCTTAAAGCGCGTGTCAAAAAACTGGCGGATTCACGCGATCGCAGCCCACACTATTTGATGATTGCCGCTATCACTCAATATATTGAACACGAAGAGGCACGCGAGAGTTTTAAGCAGGAAGCCATCGACTCCTGGCGTGAATATCAGGAAACCGGTCTGCATCTGACCGGTGATGAAGTCAAAACCTGGCTGCGTGGTTGGGGAACAGAAGCGGAAACGGATATTCCTAAATGCCACAAGTAATCATCACTCAACGGGCTGCAACCGGGTTAACGCGCTGCCGGGAGTTTCTGACCAGCAAAAATCCATTGGCGGCCATCAGAGCGGGTCAGGTGCTCGAAGCGCATTTTGAGCAACGGGGAAACAACCCGCAAATGGGCCGCCCTTTTACCGAGCTGCCGGTATTACGGGAACTGATGATTGAATTCGGCGACTCCGGCTATGTGGCATTGTACCGCTACGAGAAAATAGAAGACCGTGTTTATGTGCTGGCTTTTCGCCATCAGAAGGAAGCAGGATATTAACCCGTTAGAAATCATAGTGTCATAAGCAATTTCCGTTTTGTGTCCAAAATTGTGCCCACCGAACAAAAACACGACAATAAATACAATTGTAAATCAACCGGATATCCACGTTTTCCAACTTCTGTATCGGATTTTCGGGTTGGTCGGGGTCCTCCGCATCAACTTGTGCGGCTTCGATCGTGCCGCCCTCCTCACCCAACATGTGCTAAACGCATGCTCGCATATGCCATTTCGCGCGGGATCATTTTTAACAATTTATGCGGTTGCAGTCTTAATCCGTTGCGACCGCCACGCAATTACGCCAAAGTTATCTGGATAAGTTCCCGCTTCGTATCGGTTTATCCACCAATGTAACCGTGGATTTACACAATTAAGGCAGGCCGTTTTGGCGCTATATCCACAAGAACAACCGTATTTCTTCACCGAGGTATATAATCCGAGGCGGACAATTTAGTGGCGCGCATTATCCATGAAAATAGCGAACTAGCCTGTGTTGCCGGACCGAGCCAAAATTGATACGGAGTTGTCATGAGTGAACAATCGTTCAGTCCACCCAGCCTGGTCCTTGCCACCATCGGGCTGGCGTTGGCGACGTTTATGCAGGTGCTGGATACCACAATTGCCAACGTCGCGTTGCCGACCATTTCTGGAAACCTGGGTGTCAGCGCTGAGCAGGGAACCTGGGTTATCACGTCGTTTGCGGTATCCAATGCTATCGCATTGCCGTTGACTGGCTGGCTGTCCCGCCGTTTCGGCCAGACTAAACTTTTTTTGGCCTCGGTAATCCTATTTATCCTAATGTCTTTTTTGTGCGGCATTTCCCAAAGCATGGCGCAATTAGTCATTTTTCGAGCGTTGCAGGGTTTTTCCGCCGGGCCGTTATTTCCGATGGCTCAAACTCTGCTGCTGTCGATTTATCCTCCGGCCAAAAGAGGTATGGCACTGGCCTTGTTATCGATGGTGACGGTGGTGGCGCCGGTTGTCGGCCCGCTGGCCGGTGGCTGGATTACTGATAATTATACCTGGCCGTGGATCTTTTTTATCAATCTGCCGATCGGTGTTTTTGCTGCCATTCTGGTCGCGTTTCAGTTAAAGGGACGGCCGGAAGAGATTGAACGTCATCCTATCGATTATATCGGCCTGGGATTGCTAGTGGTTGGCGTCGGGTTGTTACAGGTGGTGCTGGACAAGGGCAACGATCTCGACTGGTTCGGATCCAACTTTATTGTCATGGGTACGCTGATTTCTTCTATTTCATTGATCGCGCTGGTTATCTGGGAATTTACCGATAAACATCCCATCATCAACCTGCGGCTGTTTCGCTACCGCAATTTCTCCTTCGGCACCCTGGGGCTAGTGTTGGGTTATTCCGGTTTCTTCGGGATTAATCTGCTGTTGCCGCAATGGTTGCAAACCCAATTGGGCTATACGTCAGTCTGGGCCGGGATGGCCGCCGCGCCGCTCGGACTGTTGCCGATTTTTTTATCACCGCTGGTGGGGCGTTACGCCCACCTGTTCGACATGCGGTTACTGGCGGGAGGATCGTTTCTGGTGATTGGCGTTTCGTGCTTTATGCGAGCCGATTTCAATACCGCAGTGGATTATTATCATGTCGCGATGATCCAGGGCTTTATGGGCATTGGTATCGCATTGTTCTTCATGCCGACCACCACCATTTTACTTTCCAGTCTGGAGCCGAGAGAGATCCCGGATGGTTCGGGGTTAGCCACTTTTTTGCGGACATTGGGCGGCAGTTTCGCTTCTTCGCTCACGATCTGGATTTGGCAACGGCGGGAAATCTATCATCATGCGCAATTGGTGGAAAATATCACGCCTTATAGCCAGAATACCCAATCTTATATCGCGCAACTGGGGGGTAGCAGCCAGACGGCCATGGCGCAGCTGGATAAATTGGTGGAAGGGCAGGCATATATGCTGTCCACAATTGATTATTTTACCCTGCTGGGTTGGATATTCTGTTCGCTGATCTTTGTAATATTTTTAGCCAAACCGCCTTTCACCGCGCGGGCCGATGGCGGCGGTGGCGCGCATTAAGTCCTGAGTTTTTGGCGTTCATGTAGCGTCGGTATGTATTTGCCGACCGGCGGGTGGAAATCATTAGTCCCTGTCATCTGCCCGACAGCTTGAGCACCGAGGCCATTCGTCGCTGAGCCAAACCGGCGTAACCCCTCGCTGACCGAACATGCCGTACATATCCTGCCCTACCGCGGCTTGGGCATCGGTATTCCCCGTGCATTGCAGGATTGGCCAGCCATCGATCTTATCGACGATGTACCGGCCAACTCGTTCCGGATAAACCCAGTAGTAGTCGGCAAAGATATCGATTTAGGGCGATAGGAAAAATTTGGTTGGCACAGCAGAGCTCAAGCGGGGCTCATGCGTGAAATTATCCATTTAACCGAACCGACCCAAAATTAACGGTCCATCTCCTTACTAAATCAATTTTTATCCTGCATTGATTATTGCCGCTTAATATTTTCTTAAGGTTATAAGTTTAACGTATGACTATGGGAAAAATGACAAACCCCATTTTTTCCTTCATACATACCATCCCTCAATTTTAATTTCTTTTTTGCTGAGTTTTTAACTTTGTCATACATATGGTTTTAATTTTATCCTGTTGGGCATCCCGGTGAACTCCGCTTACAAGGATATCTAAATGATTGATAATAATGAATTAAAAAATATCCATATTTTAAACCTCTCCTATCTATTACTGGCGCAAAGACTCATTAATGAAGATAAAATTGCCGCTAAATTCAGGCTTGGTATTGATGATGCCATGGTAAAAATTTTGGAAGTATTAACGCTGCCTCAACTTGTCAAATTATCGGAAACTAATCAAATTATTTGCCAGTTCCGTTTCGAATGCCCCGAACTCATCAGTAAGATAACCAGCGAGTCGCGTATTGATGATAAGCGCCCAATACATACTGGTATTTTGCTTGCCACTCAGCTTTATAAAAATACTCGCTCTGACATGAGTGTGCCGTCAACGGGTGATAGCTATGTGTAAAACCAATATGATGCAGGAATACAGTGATCTTCAGACTGCGATTGAATTGATCAATCTGGGCGCAAGACTTCAATTGCTGGAAAAGGAAACCTCCCTGAGTCGTGCAAAACTCACGAAACTTTATCGTGAATTGAAGGGAAAATCGCCGCCGAAAGGCATGCTGCCTTTTTCAGCTGATTGGTATGTGACTTGGGAGAATAACATCCACGCCACTATGTTTTATAACATCTACCGCATCATAACTGAACACTACGGCAGCCTCGGGATAGGCGCTATCATTTCCTCTTACCGATTGTATCTGGAACAATGCCCGTCAAGGGAGCAAATGGAAAACGTGTTATCCCTGACGCGAGCCTGGACTCTGGTACGGTTTTGTGAAAGTCGCATTCTGCAACTGACCCCCTGTACGCAATGCAAGGGTGATTTCATCACACATGGTTTTGAACCTTATATGGCGTATCAGTGTGTGATTTGCTATCCGCCATCCAGAGCGAGCAGACGTAAAGAAATTTGAATTATTGAACCCGGCCAAATCTGAGGCCAATATTGCCAAACCAGGTAAGCTATCCTATCTACAGGAAGTTATCGCAACGCCGTTTTAGGTGATACTACCCAACTTAGACGGACACGCTGATAAGTTGTCTTCCTGCTCCAACAAAATTATTACCCCAAGCCACCAGCATCGTACTGAAGAGTGCCATGGAATTATGAGGAAACCGCTACCTTACCGATTGCCGCTCTCACCGCGTGGTTCTCCTTGGTGGACGTCGGTCATTTCCTCAAAGATCAGACGGTTCTGGTTCAGGGCACTGGCGGCATCGCTGCCGGCCACCGCACATGATTTGAGCGGATGAATATATTTTTGAATCAGTATGATATGAAACCGGTCGTCGATAAGGTCTATCCATTTGCCGAAGCTTACGGATCATTCCGGCACCTATCTCGCGGTCCGTTCGGCAAGGTTGTCATCAACATTGCCGGTGCTTAGCTGAACCCTGATGCCGTTTCAGGCCAGAATACGCTTGGCCCATTCGCTCACATCATTGCCGCTGCCGATGTCCGGTTGCACCAGGCCACCGATCATAAAGGTGGGCGAGACATGAATCCCGTTTTGGCGCGCATATTTGCAATGCCACTTGATCTCGGTTTGCAACTCCGGACGGGCAAAAGGCGCATACGCGTCTACGCCACTGTATTGTTTCAGCCGGGCCAAAATAGTATTGGGGGTAGCATCCAAATTAGGCCCGGCGCAATGATCGGTGAACTCGAACTCTTCCCGGTGATCCGCCACGGCTTTCAGCACCGCTTTGGCGGCGGCTTTGCCTTCGGGCAGAGTAGACGCGGCCAGGATATAGCGAACAATCACGCCGGAAAACATATGCCACGGTTGCGATTGCAATCGGATTTTCAAGGTCATTTTGTCTTCGCCTACATCGGCCAACAGCGCATCGAATTTATTGAATGCCCGTACCGAAAACGGACAGGTAGGCTCGAGAAAAACCTCGAAGACTTTTGGCCCATGTCCCCAGACCAGCGGATCGGCATGCAAAGCTGTGGTGCTATTCATAATCTTTCCTCGTGGCTGTTTTTCAATGGAACATAACTGATAATAGTTCTAGAGACAACGTTACTCAGTCCGTAATGCCCTGATTTTCTTTTTCCGATCGATTAAATTTTCCTGCTCATCATAATAACGGCTCGGCCAAATCTCGGCAGGATGAATATTCAATGCATCAGCAATCAACCATTCGCCTTTCGGCCACGGACGCGACAACGCATTCGCCAGGGTCGATGAATTGAGTCCAGAGGAACGGGAAAGCGCGGCCATTGTCGTACCCTGTTTGCGTAACGCGGCGATGATATCCGCCTGATGCCAATCTTTAATCATATAACCACCTTAACTATTCGCCTTATAAGAAACATTTACAGACCAATACTAAGTTATTATTAATTATGAAGAAACTACGTTTATCGTAGTATTCTAACCACGACCTAAGTACCATAATAATTTTGGGCAGCGTATAAACTCGCCCTACCGGTTGTAACCGGTAAGCTTCTAAATGAAAGTGACGACCTCAAAACAGCTCAGCACCTATTTGAAAGATATCAGAGTCACCCAAAAACTTTCTCAAGGGAAAGTGGCACGAAAAGTAGGCTTACGGCAGGACACGGTATCAAGTTTTGAGCGGCGCCCGGATTCAACCAAACTGGAAACTTTTTTTAAGCTCCTATCGGCACTGAATTTAGAACTGGATATCAAACCGAGAAATCTGCATCTGCTTCAAACCAGGGATGGAAGGAAGACTGGTAATGGCAGCACTTGATATTTGCATGAACCATAGCCCGGTGAGATAAGCCCTCCAATCACAAGAACATATTTAATGTTATGAATTTAATTAATTATTTCATGTTGTATCGATAAATGACGATAAATTATTCAGCGCCAACTGACCTTCATTGCAGGCCGGCTCGTCGGTCCATAAACAGGCATATCGAGAAGCCTTGCTCAGTAAACTTCAGGTCAACAGTGACGTTTTTTGCGACAGGTTTATGTCGGATTGATTTTCCAATACAGCAAAATAGCGCATAATGATTACACGGGTATCCACACGTGTAATAAACAAGGGGGGTTTATGTCGGCATCGCTATTACGTCAAAAAAGAACCGTGAGTATTACGCTTGATCCGGAGCTTTATCGCCTTGCCAAACAGATCGGCATCAACTTATCCGCTACGCTGGCCGAGGCGCTGAAACGAGAGATTCGCAGCGCTGAGAATGAAAAGTGGAAACGAGACAATCAAGACGCATTCCAAGAGCTAAACCGTATAAGTGATGAGCATGGACTGCTCTCTGACGAACATAGGACGTTCTAATTATGCAGTATAGGGTTTACCGCAACACCGGAAATAACAACGACTATCCATACTTACTGGATGTCCAGAGCGACATTTTTAATGCCTTAAGCACTCGTTTGGTGGTCCCGTTGCTCTTACTGAAAAAATTTAAGGGCAAACCATCGTTAAAATTATGCCCAGTTCTCAATATCGAAGGCGAAGATTATCTCATCATGACTCACGAAATGGCCAGCGTGCGCCAGAGTTTGCTCGGATCGGAAGTGGTTAGCGTTGCTAACCACCGTGCTGTCATCAAAAACGCGATTGATTTCCTTATGGATGGTTTCTGACGCCAAATTAGGTGTTTTTGCCCAAATCCGACTTCAACAAACAAGGTAAGTAGGCCCGCCCCATAAATCCTACCATCGGATGTTGACTGCCATTAAATGGGCTAATTTCGAAGCCCATTACTCCTTTTATCAATATGATTACCCCAGTTAAACGATCGGGATTGCCAGCATACGTTTAAATCAGCGCGCCGAAGCATTATCGACAAAAGCCGCCAAATCGCCATTAAACCGATCCGGTTCCTCGATAAACGGCGCGTGACCGGAATTGGCATACAGCTTACTGTGTATTTTCGGATCAATCGCTGCGGCACGGGCAATGGTCGGCTGCGCCTGCACAAGAGCATCGTGCGCGCCATAGATCAACAATACCGGCACCTGGGCTTTAGACAATCCCTGAGCAGCGGCGACCGTCATCGACTGTACGGCGCTTTGCATTTTCCACGAGGCCATGGCGGCATTAGCCAATAAGCGTTCAAAGGTTGCAGTATCAGGCTGAGTGTGGAAACACAGGCTGAGGAAATCACGCTCGGCGGTAAGGTGAGTCAATAAATCGGGTGAGTTCAGGTCGCGGTATATCGCCGGGTGAGGCACGATCTGTTCAGGTTTAAGTTCTATGACGCCATCGACATATACCGCGCCGGCAAGGCGGCTATCGCCGAACTTCGCCAGATAATTCGAAATAACGGTGCCGCCTAATGACCACCCGACCAAAACCGGTTTGCGCCCATGTGATGTTGTGATGACCGCGGCAAGATCATCGGCCCAGCGTTGCCCGTCGGTATAAGCGCCGGTATCCGTTGGCTTGCCGGACAGGCCGTGACCACGCAGATCATAAGTGATTAGGTCATAGCGCTGGAGCTGGGGACTGTTGATTTGCGCCGCCCAGTTCAGATGACTGCCGAGCAACCCATGAATGAAAATAATGGGAACGCCATTGGGGTTGCCCGATTCCTGAACGGCCAACTTGACTCCGTCCGGGGCCGTGATGGTGTAGCTTTTGCCCGCCGCCAAGGCGAACGGTGACAAAACAAACAAAGTCAGCGTCAAAAACCAGGTTGCACATGCGCGGTGAGAGGTAGCGTTAAACATGAATATTCCTCAACAGTTGGACAGTAGCCAACAGTCTCAACCCTCACATTAGTGTTAGGGTCAAGCGGAAAAAGTGTTATGCTTTTCCCATGAACGAAAACACGCCGCAAAGCACATTGACCATAGGCAAACTGGCCCTGGAAACCGGCGCTAGCGTGCGCTCGATCCGCCATTATGATGAACAGGGCCTGTTGACGTCCTTTCGCGCCGATAATGGTTACCGGGCGTTTCCGCGCGCGGCGGTGGCTCAGGTCAAACAAATCCAACGCATGATCGCCACAGGCTTTAGCCTGGCGGAAATACGCGGGTTTCCGGATTGTATGCTGATGATTGAAGGGGCGGGGTCATGCCCGGAAATCACCGATGTCCAGCGCAAGCGGCTGGCCTCCATCGAGCGTCAGATAGCTGAACTGGAACACCGGCGCGAACGGCTGATCAAGACGTTGGCCGAAGGCGTGATCCCCCCGCTGGACTGATATCTTTGCAGCTAGCCATCTAGTTGAAGTTTTTTAGGAAAGAGAGTATTACCATTAATCGGAATTCAATGAACAAGCAGGATTTTTAATAGGAAATATTCCACTAAATAGTTTTTCATATTACCACATCACTTTTTACAGCACGTCATGAATAGAACGTCATCGCTCGCATACTATATAGTTATAAATTTCTCCCTTATTTTTAATTTAAAAGATAATCATAATATTGTGGTGATTACATATCTATTTTTCGTTTAATGCTCGTTTATTTTTTATATGTTAAAAGCAATAAAATACAAAGAAAAAACAAATAAATCTCATCACCAACAATATTGATAATAAAAGTTCGTAGCAATTAGTGAAATTTTAATAATTATTTTAGGGAGAATAGTTTTATGAATTTTGGCTTCAATAATGATACACCGTCTTTCAAACACAGTTATTGGAGCAACAATGCCGGAGCCAGTGGGCCAAGATTTGATTTTTCGTCTTCCTTTGGAGTAAAAAACGTTTCAACACATTTTAATGCTCCGCCTGTAGTGCGGTTTTCCTCGCAAGGTCCACAGGCAGGCAGAGTGGAGTGTGGATTTAAACTTTCTGATACGCCTTGCGCGAATCCAGCAGCTATCAGTAATAGCACAGGGGGCTAGGCATACCGGCAATACCGAAGGCAAGTCGAATACGGGTGGGAATACGACAGTCACGCCAATCCCGTATGGGCCGAGTCGGGATGATTTCATTTATCTGACTATAGACAAAGATAATAATGTAACTAAAGCGATTATTGACTCTAAAAAATTTGATTATCTCTTTGTTAATGTAGCGAGTAACTCCCACAACTCAGAGCGTTCTACTCAACTTGCGCAAGCGATGGATCGGTTAGGACTGGAAAGTAATGCGAAAGAAGCTGATCTACTAACTGAACACTTCAGACAAGGGGTTAATGCTAAAGGTAATGTGATAGATACCTATACCAGAGGAAACCGGGTTTTTGAAGTGAGAGAGTCTTTATTATTCGGCCCTTCAGAAAAAGTCACTAAATTAGAAACATCCTTTGAAATCATGCCTGATAGTTCGCGGAGATTTATAACCACCATTCCTAAAGAAGGGAAAAAATAATGTTTATTAAATCATTTCCGGATGAAATAGAATTACTGGGTTTTTTGAATCAAAACCGATCATCAATGAAACTAATGATCTTCATTTTGCATATAAAACTAATGATGATGATGGATTAGAGATCCTTTTTTCGTTTTGTGCTACAGCCGGCTGGATAAAAACAGTCATCTCATACTGTGGAAAAGAGATATCTAAGTATCTTTCAGAGGATGTTAGTGAGATAACGCTGAAAAAAAGATAATGTAGGCGAATATTTATACTCAGAAATCATTACTGATGAACTTGTTACTAAAATTGAAATACGAGCAAAACCTTATATTTTAGTAAATAGCAGTTCGTTAGTTCGATGAGTTTATTCCCGCCCCGTGGCGGGATTTTACGCTATAAACCAGTTAGTTATCTTCACCAATAGATATGACCAGCCGTCCTCGCCCAACCGTCGCTCTAACCAACTGTCCCGTCTCAAATCAAGCCTCTTCCGTAAGCGCCGTTAAATCGACGTACTCAACCCAAATGCGGTGGTTCAAACACCGCAGCCCGACGCGGGCAGTTATTGCCTGTTTCTTGGCGCCTTGATTAAGTAAAGATTTTATAATTAAAGGGAAACAGTTCGCTGATATCGATTCCCCCAACTCGCTGTGACGGTTCGGTTTACACATGCCCCAGCCGCCGATGCCTCCAGGCTTTAATTCATCACATGCTGTACCAGTTGATTAATCACCCCGCCCCCCACAATCAGCCAGATAAATAATAATGTGGCCAGTAATATGGGTTTCACTCCCGCCTGGCGGATAGCGCTGGCGTGGGTGGTCAACCCCAAGGCCGCCATGGCCATGGCTAACATAATGGTATCAAGGGTAATGAGCTGTTTGACCAGCACGACAGGCAGCAGATGAAATGAATTAAAGGCAGCCACCAGAATGAATATTACCGCAAACCAGGGGATGGTAATGGCCGTTTTATCGGCGGCGGTTTTATCTTTATGGCTGCGGCTCAGATAACTTGAAATCAGTAATAAAAATGGAGCCAGCATCATGACGCGAATCATTTTGGTGATGACCGCGGCATTTTCCGCCGTGGGGCTGATGGAATGGGCGGCTGCCACGACTTGCGCCACTTCATGGATGGTGGAACCGGCATAGATGCCGAAAGACAGTTGCGTAAACGATAACCAATGATGTTGCGCATTGAGCTGATACAGCCAGGGATAGACGAATATCGCCAGCGTACCGAATATCACCACAGTGGCGACAGCCACGGTCACTTTACTGGCTTCTGCTTTTAATACCGGTTCGGTGGCCATGACGGCCGCCGCGCCGCAAATACTGCTGCCGGCGCCAATCAGCATGGCTGTTTGGCTGTCCATGCCAAATACGCGTTTACCTAACCAGCAAGCCAGGAAAAAGGTACTGCTCAAGGTCAAAAAATCAATGATGATGCCGGTTGCGCCGACATCGGCGATTTGCTGAAAGGTTAATCTGAATCCGTAAAGGATAATGCCCATTCGCAGCAAACGCTGTTTGGCGAACAGCACGCCAATATGGCTGGCTGGCTGCAACCAGGGGTAAAAGGTATTGCCGACGACAATGCCAAAGATAATAGCCAGGGTCAGCGCCCCAAGTCCCAGGTTAACGATTTGGGGAACATTGCCGGCCCAGATTGCCGCTGCGGTTAACGCGCCGGTCAATATTAATCCCGGTGCTAATCGCCAGGGTTCCGGCGCTGAAAAACGTCGTTTGGTTTCTAAATGCGAGATATTTGTAGACATCATAAAGTCCTATGCAATCCTGTTTGAACGGACTTTATCACTGGCCTCCTTAAAAGATAAATTCATTATATATTTATAATCTATTAGTATAAGTGGTAAGCGAAGAACATTTACCCCCTCAGGCTTGCGCAGGCTTGATGCCGATACGGGCGGAGATCGACATAGTCGGTTCCGAGCCGACGCAAGCTGTGGTCGATTTCGGTCAGAATTGCCTTGCGGGAAAGCCTCGCGCCATTCGGGCCGGGACGCATCGGATGCCGCGCTTTGGTGGCGATCACAATACTGTCCCTGGAAGCGTAATCCCGCAGCGCACGGCCCAGGATTTCTTCACTGGAGCCTTGGGAATACATATTGGCGGTATCGAAGAAATTGATGCCAGCCTCAATCGCTTGCTTAATCAAGGGACGACTGGCGTTCTCATCAAGCGACCATACCGGATGCCCCCTGCCCGGTTCGCCATAAGTCATGCAGCCCAGGGCGATAGATGAAACATCCAGTCCGGTGTGGCCGAGTTTTCTATAATGCATAATGATGATTTCCTGTTGCGGCGAAACAGTTTAGACGATGCGATCTTCGCCCCGCCCGGCAACGCTCTGCCGGGACAAGAGAATAACTGGTCATTCACCACAACAGATTACCTCGACATTCCGGGATTTTTAGTACTTGAAAGTCCGGAATAAACGCGCGAACGTTCATTTTGACAGCCTAAATCGGAAAAATGACGTTAAAGCTTTTGTTCGAGTTTCAAGTTGGTCAGGCAAGTGCGGCTATCCGATGCGGTCGCAAAAGGCGTGGACGCGGATAAACCGTTATACGTCACATTGATGGTGCCGGTGATATTTCTTGGCAACCATACGCCGATGAATCCGTTTTGATAACTCGTCAGAGTTTGGTCAAGAATAACTTTCCCCGATTGATCTTTTATTGTGACTTTGAAGGGACTGTTGGTTAATTCACCCGTGCAGGATGATAAATTATGGTTAAAGCAGGGATGGGTTTGGTTAATATAAGGGGCGAAAGATAAATAGAATTTGTCATTAAGCGGATAAGAGTAACCCTCGCTGCCATCGGATAAATTAAGTTGCGTAGGCGTTATCGAGGCTGAGAAATTAAGCGGCCGGTCTTGCTTGAGTTGATTGATATACTCCACCATTTGCCGGGGTGTTTTGCCGGCCAAGCCATTTTGTGTTAAAAAGGTCTGCTCTGTCGCAAAAGCTGGCGATCCCAAAAACGTCGTCATTATGGTTAAGATAGCCAAACTCAAGGCGGGAACTGATATCTTATGCATGTTAGAACATCCTCATTATGAGAGAAATTGATGGTGTCATAGCTTGCCAGACGCTACACCCTCCCCTAAGGGCAGGGTCAAAAATAGTTTTGAATAGAAGTGTAAATTCCATTTGAACGCGGCCCTCTTACCGACAAGATAAGTCGCTGGCAAAGGCACCATTCTTATCCTTTACGGCAGATTGGCGAGGAAGTGTTTTATAGAATGGTCTGACAGCTATTACCCCAATCCCCAGGTAGAGTTTTCCATTCAGCACGATGTAAGAAAACTTTCTAAAGAGAACTAGCCATAATCCCATGATGAAATCCCATATCAGTATCGCTATCGTTTTGCTCTCATTGAATCCGGCTTACAGCATGGCGAGGGATTTCTCATTGGGCGCCGGCGGTTTTTTGTCGACTTCGCCTTATGATGCCAAAAGAGACGATTATTCGGTCTGGCCGGTAATCAATTACGACGATGATACTTGGTATATCCAAGGTGATGATGCCGGGCGGTATTTAATCAATGACGATGTTAATGAACTGAAAATAAAAGCGTTTTATTACGATCTTTCTTATAAATCCAAACACGGCCACGGTGAAGCAATGCGTAGTCTGAATAATCGCGAATCCACGGTCATGTCTGGGATGAGCTACCAGCGCACCACTTTTTTAGGCGCATTTCACGTGCAATTGGCAGGGGATGTATTGAATAATAGCCAAGGCGTGATGGCCAATTTTGCTTATCTGAATTTAGTGCAAATAGGCCTGTTGAGTTTGATTCCTGAAATTGGCGTGAATTGGGCAAACGCTCAGCAAACTCGCTATTACTATGGGATTTCCGCTCAAGAGTCCCGCCGCAGCGGATTGAATCAATACGACCCTTCAGCAAATGTGACGCCCTATGTTTCGTTGACCGCTGATTATAAACTCACCTCACATTGGGATACCTATGCAAGCGCCCGCACTGATTTTTTACCGGCAACAGTGCGCAATAGTCCAATGGTCAGCCAAAATGAGACTTATGCATTCTCTGTGGGCATAAATTACAGTTTTTAGTATGGCTTATGTCAAAATAAGTCATTGCTTTAAAATAAATATACTTTAAAAACAATAACTTATGGTGATTTGTGTCCAAAAATACACAATATTACCCCTCGCACCATTTCGTTTATAAACTATTTATAATTTTTAAGGTAGAATACTTTGCATCCGCTGAATTTTTTGATTCAGGCTCGTCACCGTTCGTGGGGCTGGGTAATCTTGTTATCATCGTCCCCCTTTCAGAGCTTATAGCTGTATATATGGCAATAAAATCCATTCAGTCAACCCGAGTTGATCCGTCATGGACGGTACTGTGTGATTTTGACGGAACGATCAGTTTCAAAGACGTCACAGATACATTATTGGATGCATTTGGTATGCCTGGTTGGGAACAACTGGAACAGCAATGGGAAAACGGCGAGATCGGTTCCCAGGAGTGCATGGCCGGCCAGATTGCCTTGCTCGATACATCACGACGCGAGCTGAATGAGTGTCTTTCAACCTTGACTATCGATCCGTATTTTGCGGATTTTGTTCTGTATGCCCATAGGCGCGCTGTGCCGTTGCACATTGTGAGCGACGGTCTTGATTATGCTATCAATTATATTTTGCAAGCCAATGGCATCAGCGGTATTCCGGTTATCGCCAATCGTTTGCGGCAAGTGAGCGATCGTCGCTGGGCATTGGACTTCCCTTATCATAATTCGAATTGTCTGAAAGCCAGCGGCGTGTGCAAATGCGGTATCGCCAAAACTGTGGCGCCGGATAAATTTTTGATGATAGGCGATGGCCGCTCCGATTTTTGTGTATCGCAAATTGCTGATCATGTCTTTGCTAAAAACAGTCTGATTAACGAATGTCAGCGGATGGGGGTTCCTTATACCGCCATGAAAAATTTTTCACAGGCCCCAGCGCAGCTTGAACGCTTATTGCAACAGCGGGACATTAACTATTTTGCGCCAGTCGAACAATTGATAATCCGGGGGATGTGTGATCAACCATCATGATTTTCTGTTGGAAGGCGGCAGAATCGGCGTTCTATTAATCCATGGATTAACTGGAACGCCAACCGAAATGCGTGGAATCGGCCGTGAGTTTAACCGTGCCGGCTTCACCGTTTATGGTATGCAACTGGCCGGCCATTGCGGCGATATGAATGATTTGATTGCCACCAATTGGCAAGACTGGTACCGAACTGTTGTTGAAAGTGCAGAAAAATTACGTGAGCGTGTGGATTACCTTTACGTAGGTGGCTTGTCGATGGGCGCGGTGCTGGCGCTGAAATACGCGTCCGATTATCCGCAAAACGTGCAAGGCGTGCTGGTTTACGGCGCGACCTTCCGTTTTGACGGCTGGACGGTTTCGCCGTTGACCAAATTAATGGGGCCGTTGTTGCTGACGTTGACCGATAAGCTGCATATTTGCCGCGGCCGCGTTGTTAATGAAGAACCGCCTTATGGCATCCATAATGAACAGCTGCGCCGCAAAATTTCGCAAAATATGTTAAGCGGCGATAGCGGCGCTGCCGGCTTGGCTGGCAACCCGTGGCCATCGTTGAGCCAATTTGTCTATTTGGCCCGTAATGTCCGCCAGTCTCTGCATAAGGTCACTTCGCCCTGCCTGATATTGCATGCTGAAAATGACGATATCGCGCATCGCCGAAACGGCGAGTTGGTGCGCGATAATGTGAGCGGCCCGGTGAAAATGATATTGCTGAAAAATAGCTATCATATGATTACCATAGACAATGACCGGCGCGAACTCATCACCCGCTCATTGACCTTCATGCAGCAAAACGTACCGCCCGCCTCGCAAGCCGGCGATAGACAACATAAGTCAGTCGGTCTGCACACGGAATTAAATTCTTCCATGCAAAGCGCATGACACGGGGACTCAATACAGCGTCATGAGCCAGTTAACCATCCTTCTCTGGCTACTCAATGTCATATTGGATACGTTGGGTCAGTTGGCATTTAAAGCCGCGGCATTATCCAGTAACTCCTATTCCGGTATCGCCAACTGGCGCCATATGCTGACCCATAAATGGATATGGATCGGTATTTTCAGTTATGTCTTCGAATTTTTGCTGTGGCTGGCCTTTTTGTCGCTGGTGCCGCTGTCGGTCGGTGTGATGCTGGGTTCAATCAATATCGTGGCTATCATGATCTTCGGCCGCATTTGGTTCAAAGAAAGCTTGAGCAAGTGGCGTCTGATGGGCATTTTACT
>Ga0302200_10001971_pt1 | contig 18605 bp, 28 predicted proteins | sample II_Bog_N3_1_FD_194585 | JGI IMG/M metagenome (GOLD analysis project Ga0302200, IMG submission 194585) | Peat permafrost microbial communities from Stordalen Mire near Abisko, Sweden - II_Bog_N3_1 | ecosystem: Environmental > Terrestrial > Soil > Wetlands > Peat | place: Sweden: Abisko... | reverse complement strand
ATGCCGATGCACAAACAAGAACGAAAAGGACAGTCATGCCATTATCGCGAAGGGACTTTTTGGAAGTTGGTGCTTTATCTGCTTCAGGAATTATGTTGTCGGGCGTACTTCATTCCGAGAATGACCATGGAGCGGGGCAGGCTGATGACGGCAGCGCGGCTCGAATCGCTTCATACGGAATGCCGGTCGCGCGCCTCGTGCTGAACTTGAATCAGGACTGGCACTTCTTTCGCCCGGCATCGCCAGCACCCTCACCGGATTCGAAGTCAGTGAAGGAAGATGAAATGAACCCTCCCGCTGACGCGCAATGGGAGCCGGTTACATTACCACATTCAGTAAGACTCGAGCCACGGGACGTAAGCGGCGGCCGCAATTATCAGGGTGTTTGTTGGTACAAGCGCGAGTTGCTCGCCCAGCCGGATTGGAAGGATCGTGTTGTTTACCTGAAATTCCAGGGCGCCATGCAGGTTGCGGATGTCTGGTTGAATGGCGTTCATCAACTAACCCACTATGGCGGCTACATACCCTTCACCATTGATATTTCCAAAGAGATTCGGTTCGACCGACCCAATACCCTGACCGTGCGGCTTGATAACTCTGACAATCCCGAGGTGCCACCGGGAAAGCCGCAGAGCGAGCTGGACTTCTGCTACTTCGGAGGCCTTTATCGAAGCGTCGATCTCGAAGTGCTTAATCCTCTGCATATCACCGATCCAATTCTTGCCAACACGGTTGCTGGCGGGGGTGTGTTTGTTACATACCCCTCGGTCGCAACAGGCGAGTCCTTAGTGCGGGTCCAGACCGAGGTAGTCAACGAGTCGGATGAAAGCCGCGTTTGCGACGTGGTGCAAGGATTGATCGGCCCCGATGGGAAGTCAGCGGCGACGGAGTCCATCACTGTTACTGTGCCGGCCCGTTCTCGCCATGTGGCCACACAGACATTGAAAGTTGTAGATCCAAGGCTCTGGCATCCGGAAGATCCTCAGCTCTACTGGCTTCATTCAACAGTAAACGCGAACGGCAAGGTCATCGACGACGAGTACACGCACATAGGCATCCGTTCCTTTCAATTCGAAAAGAGCCGCGGCTTGCTCATCAATGGCCAGCCATTCTTCTCAATTGGTGCGAATCGGCACCAGGACCATCCTTATGTGGGCTATGCCCTGCCGCCTTCCGCGCATTATCGCGATGCCTTTAAACTGCGCGAGGCGGGCTTCACATCGTATCGCAGCCACTATCCCCAGGATCCAAGCTTCATGAATGCCTGCGACGAATTGGGCATTCTGGCCATTGTTTCCAACCCCGGCTGGCAGTTCGTCGGGGATGAGATTTTCAAGAAACGTGTCTATCGGAATGCGCGCGATATGATCCGGCGGGATCGCAATCATCCATCGGTGGTCATCTGGGAAGCGGCCCTGAACGAATCGGACAACAGTTCGCTGGCGGCCGAGCTATACCGGATTGTGCATGAGGAGTTCCCCGGGCCGGGATGTTACACGGCAGGAGATCCAATTCGTAAACCGGTGCCTGGCTTCGATGGATGGGACATCACGTACGGGAGCCATCCACATGAGGGTTCTTCAGGGCCTTCATGGATACGCGAATGGGGCGACCAGGTGGATAACTGGAGCGACCAGCAGGGCCGTGTGCGCGTCGCCAGATCGTGGGGCGAGATGCCGATGCTCGTACAAGCCTCCGCTCATCTGCAGAGTCTGGACCGGATCTACCAGTCGGACACCAGGCCCGCAGGAGCCGATCTTTGGGCGGGAATCGATGCATTTCGCGGCTACCATCATCAACCCTTTCTGGGTGCTCCACTGGACCTGTTCCGAATTCCCAAGTTCGACTATTTCATGTTTCAAAGTCAGCGGCCTTCCCACGCTCAGACGGCACGAACCGGCAGTGGGCCGATGATCTTCATTGCCAATTACGCCACTTTCCATTCGCCTTTGGAAATGGTCGTGTTCAGCAATTGCGAACAGGTACGCCTCACCCAAAACGGCAAACTGGTCGCGACGCAAGGGCCCGATGCCGGATACCGGATCCCTCATCCGCCCTTTACTTTCAAAGTGGGAGAATTCAGCGGCACCCGGAGTATGTTGTTCGCCAATGCAGTTTCGCCGGAAGCGCCTTGGGTGCCCATCGGGGAATTGCTGGCCGAGGGGCTGATCGATGGCAAAGTGGTTGCACAACACCTGGCCCACTCTCCCGGAGTCCCAAAGGGCCTTCGATTGGAGCTCGACACATGTGGCGTGGCCCCTGTTGCCGACGGAGGAGACTGGGTGCGCGTGTATGCCCACGTTTGCGATTCCAGAGATATGACTTATCCGTATGGGGACGACATGGTGACTTTTTCGGCAGCTGGCGAAGGCACCCTAATTGGGGATGAGAAGATTTTTGCCAATCCGGTCCGCGCAGAGGCAGGAATCGCCACCGCGCTCGTACGGATGACCAGGAGTGCAGGACTCGTAACAGTGAGTGCATCATCTCCCGGGCTGAAGGACGCGGTGTTGCAGTTCCGATCCGCGCAGGCCCGGGAGGAAGGCCGAGCCCGCAAGCCCCACGAGGGATTATGATGTTTCATCTCCATGGCGGAGAACGATGTGAGCTTGCAAAGCCCCCGCACCATGAACCCAACCACGCTCGCGGTCTCGATGATGCGCATAGGGCGATGCAATCTCGGTTCCGGATTATCGCGCCGAGCCATGAACGCAGCGGCGTTCATGCTGCTGGCCGGTGTGTTGGCACTTGCCCAGCAGGGCCGGAAGTCCGCATCATACCAGTCTGGATGTGAGAAATAGAGGTCGATTTTCATGTCCCCCTTATGCGCGGCATCGCAAAGTTCCCCGATAATGTCTCTTCGCAAAGGAGTTTCCATTACCGAGTAAGCGAGATCGCACGGTTCGATACGGGGCCCTCCGGGAACGACCCAGTTTGCTCGACTCTTGACCCGGGTCTTGGTGTCGAACATACTGAAACCTTCGTGGTGCTTGGTAGTGATCGCAAACATCTTCATTCCGCTTTCCTTGAAGACGTCCATCCACGCGGAAGCATCGAAAGCGTGGGATTCCAGGTCTTGTGAAGCTGGTTATAGCGGTCGCGATCTTCGAACAACATCTCTGGAAAGGGCCACGACTCCGGTCCGCGATGCCAAATGCTGTACATTCCCCAATGAATGCGAACACCAAACTTCATATCTTGAAATGCTTCATAGGCGCTCGTTGGAGCCGAATGATACTCCGGAATGGGCACACTTTCGACATAAGGTTCGTTCCGGAGCGACGAGGCTGGAAAGCTATTGACTGGTGCAGAGGCCTGCCCGAAACCCGGGTAGACAGACGAGGCTGCCAAGGCCGTGGCGGAAGCCAGAAAATCTCTGCGATTCATAGGGGCTCCAACGGCACGAAATGGCGAGCCACGTTTGCAAGCGGGAAAGGTGAGAGCGGCCATTCACGGTTTTTTCAGCCGTGGCAACGCGCGCGCTCCAAGCGCTCCGTCTTGATATATCAGAAGCAGAGAAGAATGTCATTTAGAGAAAAGCGCAGAATTGTCGGCACCGTACAGTGCGGTAATATCCGCCGGCGCCGATCTCATGACTGTAGCCTTCGTCGCGCCGGTGGAGATGCCGCCGTCGACCAGTAACGTTTGCCCAGTGATATATCGGCTTGATTCCGAGGCAAGAAAGACAACGGCGCCATCCAGATCGTCAGGCCGGCCCGGGCGCTTCAGCGGAATACGATCGGTCAGGTATTCGACCCACTCCGCATTCTCATAGAGTGCCTGGTTCTGCTTCGTCCGAAACCAGCCTGGGGCCAGACAGTTCACCGTGATTCCGTGGACTCCCCAATCGTCAGCCAAGCTCATTGTGAGTTGGCGAATTCCGCCGCGGCTCGCCCCATAAGGCCCAAGACCTGCATAGCCGGCGACCGACGTGACAGAGCCGATGTTGATGATGCGGCCGTATCTGCGCTGGGTCATGCCTCGTGCAACTGCCTGGGCCACGAAGAAAGAACCGCGGAGATTGGTGTCAAGGACCGTGTTCCAATCGTCCCACGATACATCTGCTGCGGGCTTGCGGATGTTGCAGCCGGCATTGTTCACGAGGATATCGATGTGCCCGAAGTGTACCTCGATCGTAGAAACTGCAGTCTGGATACTTTCATGGATTCGCACATCGAGTTCGGCAGAAAAGCTTTGGCGGCCAAGCGCGCGGATCTCTTCTGCAAAGGCGGTGAGGGAGCTCTTGTCGCGGCTGGTGATGGCGATGTCTGCGCCTGCACGCGCGAGAGCACGCGCAAAGTACTGCCCCAGCCCACGGCTGGTTCCCGTAACCAGCGCGACTTTTCCAGTCAGGTCAAACAGCCCTTCTGTCATAAATCCGTTTCCTTATGCGTCATGGTTGGAGCACGACCTTCATCAGTCCAGGTTCGCGATCATAGAGCCGGCGGAACCATGATGCACCTTCTTCAAGTGGAGCGACCGCCGAGAGTAAAGGGTCCACACGGATGGCGCCGCGCGACATCAGAGAGATACACGCCGGATACTCTCCGGAAGACGCGCAGGATCCCTGGAGACGGACCTGGCGGGTGACAATTGACTGCAAGCCGATCTCGATGGTCGGTGTGATGTTGCCAACCAGCGTTACGGTGCCCCCTTTTCGCACAGACTCCACTGCCAGCTTGACGGTGGCAGCAGTGCCTACGCATTCCAAAGCCCCATCCGCACCACCACCGTTAGTCAGGTCCAAGATCGCGTCCCCAACCGTACAGTCGCGAGAGTTCAGGACCTCGGTAGCTCCCAGACTCCGCGCCAATTCAAGGCGGGTCTCGTCTAGGTCGATGACATATACTTTACCCGCGCCCGCCGCTCGCACAGCCTGCAGAGCGAGCAGGCCGATCATCCCCGCACCGACCACAACCACTGTATCCTCCAGGTCGATCCTGGTAAGAGAAACGGCATGAACCGCAACAGATACAGCTTCAATAAGCGCAGCGTGAGAGAAAGCCATGTTATCCGGCAGCGGGTATGCAATGCGCGCGGGTACTGTGACATATTCCGCAAATGCACCCATTCGGCGGAATGCAGGCGTCGATACACCGATGACTTCTCGCCTGTCACAGAGGTTGACCTGGCCGCGAAGACAGAAAAAGCATTTACCGCAGAACACGGTCGAATCGAAGGTAACCCGTTGGCTAGGTCGGAATCCCGACACCGCATCGCCCACCGCTTCGATCACGCCGGCCGCCTCATGGCCCATCACAATGGGAGGCAACCGTCTTCCCGTGCTGCCGTCGTACCCGTGTACATCGCTGCCGCAGATGCCGCAAGCCTGAATTTGTATTAAGAGTTCTTCTTCACCGGGCTGGGGTTTCGCCATGTCTACAACGTCGAGTTTCTTGTACTCAGAGAGTACGAGCGCTTTCATAGAAATCCTCCGCACTCCAGTATCGGCCTGGCAGACTTCTTCAACCTTATCCGATGTCTCGTTGTCGAGGCGTTTTACGCTGAACGAATTTATGATATATCAGTATTCTGAGACTCTGCAAGCAGGCCCCGCGCATCAGCGTGGGGTTGGCGAAACAAGCAATTCATACGGAGTCCCGTAGGGACCGCGCTCATGCTCCTCGACCTTCCAACGCTCTTGCCAGAACGGTGGAAAAACACAAACCGGGAATGACTCCCGTAAATGTCAAACCTCTATTGCCACCCCGGCAAAGCCGGGGGTTCTCCCAATTGAATAGAAACAGCGAGACGCAACAAATGGGGGGCGCTGAGCTTCGCCTTCGCAGCCCCAGTGATCATTACCTGGATCGGAAAACACTCTCAGTCGTGGCGCCAGTCCTGCTGGAGCGGTTTCATATCTCGGCGACAAGCTATGCTCGAATCATCTTCGCTTTCATGCAGGCAAGTGCGATCGCAAACGGCATCTCGGTGCGGAGATTCGCCAGCATGGGATCAGGGTTTGGAGGAATGATCTTCAGCATCGTCACCGGCCGGATGGTCGACCGCTACTCCTTTTCGCCAACCTTCGTGCTCTTCGGGATTCTCCCGCTCATTGCTGCGGGAATGGTGTGGACGCTGCCGACCCACTCCGATGTCTAGACGATACGCAGTGTCATCCCGCCATCAATAACGACATTTTCCCCAGTGATGAAATCATTCTCTACAAGCGCGTGTATAAGGTCCGCGACATCCTCAGGCCGGCCCTCGCGTCGAAGAGGGATACGGTTGCGAATATTATTGGCAGCTTGTTCGGGTGAAAGAAAGTCCTGGAAAGGAGTGCGAATTACTCCCGGAGACACGCAGTTGACACGGATGCTGTAGCCGGGAAGCTCACGAGCCAGCACTCGGGTAAACTGCGGCAGAGAGCCTTTCACAACGCCATAAGCCATGGCGCCGAGGCACCCGCGCATTCCAGCCGCTGAGCCGATCAGAATGATTGCGCCCTCACTGTGTGTCACCATGTGCGGCACGCAGGCGCGCGCCAACCAAAACACGGCATGTACATGAACATCAAATGCGTTGCTCCAACATTCGAGCGACATATCAAAGAATCCGCCTGGCGCAGGCGCACCCGCGGCATGCACCATGACATCCAGTCTTCCGAGCGCCGCATGTGTCTCGGCGACCGCACGGGCGCAATCCTCGGGTTTGCCTACATCCGCCTGAATGAATGTGGCTCTTACAGCTTGCGCAGTCCCTTCACGCTGCAGGGTATCCAGGCTCATCTGGTGCAAAGTTCGACTCACCACTGCTACATACCCCCCCGCGAAATGAAATCGAGAGCGGCGGCGGCGCCGATGCCGCTGGTTCCGCCGATAACCAAACACACTTTTCCTCTCAAATCCATCTTCTCTCTCCTTCGGGTTCGGACCATCGCCAGCAACGCAGATAGGCAGCAGCTTCTTCGGCAACAACGCGGTACCTCGGTGAATTATGATATATCAGTTATTAAGAGAAATAGACGGGATCCGAAATTCTTATGAACCGGGCGTGGCATTGCGGTTGGAATTGAGCCGTCCGGGAGCTTCGGATCAAGTCGTAATCAGCCAAGCCAGATTGAGGTTGAACATGCGAGCATCAAGCCGGCGAAAGGCTGGAGAGGAATCACTGTCCAGCCGGGCCTATCGGCAGATCCGAGACGAAATACTCAGCGGAGATCTTTCGATTGGAGACATACTCTCGCGCAGAAAGCTGGCCGACCGGCTCAATATGAGCTTTCTGCCGATTACCGAGGCGCTGGGGCGGCTGGAGACTGAAGGATTGGTAGAAAGCCGCCCGCGCATAGGAACGCGCGTCAGGATACCGACAGAGCAGGATATCCGCGATAGCAACGTGATTCGTGAAGCGCTGGAATCGCAGGCGGCGCGACTGTGTGCCGAACATATAACTGAGGAAGAAAAGAGGCAGTTACGCACGAGCGCGCTGCATTTGGACGAGTTGAATAAGTTATGTGCGCTGGAGCTAGGAGACTCGCGGTTTGTTTTCTCCGTGCACACTTATCACATGCAGTTTCATATGCGAATTGCTGCGATGACTCGTTGCCCCGGCTTATGCCGTGCAATTGAAAAGGAGCAAGTGCTCATTTTCAATTGGCTCTACGATACGGCAGCGCATAGGCACACGCAGCCGGAACAATTCCATTCGACGCTGGCCGAGGCGTTGTCCAGCGGTGATCGGGACGCGGCCGATAAGGCCATGCGCGCGCATGTCCGTTACGGTCTCGACCAAGTCCTGGAGCGCTTGGCCGAATATGATCATGGCGACGCCTGGCGAGAGAAGGCCAACGCGCCAGCGAACGATTCAGTATCTTGAGGGCGGCCAGTGTTTGCCAGTTTCACAATGATCGGAATTTCTGCGAATGCCCGTCCGATGGTTCCTCATTTTCTTTCCGCGCCTACCGCAACCGATTGGAGTATCTGGTGGATTTTCAATGAACCCATTTGGCTAGTGGTCAGCTTCCCGATTTGATATATCATACCTTGACTTCAGGGACCAATACTCTTGCCCCAGTCGCCTGGTTTTGCTCCGCCCTGCCCATGGGAGTCGTCAACAGTCCTCTGGCGTAAGTTCTTTCTAAGACTTTCTGAAGCGCACATCAATGGTGGTGCAATTGTAATTCTGGGAGACGGCTCAATCGATCTGAATCCGATGTAGAACCATCCAGGACGGCGGTGGTTTCGTTCTAAAACCCATTGTTTGTGTTGGTTCATGGTTCTCTCATCAAACCTTCATGTGCAAAATCACCCCATCTTGAATCTTGCCCCGATTGTGAGCTACATGATTTCGTCGTGGCCGCAATCGGCCATTCGGTGATTAAGTAACTGATTTTGCAATGGATGCACGCAAATTCGTTGCATTCTGCCACAGGGGCTGGAAGCACAAAATTCCCTCGGGCGGTCACGAGTCTTGAGAATTCGCCGGTTCGCAAGATGGTGCTGTCTGAGCCGTTTTGTCTCTAGCCGACACTATCCATTGCCGGCATTACGCAGGTGCTCACCTCCTCCTGAGGTGGAGTCCGAAGTGCTCGCGAAATTCGTATCTCGCCGGGGCGATCGTGCTCACATCGCCGAGCCAATGGGGGCAACGTCTCAAATTGATCAACTTTATGATCGGTGCCGATAATTCTTGAGACGAGATGGATGTGTTGCTTGAGAGGTTCGTCAGGTCCTTCGAGACCTGCGAGGAGACCAAGTTGATCAGCAGCATTGAACCCGGCTTGCGCTTGGTAGGGAACTTCAGCACGTGGCGATGCCGCGGAAAGCCAGTCGACTGAGAGCACAATTGAGTTCGATTGGAATCGCGATACGTTCTTTCGAACCCGAAATGCTGTGGGGCTGGATCGCGCACCCAACCTGTCTGAAGAATCAAACAGTCAATTCCGTGTGCCTCAACTGTGCAGCCAATACCTTGGTCGCTATCGGTGAGCCAATGTTTTTTTAGGCCGAACTCATGGATTCCTCAAACTTGATCAATTTCAATGCCGTTTGGAACAGTGTGCTTTCTGAATTTCGGGGAGACACTTCCTCGATCCATGGTCCGGCGCACTGGAAGCGAGTAGAAGCTAACGGTCTCAAAATCGCCGCCATCAACCATGCGTCGGCTACCGTGGTCCGTCTTTTTGCTGTGTTCCACGATTCGCAACGCATAGACGATAGCGATGAAATGACACACGGGGAACTCGCAGCAGAGTACGTGGCCAGCCTGCGCGGCAGACTGTTCGATCTCGATGACAGGAGCTTCCAGCAGTTGCAATATGCTTGCCGATGGCATACCCATGGCAAGGTATCTTCGGATCCGACGATCGGAGCCTGTTGGGATGCAGACCGTCTCGACCTTACGCGGGTTGGTATCATTCCCAATCCCAAATTGATGAGCACAGAACCCGGCAAAGAGTTGGCGTCGGCAATAAGCAATCTGGGGAGCGAACATGGGACGGAAGCGCTATTGGAAGATGTCCGAAAGCATATCCTTCTAAATAGCAACAGCTGGAACCGCATGGACAAACTGCTGGATTTCTGCCCACTGTTGGAACCATATGGCTGGGGGCAGAGGATAATTCGTTATGGACAATGGCTTGAGCTTCTCGGAGAGAACTGGACCTCATGCGACGTGATTTCACTCTATCGCAGGACCCTGAGATCTGTGTTGGGGGTAAATGGGCCTATTCGCGAAATGATGAATGCAGAAGAGAACGCGGCATACGACATGTTGACAGATACAGTGACCGTCTACCGGGGATGTGATGTGGCCAGGAAGAAGGGGATCTGCTGGAGCCTGGACGAAGAGGTGGCTAATGCTTTTCCATTCCAGGCCCGATTCAAGGCCAATAGCCCAGTTCTGATTCGAGCTCGCGCGAAGAAGGACCGCATCTTAGCGATAAAGCTTGATCGTAACGAAACGGAGCTCATTGTTTTCTCGCCGAGGGTTTCAAAGATCAGGGACGCGGACGAAGCGGCCGCCCTGCGCTTGCTCGATCTCCGAAAGGCTAGACAAAACGCTCAATTGGACTCCCTCGTCCATCTTGCTCCTATTCCGAGCTACACGACTCCCTGAGAATGCCGGGCGCGGCTTTGCACATAACTGCTTGTTATTGAATCGCTTATTCGACCGGATTTCTGTATGCCGCGGCGAAATTAAGGATTCGTTATGCCGGCATGTCTCATCAATTTTGAGAATCGTCCGTATCTGCGTCGATCTGCCTGCGCGGCCCGGGAACCATCCAGGAAGAAGACTATTGTCGAAATCCCGACCTGCCGAAAAATGTGAGTGCACCCGTCGCCGAGGAGTCGAGCAGAAAGGTGAACTTCGGAGAGACGGCGAAAACAACGGAAGGGATGACTTTGATCGCGGCTGTGGACCCGGGGTCCGCGCGTACCCGATTACTGTGCGCACGCCCACCTCAATCTCGCCCTGAAATTGAGCAACACCGAGCGATCGCTCACGTCTCCTGCATTCGCCTGATACCAAAGCGCTTGCGAGCATTCACAGCACCCTCAGCGAGCAACCTCGGCGCCTCACAATATCTCGAGATGAGAAAACCTGTGAATGCCTCGGCCGGCATGTTCTAGGTCTCGGTTGTAGTATCTATCGCTCTCCTGACACCACCCGTCCCCGGCAAAGATGCAAAATCCAGTTCAACCTTCGGGCGGCCGCCTCTCCCTTCTCCGCCGCGTTCGACGCCCGGCAAACTCCCTGATCAACGCAGCAACAATCTAGCGCCACGCCACATGCATGGTTCCGGCGCGCCGAGCTGTCGGTCCCAGCGAGCCAGCACTCAATGGAGTTTTGACATGAATCACGAACTTCTTCCTTTTCCCACGCCATCTTCGGGCCTTCAGCCTCTCATAGAGAACGCCCAGAGCTTCATTTCCAATGCCCGCTCTGAGGCGACGAAGCGCCAGTACGATGCTTCGTGGACAGATTTCAGTGCGTGGGCGGAAGCCCTCGGCTTGACGGCTCTGCCTGCGGAGCCGGCCACAGTGGCCCTGTTCATCGCGGACCGATCGAGCCTAGCGGCGTCGACTCTAGCCGGTCGTGTTTCGGCGATCAATTACATGCACCGTACGCACGGCTATCCCGATTCGCCTGCATCGCGGCGGCATGTTGTGGTCCGCGAAACGCTCAAGGGCGTTCTTCGCGCCATCGGCGCCAAGCGGCGACAGCACGGCAAGGACCCGCTCCAGAGCGATGACGTTCGACGCGTCCTCGCGGCCTGCGGGCAGAACGTGACTGGCGTTCGCAGCCGTTGTCTTTTACTGGTTCTGTTCGGCGGGGCGTTGCGGCGGTCGGAGGCCGCCGCCCTCGAAATCAGGGACGTAACGTTTGTGCCGGAAGGAGCAATCCTGGAGATTCGCCAATCGAAAGCTCAGGAGCCGGGAACCGGTTATCAGATTCCGCTGCCCTGCGGAACAAACGAAGACACCTGTGTGGTCACTGCACTTCGCCGCTGGCTCGACGTCCTTCGCGGCCAATTCGGGCCGCAAGTGTCGGGACCGCTTTTCCGCGCAGTGTCAGCGTCAGGGTGGATCTCGAGGCGCGAACTTAACAAGGACTCTGTGGGCTGGCTCATCAAGACTCTGGCCCGGAAGGCAGGCCTCGACCCTGACCCTCTCGGGGCTCACAGTTGCCGCTCCGGCCACATCACGCAGGCGATTCGATCCGGAGTTCCGGAGGCGATCGTGATGTTGCAGTCGCGGCGTAAGAATGTGGCCGTTTTCCGCAAATACGTGCGCCGGGGCAAGCTGTTCGCACACACTTCGGCGGCGGCGCTGGGGATGTAGGGGCCAATTGTGTTCGCCGACACGCTACTTCTGAAAAAAACACCATCTCAGAAGTCCGGATCGTCAATTCCTTTCTATTGATCCCTTCCTATTCAGCTCGCCCGCTCGTCGGGTCCGCAGTCACCTGGGCGAGCTCGGAATTGCAAGCGGACCATTCACAAAAGATATCTCCGCCCCGTTCCGGCGTGCGTCGTTCCTTGAGCTAAGGCAACGCCGCCGAACTTCACCAGCGACGTGACGAGGTGCCAGGATTCCGGCCCCCCCCCCGCTCTCGATGGGTGCATTTGCGCCCCCAATCCGGGAAACCGAAAGCTCAGGGCGACTAGCTGGGCGGAGAACGTTTCAATGACCAACCGTACGAAAGGAGTTCCAGTGAACGATGCCATCATCAACATGATGAACGATCCAGCACAGCAGTGGATCGTCTCCGCAATCCTCTCCATCCTGCTTGGGCCAGTCGTATTTCTCCTCGTCTGGTTTCTCTGGTCCTTGCCCACAGCCACGCGGCGCACTCTCCTCAAGATCGTCCTCGTGGTCCTCTTCTTTCCGCTCATCTTCCTCTTCCTGGCGTGCACGGCCGACCCGGATGACTGAGGGAGGCAACTGGAGTTGCAGATCAAGATGCTGGAGGGCATGGCGAACGAACCTGCGTTGCCATGCCCTTCTTGTTTTTTTGGTCGTTCAACTGATGAACGCCGGTCGCCCAGATCCGCCGCCGTCTTCCAGACGTCGGAAATCAACCAGCCTTCCCGGTGCTGCACCGTGCAGCGCAAAAGACCCCCAACCCCGCCGGTCATGATCGGCGGTACAAAACAATTTCCATCTGGAGTGATTCAATGAAAACCTCAACGTTCCGGTTCCTCTCCGCTTTCATCTTCTTCAGTGTCCTTATTCTCGCTGGCTGCGGCTCGAAGGGCTCCGAGTTTCTCGGGGCATGGGTCAACACCCGGAATTCCACGGACACCTTCCAAATCGTGCGGAACGGTGATGAATTTCTCATCGTCAACAACGGCAACAAGGTTGGTGCGACCTACGAAAAGGGAATGCTCGAGATCAAGGGGATGCTTGGCTCAACCGAACTGACCTACGATCGGAAAACCGACACGATCCTGGCGCCGGGATTCCTCGGCCAGATGGAGTACAGGCGAAAAAAATGACCGGGTGAAGTCTGTCTTCTTCGCTCGTTCCCGGATGAAGATCGGCTTTGCCGCCGGAGTCGCCGACGTAGAATCAGCATTCCGGAACCGCGCACCTGGAGGCTCAGGTACCGGTGGCACTTCGCTCAGCCACTTCCCTCTCTCACGTCATCGCTGCCCCGCACGCCTCAACGGCGCGTGCGCGTCTGTGTCCGTGGCTCCGAGGCCCGACCGGACGCACTCGAGACGGCGTCCGGACATCATCCGAACCCGCGACCTTCCACTCAATCAAGCCGCGGCGCCTCCTGGATTCTCACCCAGCAGGCGGCGCAGACAGGAGACCCCATGCACGACAGGTTCCCGCACCGAAATAACCCCACACCGGAGGGCCAGGTCTTTGCGCCACCCGGATGGCTGACCGTCGACGAACTCGAAGATCTCTTGTTGGCGGCGATCGACGCAAACCAAGACGACAAGACCGGTGCCCTCACGGTCATCGACGACTATTTTTCGGGCGATGAGACGTTCGAGGGGCCCGAGTACATACGAGCGCTGCTCCGGCTTCTCGGGCTCCTCTGGCCCAACCTGGCCGACCTCCTTGGCGGACCGCCGGTAGAACAATGAACGCACCGTCAATCCGATCAAGCGCACTAACCGGCACAGTCCGTAAAGAGAAAAGATCATGGGCGAAGAAATGAAAGTCAGCCTCAGCAATCCGCTGGGTGTGTTTCTCGGTAGCTTCATGATGTTTCTGACCGGCATCGCCATCGGCGAGCACTGGCATCTGTCGAAAACGGTTGCGCTCGCCGTAACCTTCTCGCGGCCGTGCTGGCCGCCGCGCACGAGATCCTGTCACGTATCCGGTGGGGCTCGTTGACCGCTTGGTGGATTGGGCAGCGTGCTGCGACGCTTGAGAGGAAGCGCTGACGCCCCCTCGCCGACTGCTGCGATGCAGGGAAAGAAAGGCCCGAGAAACTGCATTTTTTTGACGATCCGCACTGCCAACCCTCTCCTCCGCCGTCCTCGAATCACATCCCTCTAAACACCCTTACCGCGCCGGCCCCGGCTGCGCGCGTTCCACTCAACCACTCGAAAGGACTCGTCATGCTCCTTGTAGCCTCGCTCTTTTCCGTCAAAGATCGAAACGCGAGAGATTTCTTCGTTCACTCCGTCCGGCGGGGTGGGAGCTGGCAGGCCACCGCCTCCCGCATCGCCCCGGAGCTGATTGAGCTCGACGTTTTTGAGCACATGGAGGACGCTCCCAAAGCGATCTATCTCTGCCTCGACCTCTGGACGAGCACTGAGGCATATCATCGCGCCTGCTGCTCTCCCGAAGTACAAAATCTGCTCGTCGCGCGCCGGCTGCTGGCTGATTCCTCGTTTGAACTCGGCGCATTCGCCTTCGCCACCGCGGAAGATTCCGGCGACACACCGCAGCCGTGCGTCAACTAGGCGCTTCGACAATTCGGGCTAACCACTTCGAGCGAGACGCATCGACTTCAAGCCACTCAGTTCCGCAGTGCAGCTCGGCGTCGAGCGGGTCGAGTTCCCCGCACCCATCGCTTGTCGTTGCTCCTCGAAGCCGCTGACCGCTGAAAGGAGGAAACAGGATCAACGTTCATCTCCAACGTGCCAGGCATTAACTCGAAGTATCCGTCGACGGCTTGCCTCTCCCGTTGCGGTCGATCCAGGAACCGATCGAGAGCACGACACGCGCGAAAGAAAGGAACTCGCAATGCCCAACCATCAATCATTTTCCCGAGTAAATACTCAGGGGAATCAACTCGCAAGGGCCCTGGGCCGGAGACTGCGATACTTACGGGCTCAGACCGGCCTGACTCAACTTGAGCTAGGACGCAAAGCCTCCATGGATCGTGCGTACATATCTCGTCTCGAGCGGGGACGGATCCTGCCGCGCTACGTCGCTCTTGTCCGGCTTGCCGGATCATTGGGCGTCAGCGTCGCCGACCTCGTGCGGCACGCGCCCTGCTCGATCGACAGAGTGAATGTGGCCGATACGACACGTTCGTAGATCGAAGGCCGGCCCGTGTTTCGAAATCCGTGGGACCATTGGGATGCAGTCGAAAGGAGACAGCACAATGGATGACGCGGAGGAGAGAGAAGAGGCGGGCCGGAATCGCTCCGGACCGCCTGACGGAAGGGGGCCAGCCGCCTGGGTTCGCACTGAGGTCCTCGAGTGCGAAATCTGGAACGCCATAGCAGAAGACTTTTCGCAGCCACTTGATGAAGCTGCGGAATACGATGACGATGAAGATCCCTTGCCTTTTGAAGATGAATTCGAGGATGAAGAAGAACTGCGGGACATCTTGTTCCGTCAGCTGGCCGATCTTCGCCCGGAACTTGGAGCGCTTTTGTCGCGGCAGCAATTACCGGGATGAAGTTCTTGAGGGAACAATCTCGCTCCGATTCTGAGCTACACGATTACGGCAGAGCGTAGGGCGCTGCTTTGATTGCAACCTCTTGAATCATAAAGATTTGCTGGACATCGCCGCTCAGCTCCACCGAATTACTACCAAACAATTACACCTCGGAGCCTGTTCGAATTGAGAATTGGCCCCGCACCGTTTCGAACTTATGGCGACCAGGTCTGTTGGAAGGTGCCGTACGCGCCGATAACTAGAAATGAGCCGGCAGATGAGAAATCGAACGACACGGTGCGTGCTGTGAGAAGACATAGAGCCGGCGCTGTGTGGACCCGTGCTGTCTCCTATTTTCGGATGGACCGTTGCTTGTACGTGTGTTTTCGGCAAGGCTGCGTAGCATGTTTGGAATCGTGAACCGGCCACGAGGATCAGTTAGGTGCGGTCATATTTTGCAAGCAGGTCGTCCATTTCATCGCCGACGCCATATCCAAAATTGTGGCTGATGGTGCGCACGCGGTCAAGCCGAGCGATTAAGGCATCGCGGTCGGCTGCAGGTAGCTGACAAGTGACCTTAAGAGCCTGTTCGAACATATTGATCAGAGCATCGAAGTAGCTTTCATCCTGATATCCGACATTGTCGGAGAAGCCAGCTGCATTTTCGCAAAAAGACACCATCAGCTCTGCGAGCCCGGCAGGTTCGCCGACCGCCTTTCGGTAACTGGAAATGGCCTGTTTGGCCTTTGCGACAGAGATATCCTGGTTGCGCAACACATGTGGCCAGAGCCAGCGGTCCAGTGTTTCCTTGTAGGGTTTCAGAGCATCTTCGCCCAAGCCAAAACGGGTGTGAAGGAAGGTCTGATTGTCCTTGTGTAAGGTATAAAGATCCTGAACGAGGCCGATTAATCCCATCCGGTCAAGGCTGGTGAGCTTTGCCTTAACATCTGTCCATCTGGGCTGCGATCGTGGAGGTCGTTTCGTCATGGAGTTCGGATTCGTCAGAAGCAGTTGCCTTGGGCGACCCAGTAATGCCAGTCTTCGATGGCTTGGGTGGTTCATTCATCCACGCCGATGCCCTTTAACTGAGAGAGTGGCACGGCGATATTTCGATTGTTCCAGCGGGTCATTACAAGCATGTCAGTCGAACAGTTGTCTTCAGGCGCCATCTTTCTGATCTCGACAGAGTCGCCTTTCCGCAACAGCGAGGTTGGTACAGAAGCGATGCATTGAGCTTGGAACGGGAACTGGATCTTGTCCTCGAGATAGTAATACCAACTCATGGCCTGTTCTTCCGGCCCATAGGCATCCACGATGATTTCCTCGGAGATGCGATTTTCCCGATCGTCATTTCGTCGCGCTTTGGGCATTTTCCTATACCTGAAGAAGCTCGCGGGCGCGGGAGAACCGGAGCAGTTCCTCCGCGCCCATTACGGGGTTTTCCAGCCAGTCTTCCTCCTCTTCAAGGTCTTCGTCTGGGTCTGGCTCAAGATCAACGTCTTGAGGGGCAAGATATCTTGTTCGTTCCAGGTGATCGAGATAGTCGTGGATCTCCTGGGCTGTAAACAGCCGCCGGATTTCATCGATGAAGGCAGGCACCTCGGCAGCGAACAGGGCATCGCGCTCGGCCGCGTGCAGGAAGGAGAAGAGTTTCTCGCCGATCAGATAGCTCAGTGCGTCATCCAGACCGAACCTCTCGCGGATACCTTCGGTTGCCGCGCTTTGGTCGATCCAGATTTTGTGGAACTCTATGGGGGTGCTGTTCATGCTTGGTTTCTCCTTTCCAGGATACGGCGCACGGAAGTGCGACCGATGTTGAGGCGGCGGGATATTTCAGACTTGCTAAGGCCGGCGCGATGTAGTTTACGGATCTGGCTGGCATGGAGTCCAGCGGTTAAGGGGCGGCCCAGACGTTTGCCGTTCTGGCGGGCGTGAGCGAGTCCGGCCCTTACTCGTTCCCCAAGGATTTCGCGCTCGAAGGCAGCGAAAACGGCCAGCAGAGCGGCCATTGCGCGATCCGCCGGCGTGGTCAGGTCCAGCGCCTCGGTCAGCGATACGAAGCCGATACCGAGATGTTCCAACTCCTGTAGAGTGGCGAGCAGGTCGGTTACTGATCTTCCCCAGCGGTCCAGCCGCCACACCACAACCACATCGATCTCCCGGCGCCGCGCAGATTCCAGCAGTTCCTCCCGCAACTTGCGCTGGGTCGCGCCGGATCCGACTTCTTTCACCTGCATGGCGATAGTCCAGCCACGGCGGGCAGCATATTCGCGCATGGCGCGGTTTTGCATGGGCAGCGTCTGCTGATCTTGAGTGGAGACTCTGGCATAGAGGCCGGCGCGAACCATTTTGGCGCTTTTCTGCCCCTGGCCAAAAACCCTCCTGGATTTCCTGAGTCCGGACCCTTGTTTTACAGGCACTTCACGATGCTCCCTGAGGATGGCCGAAGACTATCCTTTTCGGCCATGTGGGATTCATCATAACGCTATGCGGGATCGGGACGCGCCAGAGCCTCGCGATAGTTCCATGGCATCCATTCCGCGGGACGGGCAGCTAGTTCCCGGGCGTGGCGCTGCAGCTCGACTAGGTAGTCGAAGGAGTTCACGCCGCATAACTGACAGGTGTGGATCAGGCTCATGAACAGATCGCCAACCTGCGCACCGTTCAGAGTGCGATAAAACAACGCATTTTTTCTATGAAGGACCACGCGCTTCAGTGATCTCTCTACGATGTTGTTGTCCAGCGGAGCCCCGGACTTGCGGAGGAATAGCGTCAAGGGATACCAGTGCCGCAGGAGATACGAGATTGCCTGACCCAGTCCGGAGTTAGGCTCTGTCTTGCGCTCGGCTAACTGCGCCTCCAGCCACGCGTGCAGTCTGTCCATCACCGGCCGGCTGCGTTCCTGATGAAGCCTCAGCCGCTCGTCCGGCGTCAGACCGCGCTCACGCGCTTCGGCATCGTGACCATACACCTGGCCCAGCATCTCCAGCACAGAGCGGCATTCATGGGGGAAGTTCTCCGCCACGTCCACGAACTGTCGGCGACCGTGCGCGAGGCAGTTAGCCAACAGTATCTCCACGCCAGCAGGCAACTTCGGCAAATTGCGCGACAGCGCATCGCACATTTGAATCGGGCTGGGCAACTCTGCGCTGCGCTTCTTGAGCACCTCGGCGAGGTTCTCGCCAGCATGCCGGCTGCCAGTGAAGTAGAGCGCGATCTTGTGTCCCTCGCCAACAGACACGATGCCGCTCGTGAACACACCGGTGCGCTCGTCCTTGGGGGCGCGCTGTAGCATGAGCACCCGCATG
>Ga0302200_10001969_pt1 | contig 18620 bp, 14 predicted proteins | sample II_Bog_N3_1_FD_194585 | JGI IMG/M metagenome (GOLD analysis project Ga0302200, IMG submission 194585) | Peat permafrost microbial communities from Stordalen Mire near Abisko, Sweden - II_Bog_N3_1 | ecosystem: Environmental > Terrestrial > Soil > Wetlands > Peat | place: Sweden: Abisko... | reverse complement strand
AGGTGTCAAGTCGTGTTGGCAGAACGGTTTGGCCTTGAACATTGCCAGATGCGCGCAATTGAAAGATCACGAACATGAAAAACATACAAAAACTTTTCACATTGAAAACATTGGCGGTTGCGACGCTAACACTTGTCATCACGCGTTCGGCACTGGCCGCCGATCCGACGGCCTTTGAATTGATCAAGCTGGGCGACCAATATGTTGGTGTGCAATCGAAGGATCAAGTGGTCCAGATACGTTCCGATAAATCCGTGGGTACGCTGACACCGAACATCTGGTATGTCGTTTATTACGATCCCGATGCGACGCTTAAGGCTGTCGAGGTAAAATTTGGCGCGGGACAGAAAATGGATGTTTCGCACCCGTTGCGGCTGCTTGAACCGGTCACCGGCGCTGACAAGGTGCTCGACAGCACGAAACTGAAAGTGGATTCCGACAAGGCGCAGGAAATCGCCACGTCTCAGCCGCTCCTGAAAAATCTCACGGTCACGGCGACGCAATTCTGGCTGCAACACGGCAACGCTGGCCCGGAATGGAAGGTGAAGCTCTGGGCGGCCAAACTTAAAGACTCCAATGACGACGCGGATGTAGGAACAGTGGTTATTTCCGCCGCCGACGGCTCGGTGGTCAAAATTGATCTGCATCCCGACAGCGCGAACTAAACGCGAATGCCGCTGCGGGCTTTTGCCTACGTGCTACTGCGAAAGGATGGATTCAATCAGCGCCAGTTCTTCGGCGCTGAAATTCAAATTCTTCACCACGCCCACGCAGTCGTCCACCTGCTGCACCTTGCTCGCGCCGATGAGCGCGCTCGTGACCGTCTTGTGCCGCAACACCCACGCCAAGGCCATCTGCGCGAGCGTCTGGCTGCGCGATTGCGCGAAGTCGTTCAGCTTTCTCGTCTTCGCCAGCACCGCATCAGTGATGTCGGCGGGCCGGAGGAATCTCGGGTCGTGACCCGCGCGCGAATCGGCGGGGATGCCTTTGAAATAGCGGTCGGTCAGCACGCCCTTGGCCAGTGGCGAGAAGACCGTGCAGCCGATGCCTTCCATTTCCAGCGTCGTGAGTAACTGCGGCTCCACCCAGCGGTCCAGCATGCTGTAACGGGGCTGATGGATGAGGCACCGCGTGCCGAACGCGCGCAGGATCTTCACCGCCTGCACGGTCTCGGCGGGCTTATAATTGGAGAGGCCGATGTAAAGCGCCTTGCCGCTGCGGACGGCGTGGACGAGCGCGCCCATCGTCTCCTCCATCGGCGTGTCGGGGTCGGGCCGGTGCGAATAAAAGATGTCCACATACGGGATGCCCATCCGCTTGAGTGACTGGTCGAGCGACGACAGAATATATTTGCGCGAACCCCATTCGCCATAAGGCCCCGGCCACATGTAATAACCTGCCTTGGTGGTGATGATCATCTCATCGCGCCATTTGCCGAGGTCGTCGCGCAAAATCTTTCCGAACGTCTCCTCCGCCGAACCGTCCGGCGGGCCGTAATTGTTCGCGAGGTCGAAACAGGTGATGCCCAGGTCGAATGCGCGACGGGCGATGGCGCGGGCGTTCTCGTAGGAATCGTTCGCGCCGAAATTATGCCAGAGGCCCAGCGAGATCAGCGGCAGCTTGAGGCCGGAGCGTCCGCAACGGCGGTAAAAATCCTGCGAATCATATCGGTTGGCGGCGGGCGAATACATGATGGGTTCAGCTTAATGAATGGATCATGCCGCTTCGACAAAAAATTGCGGGAACTTGATGGCCTCTTCAACGGCTGGCCAGTTCTATGCTCACAGTGTTCATTGGCGTGGAAGGCGTCCCGGCGGTTTCATCCACGACTGCTGCCGGCTGAAGCCCGTAAGATTCCCACCAGGCAACGCGCATTTCTGGCGTCCATTCACCTGCCGCCGGACTGTTCATCAGCAGCATTTTCAATTCACCGGCGGATTGCGGGCGCGCGGCCACGTCCTTTTCCAGGCAGCGCAAAATGGTCCGCTCCATTTCCGGGCTGATTGGGTTCGTGGTGCGATGGCTTGGCGGAATCGGACAGGCATTGAGCTGTTTCTCGTGGATTTCAGGAACGGTTTCCGCGTCAAAAATATACTGGCCGGTAAGCAGGAAATAGCCGAGCACGCCCACCGAATACAAATCGCTGCGCGGATCGGTTTGCACCGAACTCTGGATGGCTTCGGGCGGCGTGAACCACGGCGTGCCTTCAATCACATTCTCACCCGGATTGCCTTTCTGCGCCGGATTGTCCGCGCGATATTCCTGCACGAGTCCAAAATCGAGAACCTTCACCCAGTCCGGCACGCCGCCGCGGCTGCATAGGAAAGCGTTCGCCGGCTTGATGTCACGGTGGATCAATCCCAGCGCGTGCGCCTCCGCCAGCGAATCGCAGACCTGCGCGAGAATGTGGATCACCCTGCCCTCCGGCTGCGGGCCGAAACGCGCGACCAGGTCATGCAGGTTCAGGCCGCGCAGAAATTCCATGGCGTAATAAAAAACTCCATCGGGCGTGTGGCCGTAATCATAGACCTGAATGGTGTTGGGATGCGTCAACTGGCACGTCAGGCGCACTTCCTGTTCAAAGCGCGCCACCGACGCCGGGTTCGCGCGGTCGGGCAGCAGCAGTTTCACGGCGGTGTCGCGGCGCAGCAGCGCGTGCCGCGCGCGATAGACCACGCCCATGCCGCCCTCGCCGATCTTTTCCTCAATCGTATATTGGCCGAGCTGCTTCAATTTCAACTCCGCCTCGCTCAAACGCCGCCGCCAGGTGAGGTTGGAAAACACAAACAATCCGGTTGCGCACAGCAGCAGGCACAGGATCAGCACCACAAAGACCAGTTGCAAGATGCGCAGCGGACCATACGCCTCGTCCGCATCAATCTGTGTCGCCACGCCGAACCCGAACTGCGGCAGCCAGCACGAGGCGCCCACCACCGGCACGCCGCGATAATCCCGCGCCGGCTCCAGTTGCACCGTGTCCTCCCCGTCCACCGCGCTGGCCACGAGGCTCGTCAACAGCTTCGCCTCTGTTTCAACATTGGTTGCCGGCTGAAAACCCTTCGTCAGGTCGCCGCCCGGATCGCGCAGGCGCAGGTTCAGCGCGGAACTGATGTTCGTTGCTTCGAGCAATCCGAGCCGCCGGAGCTGGTCGTCAAACCGGCTGTGCGAAATCATCAGCCCCGTCTGGTCGAACGCGTAGGTCTCGCCGGAATCCCCCGAACGCGCCACCGAAAGGATGCGCGAAAATTCGTTGTCCGGATTGATGATCAACGCCAGCGCACCGACGACATTCGTCTGGTCGCGCACTGGTGCCGCCACCTGCATCAACGTCACATCCCCGCGCCGCGCACGCGCGGCGTTCACCAGCGCAGGACGGTTGATCCGGCGAAGGATGTTCGTGCGTAACAAGCCTGTGCCGATCCGGTTAAAACGTCTTTGCGTCAGCAGGTCCGGCTTGAACGGCGTAATGATGACCGGCTCGCCCGACTCGAACAGTTCTTCGAACTTGTTCGTATGTGCATCGGAAACCAGGTTGCCGACACCCTGCGGCCTTGAACTCGCCACGACCATGAAATTGGTGTTCACCAGTTGCGCGGTCTCATAACCCAGTTGTGCCAGGCGTGGACGGAGTTCGGCGTTGAACCTCTGGACTTCCGGTATCGGTGCAGGCGGCTGACCAATCCGCCGCTCGGGCGGTGGCAGTTGAAAAATATCGCTGGCGAGCTTCCGCAACGTCGGGTCTTCCGCGAGCGACGTGGCCAGCCGCGTCTGGTTGGTCGTCCAGATGCCGAGCGCGGTGACGTTGGCGTTGAGCGTCGCGGTCAATTGCGCCTTCAACTCGCCCTCGATGGTGTCGCGCAACCGGCCGTTGCCCCACCAGCCCAGCACCGCCACCAGCCCGGCGAGCGCCAGCGGCAGAATCCAGAACAGTTGTTTCGAGCGCCCGATCATCATTACCTATAAAGACAGCAGCATAGCCATTTTTGTTTCAATAGTCCAACCCGCGTGGCCAATGATATTTGACCGGAGCGCGGCTGTGTCAAAGACCAGCCACAGACGTCACCAGCGTTTTTCAAAATGGGGAAGGAAATAACGACCACCCAAGTGCCGCTTCAAACTAATGACCGGCAAACCCTGTCAAATGACTAAGTTAGTTTGTCTTTTCGCTCAAGAACTGGGGAAAGTGTCAAACATACTTTGTTAATAAACAGAATTTATATCCAATGTCGCCGACGGACTTTGGAAGAAACACGGCAGACCGGGGCTTTTCCGCGACGGACTTGAGCTGTTTGGCGACAGACTGTTGAAGATTCCTCGGGAAGTGACCTTGATCGGCGACGGATTAAGGCTGATTCGGCAGCAACCTTTGCCTGTTGCTCGCGAACCAAGTGAAGTCGGCGGCTCTTATTGGAATTAATAATTGTTTACTGCCAATATTCCGTGCTAACCTTTGCCAGTATTGAACCAATTTGGGAACCTTCCCATGAGAATTTCAAAGGTTTTTGACAGATTAGCCTGCTTTAAGCCGGAAGTGGCCCCGGTTTTTTGCAGTTTTTGCCATTTCGCCGGTAAAAATGACTAAATTGATTCATCAACCACCCCATTGAACATGAAACGCTTCAAACTTGGCTTCGGAAACAAGACGGTTCTCGAGCAAATCTCCATTTGCAGACGCGTGGCCGACGGCATCGACAAGCTGCCCGCCGAACATTCCAAGCAAATTGCGAAGTTTTCCGTCGCCGCCAAGGTCGCCGAGGCGGCCGACGCATATACGCAGGTGGAAGTGTTGAAGACCGCCTTGATGGCGGCCCTTGTAAAGCGCAACACGAAGGTGAGCGCCATGCGCGATTGCACGACCCGCGCCGCCTCTGACATCAATGCCGTGACCGGGGGCGATCCTGCGGCGCTGCTCGCGGCGGGGGTGGGAGTTGCCAGAGACAAACAGCCGGTGGGCCAGCCGAGCGCCCCCACCTTGTTGCGTGTTGTCAGCACGGAGTTTGAAGGTGTGGTGCGACTGCGCTGGAAGCGGCCCGTGCGACGCTGCGCATTTCTCATTCAGATGACCACCGCCCCGGCAGCAACGCGCGGGTGGAAACAGGTGGCCATCAGCATCCGCCAGTCCTGCGAAGTGACCGGACTAAAAAGCGGGCTCAAATGCTGGTTCCGCGTGGCGGCCAGCAACGCCCACGGCCAGGGTCCTTGGAGCCAGCCCGTCAGCGCGCGGGTGAAATAATATGGTAGGGCGGTGGTGCCCCGCCGCCCAAACTTCCTGCCGGAACCAGTGCAGCGAAGATTCGGTTTTCGGTTTGCAGATTCCGTCAGCGGTGCTGCGCTGGCTGACGGGAAGAATGGGCAGAGCGGTAGCTCTGCCCTACCAATTTGTGGTAGGGCGGCGTTGCCGCGCCGCCGGATTCACGAACGCGTTCAGGATGGCAATTCAATTTGCCAATGCGGCAAGAATTGAAGAAACTGCACTGGCCTGTTCAACCAACGCTGAACTCCGATTGCCTATGAAAAAATATCTGCCTTGCATCGCGGGCGTCCTGCTCGGACTTTGCTTCCTGGCGGCGAGCATCCCCGTCCTGTTCAATCTCATCACCATCCCGAAAATGCCCGAAGGCACGCCCGCCGCGTCTTTTATGGCGGCGTTCGTCCCGACGGGCTATGTGAAGTTTGTGAAAATGTTCGAATTCACCGGCGGCATCTTGGTGATGATTCCGCGCCTGCGCAACCTCGGCCTGCTGCTGCTCGGCCCGGTCATCGTCAACATCATCGCGTTCCACGTCCTCATTGACGACCCGAAACATCTCCTCAATCCGATGCTCGACATCATCATCGTCTGCGCGCTCTATCTGCTGTGGGATGCGCGGAAAAAATTCTCCGGCCTGCTCAACTGACTGCACGAAAGGAAATTTATGCTGCCCATCCTTCTTGCGCTCGCCTTCATCGCCCTCATTTTCATCATCGTCATCACCGGGCGACCGGATGAATTCACCGTCACGCGTGCCGCCAGCATTGCTGCGCCGCCGGAAAGGATTTTTCCCCACGTCAACGATTTGCACAAGTGGGAGGCGTGGTCGCCGTGGGCCAAGCTCGACCCGAACGCGAAAAACACCTTTTCCGGCGCGGACGCCGGCGCGGGCGCGGCGATGGCCTGGGTCGGCAGCAAAAAGGTCGGCGCGGGCCAGATGACCATCACGGCAAGCCAACCCAGCGGGTTGATCCGTTTCCGGCTCGATTTTCAAAAGCCGATGCCGGCCACCAACACGGCGGAATTCACCTTCCGGCCCGAGGGCGGACAAACCGTCGTGACGTGGAGCATGGCCGGTAAAAGCTGTTTCATGAGCAAAGTGTTCGGCCTGTTCATGGACTTCGACAAGATGTGCGGCTGTCAGTTTGAAAAGGGGCTAGCCAGCCTGAAGTCCTTGACCGAAAAGTGAATTTCGTGGAAAAAGGCGCGGAGGTTTACGCGCAACGCGGCGGCATCGAATGAACGCCTGATGTTTTGTGACAATAGCCCAGCCTTTCAAGGCTGGGTGAAGGGTCGTCCAAAATGTAAAAGTCCCGTGAGGGACGGCAGAAAAACAGGGTAGCCGTCCACAATGACCTTTCGTCCCTGACGGGACTTTGTGGTGGCCGTGCGCAAGCACCCCAGCGTTAAAACGCTGGGCTATTGTCAAAATCCCGCCGCGAGCAGTTGGCCGACGACCTCGGGGAACGACAACGTGCCGTCCAGCGTCCCGCGCGCCGCTGCGAGAATCAGTTTTGAATCCATGCCCAAGGATTAAAAGTTTTCCGCGCGAAATGAAGGGAAAAAATCCTTCGCCGCAACGGATGAGGTGAACCGCGAAATACACGAACCACGCGAACGCAAATTCAAATACGCTGAAGGCGTAACGGAAATTAGCCTAGGGTTGGAGCAACGCGACTACCCTAGGAAAACGTCCAAAAAATTATTCCACCCTGAAGGGGTGGCGGAGGCTTTTCTTCGCAGGACAAATTGATACTCTTTCCGCATGGCCACGGCTCGCCATCCGAAAGCGACCTACTTCGTCCAGCGACAATTGTTCGCTGGCCTGACCAGCTTTGCCGAATTGGAACAGAAGATTGCCACGCTGCCCGACGAACAATCTCGCGGTGCGGCATTTGAAGTTTTTGCGGAAGCCTATCTCGCCACGCAACGGAAATATGACGCCTCACAAGTCTGGCCGCATGGTGCTGTCCCGCTCGACATTCTCAAAAATCTCGGCCTAACGCAACAAGACCAGGGCGTGGACGGCGTGTTGCAAACTTTGCTCGGCCAGTTCAACGCCTATCAAATCAAGTTCCGCACGGGCCGCCCGGCGTTGACGTGGCGCGAACTCTCCACCTTCATCGGCCTGGCTGACAGCCCGCACATTCACAGCCGCGTGTTGCTTACCAATTGCGACGAACTGCCCGCCGTCCTCAACGACCGCCAGGGTTTCTTCTGCATCCGTGGCTCGGACTTGGATCGGTTGGAAGCCGGTGACTTCCGCGCGATTGAAGCGTGGCTGGCTGGTGCCGTTGTCATTGCGCCGAAAAAGTCACCAGATAAAGACCATATCCATCAAGCCGAAGCGCTGGACGCTCTGCTTCCCGCATTGCAAAAGCATGATCGCGTTTCCGCCATCATGGCTTGCGGCACGGGCAAAACGCTCGTTGCGCTTTGGGTGGCGGAACGATTGGAAGCCAAACGCATTTTGGTTTTGCTGCCATCGCTTGCATTGCTACGCCAGACCCTGCACGAATGGGTGCGTGAAACCAATCTTCCACCTTGGCCTTGGCTCTGCGTCTGCTCGGATTTGACTGTGAAGGAAGGAATTGATCCACTCGTCACGCAACAATCCGACCTCGATTTTCAAGTTACTACTGACACCGCAAGCGTGCGGAGTTTTCTGGACGCGCCTTTTGCCGGCGTGAAAATGATTTTCTCCACCTACCAATCCGCGTCCGTCGTTGGCGCGGCGATGCAGCCGGGCGAGGCGTTTGATTTTGCCGTGTTCGACGAAGCGCACAAGACCGCCGGACGCGAAGGCCGCAATTTTGCCTTTGCCCTCGACGATAAAAATCTTTCCATCCGCAAACGCCTGTTTCTCACCGCCACGCCGCGCCATTACAATCCGCTTTCTAAAAGCAAGGATGGTAACGCGCAACTCGTTTTCTCGATGGACAAACGGGAGGTTTATGGCCCGGTTGTTTATCGTCTGCCATTCAGTGAAGCCGCGCGGCGTGGAATAATTACTGATTACAAAATCATCATTTCGGAAGTCACATCCGAGATGGTGAATGATGAACTACTCCGGCGCGGGATTGTCTTGGTCAAAGGCGAAGAAATTAAAGCCCGTCAGGTTGCCAACCAAATCGCCCTCAAGTCAGCCATAGATAAATATAGCGTCTCGAAAGTTTTCACGTTCCATTCAAGAGTTGATGCCGCAAAATCTTTCACCTCTGATGGGCCGGAGGGTATTTCTTCACATTTGAATGGATTTCGGTGCGAGCATATTGAAGGCAAGATGCCAACTGCTCATCGGGAACGACTCATGCGAGTCTTCAAAGCCGCACCGCAAGCTATTCTTTCCAATGCCAGATGTTTGACTGAAGGAGTTGACGTGCCAGCGGTTGACATGGTGGCATTTCTCGCACCACGCCGTAGCACGGTTGACATTGTCCAAGCGACTGGCCGCGCGATGCGCCGGTCGCCGGGCAAGGAATTCGGTTACGTGCTCGTGCCGCTTTATGTAGAGAAGACGCGCGGCGAAACGGTCGAGCAGGCTGTTTTACGGAGCAACTTTGATGAAATTTGGAAAGTCCTTCAAGCGTTGAAAGAGCAGGACGATTTGCTGTCGCAAATCATAGACGAAATGAGAATCCAGCGCGGGCAAACCGGCGGCTTTGATGAAAGTCGTTTTCGAGAACGCTTGGATATGATTGGTCCGGAAATTTCGTTGGACAGTTTGAGGCAATCTATCACGGCTGCGTGTCTCGAAGCGATTGGCGACGGATGGTTTGAGCGTTATGGACAGCTTCTCGAATACCGAAATGCACATGGCAATTGCGACATGCCTGCGCGATGGCCGAAAAATCAAAAACTTGCAACGTGGGTGGTGAATCAGCGAGTGCTTTGGAAAGAAGGCAAGCTGGAGGAAGATAAAATCGCCCTGCTAAATAGGATTGAATTCAAATGGTCGCCGCATGAGAGCACATGGCGCGAACAATACCTGGCACTCCTAGATTATCGAAATCGTTTTGGACATTGTCGCGTGCCGCAACACTGGAAAGAGAACAAGTCGCTGTCTCATTGGATAAAAACTCAACGGATGGATTACAAGCACGGCGACATTTCGCGCGAACGCATTGCATTGCTTGAAAAAATCGGTTTTGAATGGTGGATAGGCTTGCCGACTTGGGATCATAGGTTTGCAGAACTGTGTGCTTACAAGGAGGAATTCAAGACTACGCTTGTTCCGGTTAAATGGCCGAAGAATCCGCTGCTCGGGCGCTGGGTGTCCAGCCAGCGATACAAACGAACTGCCGGCAAGTTGCGAAAGGAATATGAGGACAGGTTGAATTTAATCGGTTTTGAATGGAAAGCGCCCAACAACTTACAGTCGGGGATTCCTTTGGCAAAAAGGATTGAAGCATTGCTCGCCCACAAAGCTGAATATGGACACCTTGCGGTTTCGCGCATCGGTAAAAAATATCCGGGCCTGGCGCAATGGATGACAGAGCAGAGAAAATTGCTCAAAGACGGAACAATTTCGGCAGAACTAAAAAAACAGTTGGATGGAATCGGTTTTCCATGGAAGCCAGTTGCGCTGGACACCGACAAGCAGTGGTTTGACATTTTTGCCCGCTACAAAGAATACGCGGCTGCAAACGGTGTTCTAGCGGTGACGGTTATTGACGATGAGACGCGCAAGCTCAACCGTTGGGTATTATGGCAACGACGGGCTAAAAAGCTCGGCAAGTTGAGCGACACACGCATCCGTGCATTGGATGGCATCAAATTCATTTGGCAAATCAATAAACGAAAATCTACGTTCGAACTGAAGCCAGTCGGCCCAAAAGTTAAGGAATTGTTTCGACCGTGGGACGAAATGTTTTCCGAACTCGTGGGGTTTTTCAAATTGCATGGGCATTGCAACGTGCCGATTGATTGGCAGGCAAACCCCGAACTGGCGCGCTGGGTTGCTCACCAGCGCATCGCTAAGCGACAGAATCGTTTGGCGGTGGATCAATTGCGCCGGATGGATGAGCTCGGTTTCGCTTGGAACATCCACGATGGCGATTGGGATGCCATGTTTGCAAAGTTGGCGGAACATCTTCGCCCGATGCATAATGGCAAGCTGCGTGATGTTGTTATGAGCGCGGAACTCCGACGGTGGACGCTAACGCAACGGCAAATTAAGAAACGCGGAGAACTCGAACCGGAACGCGAACAAAAACTCACCAGCATCGGTTTTGAATGGCAGCCACATTCACAACAGTGGGAAGAAATGTATGCGGCGCTACAAAAATTCCATGCGGCGAATGGCAATTGCCGTGTTCCAGTCAACTGGCCGGAAAATCCAAAGCTGGCAAGATGGGTCGCAACTCAACGTGCGCGCAAGGCGAATGCGAAAATTTCGGAAGAGCGGATAGCGCGGCTGAATTCACTCGGATTTGCATGGCAAGTCAGGTCTAGTATCAATCAATCATCGCCCGTTGACTGGGATAAAATGTATGACCAACTAAAAGAGTTTTACGCCCAACAGGGACATTCCAGAGTTCCACAACATTATCCAAAAAACCAAAAGCTCGCTTGGTGGGTAACTAGCCAGCGTCGCAACCGTCGAAAAAATAAATTGGATGCAAAACAAATTGTGCGGCTTGATAACCTAGCCTTTGACTGGTCGCCACTTTCTGGCCGACGATCTTCCAACAACATGAATTGGGAAGAAATGCTGGCAGAACTTGAGGCCTACAAAATCAAGCACGGAAATTGTCGGGTGCCTACGCAATGGTCGGAAAACCGAAGGCTTGCCAACTGGGTCGCAAAGCATCGGCGTGAATATAAGCAAGGGATTTTGAAACTGGAGCGTATTGCTGCCTTGGATAAAATAGGGTTTGATTGGAGTGTTGGACAAGGGAATGTGCAATCATCCCGCAAAGAGCCAGGCATCACAGTTACGGCTGCACAGGTGTGGGAGATTAAGTATCGCCAACTCATAGAATACAAGCAGGCCCATGGGGATTGTCTCGTGCCACAAAGCTGGAAAGGAAATCGCCAACTTGCCAATTGGGTTACGGATCAAAGAATGGCTCGCAATCGCGGACTGCTTGATTCTGAACGGATCCGGCGGCTTGAAGAGTTGAGTTTTGATTGGGATCCAAATAGCAATCATTGGGAAAAATATTTTCGCCAGTTGGTCGAGTTCAAAAAAGAGTTTGGTCATCCAAATGTGCAGCAACGGTCAGATAAATATGCTGCGCTCGGAACATGGGTCAGGAACCAGCGAGCAGCAAAACGATATAAACGCCCAATCATGGCGGAACGCGCCAAGCGACTGGATGAAATCGGATTTATCTGGGTGCTCATTGAGCCAATGGCGTGGGAGAAAATGTTCGCAGCACTTGTTGAATACAAGAAAGTTCACAACCATTGCAACGTCCCACAAAAAGCTGGCGAATATAAAAGGCTTGGAAAATGGGTGAACACCCAACGCACTCGCAATTTTCGCGGCAAACTTCGTTCAGACCGGAAACAACTTCTTGATTCAATCGGTTTTGTTTGGAATCTGCGTCCGAACCTTGCGGCTTCGGGATAAATTTTCCGCCACCCCTTCAGGGTGGAATTATTTTATGCGAATCACCTAGGGTAGTCGCTTCGCTCCAACCCTAGGCTAATTTCCGTTACGCCTTCAGCGTATTTGAATTCGCGTCCGAAAAATCCGTGTTCATCCATGTTCATCCGTGGTTAAATTCGTTTCAACATTTAACGGCAAGAAAGGATTCAAATATGCAAAAGCGCAAACTGGGCAATCTGGAAGTCTCAGCCATCGGGCTGGGCTGCATGAGCATGAGCTTCGGTTACGGCCCGGCGGGTGACCGGCAGGAGATGATTTCCCTGATCCGGTCGGCGGTCGAGCAGGGCGTCACGTTCTTCGACACCGCCGAGGTCTATGGCCCGTTCACGAACGAGGAACTCGTGGGCGAGGCGCTGGCTTCGTTCCGCCGGCAGGTGGTCATCGCCACCAAGTTCGGCTTCGATTGTGACAGCGGCAAGCAGGGCGGCTTGAACAGCCAGCCGGCGCACATCCGGCAGGTCGTCGAGGCCTCGCTCAAGCGGCTCCGGCTGGAGACGATTGACCTGCTCTACCAGCATCGGGTGGACCCGAGCGTGCCCATCGAGGACGTGGCCGGGACGGTGAAGGAGTTGATCCGTGCGGGCAAGGTGAAGCATTTCGGGTTGTCGGAGGCCGGGGCGCAGACCATCCGCCGCGCGCACGCCGTCCAGCCGGTGACGGCGTTGCAAAGCGAATACTCGTTGTGGTGGCGCGAGCCGGAAGCGGAAATTTTGCCGGTGCTGGAGGAACTGGGCATCGGTTTCGTGCCGTTCAGTCCGTTGGGCAAAGGTTTTCTCACGGGACAAATCAAGGCGGACACGAAGTTCGACAGCACGGATTTCCGCAATAATGTCCCGCGTTTCAGCGCGGAGAACCGGCAGGCGAACCAGGCGCTGGTGGATTTGATCGGCCGATTTGCGGCGGAGAAAAAGGTAACGCCCGCGCAGGTGGCGCTGGCGTGGCTGCTGGCGCAGAAGCCGTGGATCGTGCCGATTCCCGGCACGACGAAGCTGCATCGCCTGACCGAAAATTGCGGGGCGGCGGCGGTCGAGATCCGGCCGGAAGAATTGCGCGCGCTGGAAATTATGGCGGCCAAGATTCCGGTTCAAGGCGCGCGCTACCCGGAACATTTGCAGAAATTGGTGGGAAGGTGAGTGGAAAAGTGTGCTCTGGCAACTGTTTCCCGCCTGTTTGGTCCGGATGCCAACGCTGAGCTGAATGATTGAATCGCGTTGGGATTCATTTTAAGATGGCGACCGTCAAAACTATGAACAACATCGTTAAAAAGCAGTTGTCCCCAAAACAACGGGAAGAACTGCTCGGCGCGTTGAAAGCCCGGTTTGAGAAAAACCTGAACCGCCATAAAGGTCTGGATTGGGCCAAGGTCCAGACCAGGCTGGAAGCCAATGCGGAAAAGCTGCGGTCGCTCCATGAAATGGAACGCACCGGCGGTGAACCGGATGTGGTTAGTCACGATAAAAAGTCGGGCGAATACGTTTTCTATGATTGTTCCGCGCAGAGTCCCAAGGACCGCGTCAGTTTTTGCTACGACCGGGCAGCGCTGGATTCGCGGAAAGAATTTAAACCGAAAGGCTGCGCCACGGAACTGGCCGCAACCATGGGCGTCGAGCTGTTGACGGAGGAGGAATATTTTGCGCTACAGAAGCTGGGCGAGTTCGACACGAAGTCGTCGAGCTGGCTGAAAACACCGGCGGACATCCGGGAACTCGGCGGCGCGATTTATGGGGATCGCCGTTACGGTCGCGTCTTCGTGGGTCACAACGGCGCGGAGTCTTATTATGCCGGCCGTGGATTCCGCAGCTCGCTAATGGTTTAGATTTGGGCGGAGGACCACTTCCGCCCTACCTTAAATGTTGGTAGGGCAGAGCTGTCGCTTTTCTCCCCTTTTGATTTCAATACAGCAGCCGTAACGCAGCCAGGATGGTGAAAACTAGCACCATGGTTTCAAATGCTTTCTGGTTAATCCGTTTCAGGAGCACCGGCCCCAGCAGCGCGCCCGGCATCATGGGAATGAACAGCAGGGCATCCATCCGGAGCGAGCCGGTGGTGATCAATCCCAGATGGAGGCTGAAGGGGACTTTGAAGACGTTGACGAGCAGGAAGAACCATGCACCGGTTCCCACAAGCGCGAGTTTCGGCAGGCCAATGGCCAGAAGGTAAAGCACCATCAGCGGGCCGGCGGCGTTGGCGGTCATGGTCGCGAATCCCGCGACGATGCCGGTCAGCGCGACGAACCATCCGGCGTGCGGCAGCCGGGAAGCAAGATCGTCCGGCTGTCTTCGCCGCCAGAATTGCAGCGCCACCATGGCGAGCAGGATTCCGCCGATGGACCGCTGCGCCTCCGCGTTACTGAATTTGCCCAGCGCAAAACAGCCCAACAGAATGCCGACCACCACCCAAGGAAATAATTTCCAGAGCTGGGGCCACTCGGCGTGTTTGCGGAAAAAGGCCACGCCAAAAAAGTCCGCGCAGATGAGCAGCGGCAGCAGGGCGCCGGTGGAATCGCGCGCTGGCAGCGCATTGGCAAACAGCGCCACGGCCAGAACGCCGAGACCGGCAATGCCCGTCTTGGACAGGCCGGTGATGAAAGCGCCGGCTGCCAGCAGGGTCCATTGCCAGTTTTCCAAGTTCACAGGCCGCGATATTGCCAACCCCCGGCAAATCAGTCCCGCATAATCGTGGCCGGCTCAGGGCATGTGACATGCGAGCCGCATGAGCCACCATCAGCCCCAGGCCGCAAGAATCTCTTCCGCCTTCACGACTTGTTCGGGCGAACCGGTAAAGTTGAATTTGAATTTTCCCGACCGGCGGGTGACCAAGATCTTGACGGTGTCCAGACCGCTGGCGATCATCCGGAAGCGGAGTTGTTTGTTGATTTCACGGAAACCGTGTTGTTGAAGGCTATTGCTCATGCTTGAGCTTCAGCGCGCGCCGGTCAGATAGCAATGTAATACGCCGTTTGTTTTGGGCGCACCGGCAGCACCGCCCGGCGATTAAATTTTGGCAACGCAGAACTGCCACTGCCTGGATCCATCAGGACTTCAGGAAATCGGGGCGGGCGTAGAACGGCAGATTTGCTTCGACAGGTTTCAAAGTGATAAACCCCTGTTTATCTGTGTCCATTTGTGATTAATAAATCGACACCTCACCCTCAATCCCTCTCCCCATTCGAGGCGGAGGGGGAGGACTTATAGCCCCAGATGCTTGAACCGGTTGTTCACTTCCTTGAAATGGAAGTCGAGAGAGCAGAGCTTCTCCAGTTCGCCGGGATTGAAATGTTTCGATACTTCGGGAGTGGCTTTAAGAACCTCGACGAAATCCGCATCGTCGCGACCGGCATGTTTGACCTCCCACGTCTTCATCGCGGCGTCCTGCACAAGCTTGTAAGCCGCTTCGCGCGTCAGACCCTTTTTGATGAGGGCGAGCAGGACGGTCTGTGAATTCCACATACCCAAACTCAAGCCGAGATTCTTCTTCATGTTCGCCGGATAGACGACGATGCCGTCCATCAAGCGTGTGAGCAGTCCGAACATATAATCCAGAAGCGTGCAGGAATCGGGAAAAATAATCCGCTCCACCGACGAATGCGAAATGTCCCGCTCATGCCACAGCGCCACGTTTTCCAGCGACGCCATGGCGTTTCCGCGCAGCACGCGCGCGAGGCCAGTGAGGCGTTCCCAAGTGATGGGATTGCGCTTGTGCGGCATGGCGCTGGAACCTTTCTGGCCTTTCGTGAACGGCTCCTCGGCTTCGAGAACTTCCGTGCGCTGCAAATGCCGGAACTCCACCGCCCATCGTTCGATGCTCGCACCGACAAGCGCCATCGCGAGTTGAAACTCCGCGTGGATGTCGCGCTGCACCACCTGAGTCGCGATGGGCGCGGGTTTTAACCCCAGCTTCTTGCAGACAAATTCCTCGACGCGCGGCGAGAGATGCGCGCTGGTTCCCACCGCGCCGGAGAGCTTGCCGACGGCGACGACCTTGCGGACGCGTTCGAGGCGTTCGAGAGCGCGGCCGAATTCATCGTGCATGAGCGCCATCTTCAAACCGAACGTCGTCGGTTCGCCGTGGATGCCGTGGCTGCGGCCGATGCAGGGCGTAAATTTGTGCTCCTTTGCGCGCCGGACGATGACGGGCAGAAGCTTCTTCACGTCGGCAATCAAAATGTCCGCGCTCTGGGTCATCTGCACGGCGTAACAGGTGTCGCCCACGTCGCTACTTGTCAGGCCGAAATGAAACCAGCGGCTGGCGTCGTCGTTGATGACTTCCGCAACGGCGGTGGTGAAACCGATGACGTCGTGGTTGAGAACTTTTTCCAGCTCCTTCTGGCGCGCAACGAGGCCGGGCAAATCGGCGAACCACTTGTCGCAGCCAGTTTTGATCTTCGCGAAATCCTTCGCCGGGACGATTTTCTCCTTCACCAGCGCCTCGCTGGCGAGCAGTTCGATCTGCAGCCAGATGCGGAGCTTGTTTTCGTCCGTCCAGATGGCCCGCATTTCGGGGCGCGAGTAACGCGTAATCATGGAAACAGATTAACGGAATCGTTAAATCGTTGAAATGTTAAATCGTTGGACGGAAAATGCGTCGTGCGCAGCCGATGCAGCGGTTCAACCCTTTGAAATTTTTGAGCGGGCCTTTTCGAGCGTTTCGCGCTCGCGCGCGGTCAGGCTGTGGATGCCGTGAGCGGATATTTTTTCGAGGATCGGGTCAACTTCCTTTTGCAGAAATTCGGAGGCGGACAACTCTTCGTCGTTACCGGCGGAACCCCAGAACTTGCTTTTGCCTTTGCCGGCGGCGGCAAGCTCGCGCGGTTCCTGGCGCGGCGGCAATTCCAGCCGCCAGCGGCCAAAGATGTAACGCGCGCAGACAAAGCCCGTCAAAATGCCGCCAAGATGCGCGCCGTTGGCAACGCCGCTGCCGGGAGTGATGAGACCAAGCACCGCGAGGCCGAGGCTGACCCACAGCAGGGTTTTCCCGCGCATGGTTACCGGAAAAAAATAAATCAGCAGCGTGAAGCTTTCTTCCCAGTTCAGCACCGCAAATGCGGCGACAAGACCGTAAGCGCCGGCAGAAGCGCCGACGACCGGGGCGTCAAAAGATTTAAACGAAAGCGCAAAAAGCGTCTGCACCACGCCGCCGATGATTCCGCTGGAAAGATATAGCGCCAGAAACCGGGCCCGGCCCAGAACCATTTCAACCGGGCGTCCAAAGAAAAAGATGGCGAGCGAATTGAAAATAATATGCAGCCAGTCATGAGTGGAGTGCATGAACTGAAACGTCACCAATTGCCAGATGCGAAACTGCTCCAATCCACCAAGGCTCAACGCGAAATATTTATCTTGAATTTCCTGGCCGTTCGGAAAGTTCGTCGAGATGAGTTGAACGACAAAGAAAACCGCGTTGATGATCAACAGCGCAACGGTGAATGAAATGCGCGGCTCGTGATAAGCCGGCTGGCGCATATAGTCGCGATCTTCAAGCATAATAACAATTCAAGCTACACTCCGGACCGTAAATTTCAACGGGCTTTTCGCCGCCACCAAAGCAGCAGTTCCAGTCCCGTCCGGTTCGGATAGGAACGCGGCACGAATTCTTCGACCAGATCGAACTCCGGCGAAAACCGCCGCCACAATTCGTCGCGGGTCGTGCCGAACGGCGGCCCATCCTCGTCGGGAATCAGATAATTCACCGCCAGATACTGGCCGTCCGGCTTCAGCCACTTCAAAACTGCGCGGACATAATCGGCGCGTTCCTGTGGTTGGATGGCGCAGAACAAAGTATGTTCAAACAACCAGTCAAATTTCTGCGGCGGCTCGTCGCGGAGAAAATCTGCAAGCTGGAATTTCGCCTTGAGGCCGGCAACCATGGTCTTTGTCTGGCTCAACCGGATGGCGCTCGGCGCGATGTCAAATCCGGAGGCATCAAAGCCGGCGCGTGCGAATTCCCGGACATCGTGGCCGGTGCCGCAGCCGGGAACGCAGACGGTTGGAGTTGGAAGCGAGACCATCGTCGCAGAAGCTCCCATTTTTTGGCCCGAACACGGAGCAGCGGCGACGAGGGCGTCGCCGCCACGCAGTTCCGGGTGTGCCGCCAGAAAATCCACCAGTCCAGGGGACGGGCCGCCTTTTTCCCAGCGCATGTCCCCAGTTTGATAGCGCGATTCCCAGTAGTCGCGGCTCATGGTTGCTGTGATTGGACCTGGCCGTCCACGAGCTGGATCGTCCGCTCCGCGCGTGCCGCCACTTTTTCATCGTGCGTGGCGATGACCAGCGTCATTTGCTTCTCGGCGCAAAGATTCTTGAGCAGTTCGATGATTTCTCCGCCTGTCTTGGAATCAAGGTTGCCGGTCGGCTCGTCGGCCAGCAGCAGTTCCGGCTCGTTGATGAGCGCTCGGGCTATAGCCACGCGCTGCTGCTCTCCGCCGGATAGTTCGGACGGTTTGTGATCCGTTCTGTCTTTCAGGCCGACACGCACAAGCAGTTCACGTCCGCGCCTCCCGGTTTGCCCTGCGGAAATCCTCGCAACGCGCGCGGGCAGGCAGACATTTTCCAAGGCGGTGAGTTCGGGCAGCAAATGATACGCCTGGAAAATAAAACCGACGCGTCGGCTTCGGAACTGCGTCAGTTCTGACTCGGAAAAATTCGCAAGGTTCTGGCCCTTGAAAAAAATTTCCCCCGCGTTTGGCGAATCAAGGCCGCCTATCAAATGCAGCAAAGTGCTCTTGCCCGCGCCGGACGCGCCGCGCAGCGCAAG
>Ga0302200_10001949_pt1 | contig 18754 bp, 14 predicted proteins | sample II_Bog_N3_1_FD_194585 | JGI IMG/M metagenome (GOLD analysis project Ga0302200, IMG submission 194585) | Peat permafrost microbial communities from Stordalen Mire near Abisko, Sweden - II_Bog_N3_1 | ecosystem: Environmental > Terrestrial > Soil > Wetlands > Peat | place: Sweden: Abisko... | reverse complement strand
CATCGCCGCCGGGATGCGCCATATTCGCAGCGGGATGCTCAAGGTCAAAGACACATTGCGCGCCACCGTGCATTTGAGTTTCGACGGCCGCGTGTTCAAGGTCTATCACGGGCCGAACGCGCCGGAGCGCTTCGACAACGAGGTGCGCGTCCTGCGCCACCTCAAGGCGCGCGGCTGCGACTTCGTCCCCCGCCTGCTCAGCGCCGACCGCGACCAACTCCGCATCATCACCACCAACTGCGGCACCCGCGTGGAACAGCTCGATGAGAAACGACGCAAGGAAATCTTCGACGAGCTGGAAAAATTCGGTGTCCGCCACGACGACCCCGACGTGCGCAACGTGACCTACCGCTTTGCCGACGGGCGCTTCTGCGTGATTGATTTCGAGTTCGCCACCCTCCTGGATGAAACCAAACCGAAATAAAATTAAACCGCGAAATACGCGAACCACGCGAACAAGCAATTCCCGGTTCGTGTATTTTGCGTATTTCGCGGTTAAAATATTTCCCGCATGAAGCCTGCATCAAAACCAAAAGCGCCCGCGCCCCTCACCCTCAAATGGTCCGGCTGCTCGGACCTCGGCAAGGTGCGCCGGAACAACGAGGACGCCTTTCTCGGCCTGCGCTTCGACGCGCGCGACGTCCACCGGCTCGGCAAATTCGGCGCCGCCTCCACCGCCAAACATGGTTTCGCCTTCGCCGTGTGCGACGGCATGGGCGGCGCGAAGGCCGGCGAATACGCCAGCTCCATCGCCGTGGACAAGATCACCACCCTGCTCCCGCGCGCCTTCCAGCATTCCGCCACCGGCCTGGACCTCGGCGTGGGCGACGTGCTGGCGGAGCTTTACGAGCAGATCCACCGCGCCCTGGCCTATCTCGGGAGCTGCTATGACGAATGCCACGGGATGCAGACCACCATGAGCCTGTGCTGGTTCACGCCCGGCTGGATGTATTTTGGCCACATCGGCGACAGCCGCATCTATCATCTGCGCGCGGGCAAGTCGGCCATCCTCCAACTCACCGAGGACGACACCCACGTCGGCTGGCTCTACCGCAACGGGCAGATCAACGAGCGCGAGGCGCGCAATCATCCGCGCCGGAACGTCCTGCAAAAGGCGCTCGGCGGCGGCAACCAGTTCGTGGACCCGCAGGTCGGCGCGGTGGCCTGCGAACGCGGCGACTTTTTCCTCCTCTGCTCCGACGGCCTGACCGAAGGGCTTTACGACCACTACCTCGTGGACATTTTGCGCGCCTCCGCCAAGGACGAGAACATCAATCCCGCGCAACTGCTGGTGAGCGAATCCGTGAAGAACGACGGCCGCGACAACACCACCGCGCTCGTCGTGCAGGTGGTGTGAGTCGCCTTAACCGGAACGATGCGGTCGGAATTCAACGCCAAGACGCAAAGCTGTCAAGACGCAAAGGAAGGGGAATGAAATCCTGAAGGCGACGCCCGGCTTTTTGCAGACACCCAAGGATGACGTGCCAACTCTGCTGCCAACCGGCAATAAATACCTTTGCGCCCTTTGCGCTTTTGCGCCTTTGCGTTAAAAGCTTGTCTGCATGGGTTCGCCCTAAACCTTCGCGCCCGGCGGCAGCGGATAATCCGCCGCCACATAGAACGGCTTGGCCTGCCGAAAAAAGTTCTCGACGTAAGTCTGATCCCGCTCATCCAGCAGCCCCAGAAAAATCCCGTAAGCCTGACTATGATTGGAATGCACCGTCAGATTGAAATCATGGTAAATCGCCTCGTCGCGCGGATCCATTAAGGCCAACAGATGATAGCCACGCTTCCCGTCCTTTTCCCCGCCAAAAACCCAGGCCGCGCGGAAATTCTTGTGCCGCCGAAAACTCTCAAACGCCCGTTGCACCAGTTCCGTTGGATAATCCGCCGGATTCAGGAGGTCAACCTTCTGTTCCAGCATATCCCCCTGCGACAGGGAATGCGGCTTGAACGCCGCGCCGCTGACGAGATCGCGCATCAGGTCCGGCCAGATGGTGATGGAACCCGTCGCGCAGCCTTTATTGAAGACAGCCCCGAACTTGGTCGTGCCCAGAATCTCCAGAAATTGCATCGCCTGCAAATGACAGATCGAATAGGCATACTTCGACACCTTGGCCCGGCGCACACCCTCTTCCGCGCGCGCCTCCGAGGTGAACACCGGCACCGCCTGGCCTTCCGGCTCCCGGAGCAGGACGAACGGGAACGGCTGGCCGTTGGCGATTTCAATCAAATCACCAGCCTTGCCCTTCTCAAAGGGGATGAGCGGCCACAACGAGCCCTCGCACACCGCCCGGCAGAAATCCGGGAAGGCGGCCCGCGACTTTTGCATCGCCGCGATGGTCCGGTCCAGTTCGTTCAACGGAATGTCTGTGTTCATAAATCAAATCAACTCGCTTTGTTTCTCCGCCTTGCCTTCGCGCTGGGCTTTGGCGAACGGCTGAGGTGAACCGCGAACCACGCCCACCACGCGAACGCTTCTCCCCCGCCTCGCCCAACGAGGAGAGGGCCGGGGTGAGGAGTCGAAAAATTAGTTCTCTTGGCTATCGCCATTTGTTTCGTGACCAATTGCCAAGGAAAGTCTCGATGCGGCTCGCTCGCGGCGTTCGGCTTTTAGCTGCGCTTGTTTAAGCCATTGTTCTTTGGCTTGAGAATCATGCTCGTAGCGCAGGGTGTCATAATATTGCTGGGCTTTTGCTTTTTCCGTCCAAGTTATCGTGCCTTTGAAGTCCTTTCCTTGCTCCAACTTCATCACCCCTTGCCGAACATCAACCAAACTCACTTTGAAAAATTCTTTGCGGAGATTGATTTTATTAATTCGCACGGCAAGAAATTGCTGATGAATTTTATGTTCGAGCGCTGGTGCGTCGTCGGTTTCAATTACTGCATGAATATCAAATTCAAATGGAACGCTTGCACTGTTGAGCTCATCAATGCGTTCTTCGGCAGGCCGGCGTGTGAGTCCAATTTTATAGACATCTTCTCCAAACGATCCCACGTTAGAGATAATATAAATGCGCCCCTTGTTGGTTTGTTGCGCAATGGTTAGTTCCCGCGTGGTGGCGTCAGCATACTTTTGTCTCCATTCCTGCAATTCTTTTTCGGATTGCTCTTTTTGCTCGGCAGACGCCTGGGCAAACTTCTTTTCTGCTTCGGCTACCGCTGCCGCTATCAAGGCCTTCTCTTTCTCTACTTCACGCAACTGTCTCTCTTGTGCCTCTTTTGCCCGCTGCTCATCACGCCGCCGCTCGTTTTGGAAACGCTGTTCTTCCCTATCTCTTGCCGCCAATTCTTGCACTCTGACCGCCCATTCGAGTTCGGCTAGTCTTGCGTCGAGGTATGCCGGGAGGATGCGTGCATTTCTGAAAGCGCTGCCATCCTTATTGACAATGCTATATGAATCCCGGATTCGTTGCGCGAGCGTTCCATAGTTGTCGCTCTTCACGCGCGTCAGCGTCGCGTCCACGCTTCCATTGAAGGCGTGAATCACAAATTGAATTGCCGTATTCCGACGGCTGGCCTCAACGTAATCGCACGCCGCCGCCTCACCTTGTTCCACCATGCGTTTGGATTGATTTCGTGCCGAGGAGAGAGCCTGTCCCGCAGCGTCATAACCATATTCTGCGGCCAGAGTATCAAGCAGACTATTGGTTGGAATCAGGTAACGGTCGCCATAACCCTCAATGACATTGCGCATTGCCGTTGCAGCTTGCTCCAGCATTTCCTTGTCTCGCAGTGCGGTGTAGGCATCGCCGCCAATTTGTTCCGCGCGTTTCTCCGCCTCCGCCACGATGCGCCCGGCATCATGCAATGCTTGATTCAGTCGTGCATCCGCCTGCTCGTGGATGTCCTTGGCTTTTTGAACTGCCATTGACCGTTCGGTGGAGGCGGCATTTCTGGATTGTTCCATCAAAGTCTGCGCCTCCGCCCGCAAACTGGTTGCCTCGGTCAAAGCGGCAGCAAGTTGACGTTGCGCCTCGGCTTCTGCGTCACGGAGTTTTTCGTATTTCCGAAGCGGTTCAAAATCCTTGATGGTTTTGGCAACAAGGGCGTCGGCTGCCTCCTGAATTTTGCGCGCCTCCGTTTCGTAATGCTGCCGGACGCGTTCTGATTCCTGCTGCATATCAGCGAATTGTTGGTCAATGAGTTTTTGAGCTTCCGCGACGGAGGCCTGCGACTCTTGTTGCATCGCGGTGATGGATGCTTGCGCCTCGTTTTGGACACGCAATATGTCGTCTTCCAGCTTTTTATTCTTTAGCAGAACAAAGGTTGCGAACCCGATGCCGAGCAAAACTAGAATGGCAAGGATGATGGTCATGGCGTTAGACTGGTTTGCAGAATTGTGTCATTGGCACGCTGGGTCAATTCATTGATTTTTGATTTCAACTCCTCGCGCATCTTTTGAATGTTGACGAGCAAAGCATGAAAGCCCATGTCTTCGATTGAAGCTTGCGAGATGTCTGCGGGCGTCAGCGGCATGATTGATTGAAAAGTTTCGGATTTGCGCGACGCCTTGAAATCACCACGATGCTGGAAATTATCAATCGCGTCAGATGGATCAAGCCGGTCGTAATCCAGCCGAGTGACAACTGCACGCGGCATGAACACTGATAAAACTGGTTGTTCAATCGTTTGACCAGTGCGTGTGTCGAGCATGTCCGCCGCCGCTGTAACCAACAATCCGTCCACGGGCAAAAGCGCAAAGATTTCTCGCGTCACACGCAGGACACAGCCAGACAAATAATCCTGATAGATTTCGTGAAAGCGTCCTTTGGGCATCGGCTTGACGGAGACCTTTCCGCTCGACGTGAGTGTCTTGACCTCTGCGGGAATCGCCTGCCTCCCGTTTATTTTCAGCACACACTCGGCTAGTTTCGTGGTATGAACCGTGAAATGAATCGCCGAACCAAGGTCAGACATTTCAGCAAACGGATTTAGCTCAACCAACGCTTCGGTGTATGACTTATGTTCTCCGGCAAGAATTCGTTGAGCCAAGTTTTTGAGTTTTTCCCATTCCGCCATCTGTTCAGAATAAGCCTGCGTCGCCCGCTGAAATTCCTGCTCATCTTGCAGACGTGCTTCCTCAATCAAAAATTGTGATGTCTGTTTCTGTTGGGCGGGCAAAACCGTCACGCGCTGCTTGGCTTTCTGTTCATGGCGCGAACTTCTATGTGGACTAGGCGGCGGCAATGCAGCCGCAAGTGATGTCCAATCCCATGCTTCACCCTGTTCTTTGTGAACGGACAAAAGCACTTCAAGCTGCCCTTCAAACGTCTCAACTTCCAACCGCGCTTGTTCAATCGCCGACAGCTTTGCTTGTTCCTTCGTCTGACGTTCCAATTCACTCAGTCGGCGTTGCGATTCACGCTGCTGCCGCCGTTGCGCGGCCTCCATCGCTCGAACTGTTGCTTTGTAGCCCATGAGGATGCGGATGAGATTATGCGGAGCGTTGCCTTCCGACAAGCACGGGGTTTTTCGACTCCTCACCCCGGCCCTCTCCTCGTTGGGCGAGGAGAGGGAGAAATGTTTTGTGGGACGCTTTCCCGGCGTAGGTGCTGGCGCACCAACACCGGGCTAATTTTCATAATGCCTTCAGCGCATAAAAAAAAGACGGCCGCCGTTGCCGGCGGCCGCCAATTTTCCGTCAGTCTTTTTATTATTTTAGCCGCCCACGGTGAGGCTCACGGGCGCGCTCCACAGGCCGGCTTGCGCCTCGTCCATGCGGTAGATGGCCTTGTAAGTCCACTTGGCCGCCACGGCGGGAAGCGGCTGCGTGTCGGTGTAGTTGGGCGTGGTGTCTATGGTCAGGAACACAAAGCCCTTGCCATCGCCACGGTCCACCCAGATTTCGCAACTGCTCAGATAGAGGCCGAAACCCTGCCAGCCCCACTTGATCACCACATGGCCGCTCATCAGCAGGACGTGGATGAGGGGCATCAGCACGGTCAAATCCGGCCCGACCATCACGCTGCCCACAATGCCCAGTTCGACGGCGGTGGCGTCGTCGCATTTGCCGCTGTTCTTCACCAGTTGGACGCTGGCCATGATGCGGGTGAGGGAGCCCGGAAGTTGCGGAGTGACGCCGGGCGGCAGCGCGGGGGCGGTGTGGGTGTTGAGCACCATGACGTCGTTGCCGGTGCCGGTCTGCGCAGCGAGGGTGGTCTTGCTACAGCCCGATGAAAAGCTGGTCACTGAGTCCGCCCAATGCTGGAGCACGTAGATCAGCCAGAGGCAGTCCGCCACAATGGCCGCCACCTGGTCGGGGGTCAGGCCCAGCACCGCACCTTTGAGGGCTATTTTATCGGCGTAATTCCCGTTCCAGGCAATCTGTTTGGCGATGCCGCTGGGATAAAAGTTTTGATGTTTCATATTTTTTATTTTTTTATTCAGTCATTCGTTCGTTATTTTGTTTAGGTTGACTAACAGGAAAAGGGGCAGCGGGCGAATGGGCGGCAAAACCGGGTTTTTGAGGGCAAAGGCCGGATAAACCAGCGGCCGGATGGTGCCACCGCGTTCAAAGTTCGTTTTCCCAATTGAAAAAACGGCACCATCGGCCACTCCGATGACACCATCCGCGACTCCGATGGCACCATTCGCAGACCCAATGGCACCGTCAGGAGTTCCGCTGGCACCATCCGCGACTCGGATGGCACCGTCAGCAGCTCCGTTGACACCGTCAGCGGCTCGGATGGCACCGTCGGCGGGGGCGTTGGCGTGAAAAAAGGGTTCGGCGGGGTGTTTTTGAGCGGAAAGGGCGTCGCGCCGCCAGCCGGGGAACCCGCCAGACAAACGGCCGGAGCCGGGGAAAGTTCGAGTGGGGTTGCGCCGCCGCGCGATGAAGAAGTTTCAACCGAAACCTGATGTGCCAAGACCCGCTTCACGAATGTCTTGACCTTTTTTAACGCCGGCGAAGAAACATTTCCAACCGTATTTTGCGATAGGCAGGCACTCCTTGGTGATAGTCAGTTGGGCATTCCCCCGCCGTGCCCCGCCGCCTCCGGGCAAAAGAAAACCGGCGGGCGATTTGCATCGCCCGCCGGGTGAAACTTCCTCCTGACCTTGCGGTCTTAGTCGTGGTAACCAAGTTCGCCGTGTTCGGATTCGTCGAGACCGGTCATTTCGACTTCTTCCGTCGGGCGCAGACCCACCAGCATCTTGGTGATGTAGGCGATGATGATGGTGCCCACCACGCTCAGCACGATGGTGATGCCCACGGCCTTGAGCTGTTCCCACAGCAGCGGCTGGAAGCAGTGGTCGGTGACGTATTTGCTCAGGTTGGTGGCGAAGTTGCCGTTCGCCGCGTTGCGCGCCAGCATGCCGGTCATGATGGCACCGGTGGTCCCGCCGATGGCGTGCACGCCGAACGTGTCGAGCGCGTCGTCATAGCCGAACCAGCCCTTGACCTTGTAGCACATGAACCAGCAGATGGTGCCGGCCGCAATGCCGATCCAGATGGAACCCTGGGGCGTGATGTAACCGCAAGCGGGGGTGATCACAACCAGGCCGGCCACGGCGCCGGAGCAGAAACCGAGCACGCTCGGCTTGCCCTTGACGATCCATTCCCACATCGGCCACACGAAGGAGGCGATGGCGGTGGCAATCGTGGTGGTGGTGAAGGCGTTGGCCGCAATCACATCCGCCGCGACGGCTGAACCGGAGTTAAAACCATACCAGCCGACCCAGAGCATGCCGGTGCCGATGTAGGTCAGCACGAGGCTGTGCGGGGCGAAGTTTTCTTTGCCAAAGCCTTTGCGCTTGCCGAGGATCAGCGCGAGCACCAAGGCGGAGTAGCCGGAGGTCATATGCACCACCGTGCCACCCGCGAAGTCCATCGCCTTAATGGGCGCGGCCGCGTTCCACACGCCGTTCATGTAGCCGTTGATGCCCCAGACCGCATGGCCCTGGGTGAAGTAAACAATGAACATCCAGAGCGTCATGAACACGAAGACCGCCTTGAACTTCATGCGTTCCGCGATGGAACCGAGGATGAGCGCCGGGGTGATGACGGCGAACATGAGCTGGAACATGGCATAGACGTTTTCCGAGACCCAGTAGGAGTAGTTCGGGTTGGGCGCGGAGGTGACGTTGTTCATCATCCAGCAGACCATCGGATTGCCGACCCAGCCCTTGACCCAGTCCTTGGTCATGTCGCCGGTGCCGCCGAAGATCATACCGTAGCCCACGAACACCCAGAGGATGGTCACGAGGCCGGTGATCAGGAAGCATTGGGCGAGCACGGACAGGACGTTCTTGCGGCGCACCATGCCGCCGTAGAACAGGGCCAGACCGGGCAGCGTCATGAACAGCACGAACGCCGTGCTGGTGAGCAGCCACGCATTATGGCCGGCGCCGGGGAACGAGACATTCGCACCGGTGCTGTTGGCCAGGTTGGTGTTGATGATGTTTCCGGCCAGGCCGAAATTCACCGTCCAGTTGCCGTTCGTGTCCTTGTAAGGAGCGGTCGGGTCGGTATTGGCGAAATACGCCTCGACCGATTCCATGCGTTGCTCCATGGACGGCGCGTTGGTCGGAGCCGGGGCGGCGGCGGGAGCCGCAGCGGCGGCGACCGCGTTCGTCATGGCGGCGACCATGTTGGTGTCCGCGCGGAGCGAAAGCGCGCCGAGCGTCGTGCCAGCAACCAGGGCGAGTGTCAGAAGATATTTTTTCATGTTCGTTTTAATAAGTGAGGTTTGTGTGATGGGTTATTAGAGAGCCGAGTCGCCTTTTTCCTCGGTGCGGATGCGGACGGATTCCTCCACGGTGGAGACGAACACCTTGCCGTCGCCGATCTTGCCGGTCTTGGCGGACTTGACGATGGCCGCGATGGCCGCGTCCTTCTGGCCGTCGGCGATGACGAGCTCGATTTTGATCTTGGGCAGGAAGTCCACGGTGTATTCGCTGCCGCGATAGATTTCCGTGTGACCTTTTTGACGACCGAAGCCCTTGACCTCGCTGACGGTCATGCCTTCGATCCCGATTTCACTGAGCGCGTCCTTCACTTCTTCAAGCTTGAACGGTTTGATGATTGCTTCGATTTTTTTCATTTTTAATGTTTTGTTTTATATGTGCTCGGCTAGCCAACTACGCATTGGCTCATGCGGCTTTAGCAACGGCGATGCCAACCGGAAAAACTTCCCCGCCGAAACCGACAATCGCCTGATTTTACGGCCTCTTCGCGCTGGGTGTTTTTTTTTGGCCAGCGCCGGACACCGGCCGGTTTGCGGCTTTTTAACCAGCGGATGAAATTATCGCCAGCGCCGGCAACGCCCTTAAAGAATCCAACGCCGCGCTTGAATCGCCCTGCTCCGCCACTTAAATTCTGCCCACATGAACGCCCCGTTGAAAGACCAAGTCGCCCAGACTACCGAGTGGATTAAAAAACTCCGCGCCGAAATCGCCCACGTCATCGTCGGCCAGGAAGCGCTCGTGGACCGCCTGCTCGTCGGCCTGCTCGCCAACGGCCACGTTTTGCTCGAAGGCGTGCCCGGACTCGCCAAGACGCTCTCCGTGCGCACGCTGGCCACAGCGGTGCAAGCCAAGTTCAATCGCATCCAGTTCACGCCCGACCTGCTGCCCGCCGACATTCTCGGCACGCTCATTTACAATCCGCAGGATTCCAAATACCACGTCACGCGCGGGCCGATTTTCGCCAACTTTGTTTTGGCCGATGAAATCAACCGCGCGCCGGCCAAGGTGCAAAGCGCATTGCTTGAAGCCATGCAGGAGCGGCAGGTCACGCTCGGCGGCGAAACGATGAAGCTGCCATCGCCATTCCTCGTGCTCGCCACGGAAAATCCGATTGATCAGGAAGGCACGTATCCGCTGCCCGAAGCGCAGGTGGACCGCTTCATGTTCAAGGTGATTTTGGATTATCCAAATGAAGTTGAAGAAAGAAAAATTCTCGACCGCATGGCGTTCACCAGTCCGGAGCAGCCGGTGAAACCCGTCGTCTCGCTCGATGAAATTCTCGCGACGCGCAAGCTCGTGGATCAAATCCACGTGGACGACAAAATCCGCGATTACATCGTGAAAATTGTTTTTGCCACGCGCAAGCCGCAGGATTTCAAATTGGACGTGAAACATTTCATCCAGTTCGGCGCGTCGCCGCGCGCGACGATTTTCCTCACGCTCGCCGCCAAGGCGTGGGCGCTGCTGCAAGGCCGCGATTATGTGATTCCCGAGGACGTGAAAAGCATCGGCCCCGACGTGTTGCGCCACCGCATCATCCTGACCTACGAAGCCGAGGCGCAGGCGGTGACGACGGATGCGATCATCAAGAAAGTGTTCAACGCGGTGCCCGTGCCGTAGGACTGCAAATCCAAATAATTAATGAGCACCGATTCACGAATGCTTTATGGTTCCTTGTGGCTCCTGATAGCAATCGCTTCAGGAGGCATAGCGGGTTTTATTGCTCGCCTGTTTTTTAAACTACGCTTTAAAGGTCTCATCACGGATGGCGTCATTGTTGGCTACGAACAAAAGAATGCGGATTTCATGCCGTATTTCTTCCCGAAAGTTCAATTTCAAGCGCCGGATAAAAAAATAATTTTCACCGCAACGGGCGGCACTGATAAGCCAGTTCCAATTGGTCGCAAGGTGGAAGTGCTTTATTTGGCTTCAAACCCGAGCGAGGCGGACATCAAATCAACTTGCCGCATGCCTTTCATGGCCATGTTTATGTTTCTTTGGATGATTGGGGCATTCGGAATGGCGCTGATTTTTTATACCGGCCATGCCGGCTTGACGACGATTCAAAACGAGTAACGCAAAATAATTTTCAATATGCGCATTAAATCCATCATCACCACCCTGCTGCTTACCATCCTTGGCGCCCTTGCCGCCGGCGCGGCACAGCCGGCAGCGGATTCCGCAACCAAGCACACCTTCGCCATCGGCACGAATGATTTTCTGCTCGACGGCCAGCGGCTGCAAATCCGCTGCGGCGAAATCCACGCCGCGCGCGTGCCGATGGAATACTGGCGGCACCGCTTGCAAATGGCGAAGGCGATGGGCTTGAACACGGTCTGCGCGTATCTCTTTTGGAATTTGCACGAGCCGCATCCCGGCGAATATGTCTGGACCGGCCAGGCGGACGACGCGGAATTTTGCCGCATCGCGCAGGAAGAAGGCTTGTGGGTCATCCTGCGGCCCGGCCCGTATGCCTGTGCCGAATGGGAGATGGGCGGCACGCCCTGGTGGCTGCTGAAATACGATGACATCAAACTTCGCAGCCGCGACCCGCGCTACCTCGGCGCGGTGAAAAGTTATTTGAAGGAAGTCGGCCGGGTGCTGGCCCCGCTGCAAATCACACACGGCGGCCCGATCATCATGGCGCAGGTGGAAAACGAATACGGCTTCTTCGGCAAGGACACGCAATACATGGACGAAATCCGAAAAGCCCTGGTGGACGCGGGTTTTGACGTGCCGCTGTTCCAGTGCAATCCGCCGTCGGTGATGAAAAACGGCCTGCTCACGAACCTGTTTCAGGCCGGAAATTTCGGCAGCGACGTGAAAAATAATTTTGCGAAGGTGCGCAAAATCCAGCCCGTTGGCCCGCTCATCTGTAGTGAATTTTATCCCGGCTGGTTCGATACCTGGGGCCAGCCGCACCACTTGGGCAAACCGGAAAATTATCTGCCCAACCTGAAGCTCATGCTCGACATGGGCGCTTCGTTCAGCATTTACATGGCGCATGGCGGCACGACGTTCGGGCTGTGGTCCGGCTGCGACCGGCCGTTCAAGCCGGACACTTCGAGCTACGATTACGACGCGCCCATCAGCGAGGCCGGCTGGGCCACGCCGAAATTTTTCGCGACGCGCGAATTGTTTTCCAAATATCTTCTGCCCGGCGAAACCCTGCCGGAACCGCCCGCGCAAAATCCGGTCGTGAGCTTTGCGCCGGTTGAGTTGAAGGAAATCGCGCCGGTGTTCGACAATCTTCCGGCGGCGGTGAAGGACGAAACGCCGCGCAACATGGAAGCCTACGACCAGGGCTACGGCTGCATCCTGTATCGCACGAAAATTCCGGCGGGCGAAGCGACCACGCTCGAAGCGGCGGCCATCCACGATTTCGGCTATGTGTTCATTGACGGAAACCGCGTCGGCGTCCTGGATCGCCGCAGTGCGAAGGCGCAAATTTTGCTGCCCGCCCGCGACAAGGAATCGCAGCTCGACATCCTTGTGGAGCCGCAAGGCCGCATCAATTTCGGCCCGGAGATGGCCGACCGCAAAGGCCTCATCGCGCCGGTGAAACTCGGCGGTGAAATTTTGAAAGACTGGGAGATTTTCAACCTGCCGCTGGACGGCAAGATGATTGCGGGACTGAAATTTCGTCCCGCTCCGGCTATTGCAGTTGATGGCGTTTTGGGCAGCCATTCAAAATCAGACATAGTCGCCATGGCGCTCAAAGCCCAAGCTCCGGCCTTCTGGCGCGGCACGTTCACGCTGGAAAAGGCCGGCGACACGTTTCTGGATTTGCACAACTGGGGCAAGGGCGATGTGTGGGTCAACGGCCATTGCCTCGGCCGGTTCTGGAACATCGGCCCGACGCAAACCGCCTACGCGCCCGGCTGCTGGCTGCGCGCCGGCGAAAATGAAATCATCATCCTCGACACGGTTGGCCCGGAAAACCTCACCGTCGCCGGCCTCGAAAAACCGGTGCTGGACGAATTGCGTCCCGAAAAAGATTTTGCCAAGACGCACCGCCCGGCGGTGAAGCTGAATCTCGATTCGGCGACGCCCGTTCACACCGGCACGTTTGCGCCGGGCGCAGACACGCAGGAAATCAAGTTTGCCGCGCCGGCCACCGGGAAATTTTTCTGCCTCGAATCGCTGAACGCGCAGGACGGAAAACCTTACGCCGCCGTGGCCGAACTCGATTTGCTCGACGCCGCCGGCAACGCGATCAGCCACAACGGCTGGACGATCGCCTACGTGGACAGCGAGGAACGCGCCGGCGAAGACGGCTCGGCAGAAAACGCGATTGACGGCCAGACGGCGAATTTCTGGCACACGGAATGGAAGAACGCGCAGCCGAATTATCCGCATTTCCTGATTTTGAATCTCGGCCAGTCGCAGACGGTTTCCGGCTTCCGCTACGTCCCGCGCCAGGGCGAAGGCGGCGGGCGCATCAAGGATTACCGCATCTACATTGGCAACTCATTAATCAGCCGATGACGCTCACTGAACTGCTCGAGTCCGTCCGCCGCGTGGAAGTCCGCACGAACCGCCTCGTGAACGACACGATGGGCGGCGCGTATTTGAGCGGCTTCAAGGGGCGCGGCATGGATTTCGAAGATCTCCGCGAATACATGCCCGGCGACGATGTGCGCGCCATTGACTGGAATGTGACGCACCGCCTCGGCCGCCCGTTCGTGAAACGCTTCCGCGAGGAGCGCGAACTCACCGCCGTCCTCGCCGTGGACGTGTCCGCGTCGTCCAGCTTCGGCTCGGCCAGCCGCACCAAGCGCGAGTTCGCCGCCGAGATCGCCGCCACGCTCGCGATGTCCGCCGCCAAGAATGGCGATAAGGTCGCGCTGCTGCTGTTCACGGATGAGGTGGAACTGTTCGTCCCGCCGCGCAAAGGCCGGCGGCACATTTTGCGGCTCGTGCGGGAAATGCTGATGTTCAAGCCGCGTCGGCGCGGCACGGACATTTCCGGCGCGCTCGGTTTTCTGAATCATGTCCTTCACCGCCGGGCGATTGTTTTTCTGCTCACGGATTTTTTGCACTCCGACACAGGTAGGGCGGGCAGTCCGCTGGCCACCGTCGGCGCGCACGGAGTGACGCGCCCTACCAACCGCGATGTCATCGCCGAACTCGGCCTGACGAACACGCGGCACGATGTCGTCTGCCTGCACCTGCACGATCCCCGCGAAAGCGAATTGCCGGATGCCGGCCTCGTCACGATTGAAGACGCTGAGACCGGCGAACTGCTGGAACTCAATTCCACCCGCAGTTCCGTGCGCGAAAAATTTGCCGCCGTAAATGCCGGGCGTTTGGCGGAACTCGACCGCGCGCTCATCCGCACCGGCGTGGACACGCTGCGCCTCAAGACCACCGAGCCGTTTGCGCCTGTGCTGCAACGGTTTTTCGAAATCCGCCGGGGACGGCGACGCGGGTGAAATGAAAAGACACATTCAACATTCAACATTCAACATTCAACGCCCAAGGACATTGCGGCGCGGCAGCCGCCTTGAAAGCTGGGCGTTGAATGTTGAATGTTCGATGTTTCTGCTGTTGTCGGCCCTGCCGATTTGCGTCGAGGCGGACACCAACGCCTTGCCCGCGCTCGCTCCGGCCTACGGCGAGCTCCCGCCGACATTTTGGGAGCAGCATGAATCCACCGTCATCGTGGCAGGTTTTGCATTTCTTGCCGTGGCGTTTCTGTTTTTGCGCGGGCTGCTCCGGCCCGAAACAAAAGTGATTTTGCCGCCGGAAGTGGTGGCGCGCGAAGCTATGACCAGACTGCTGCGCCAGCCGGAAGATGGAAAACGCTTGAGCGAAGTCTCGCAAATCCTGCGCGGCTACGTCGTCACCGCATTTGAACTGCCGCCCGGCGAAGTGACTACGACCGAATTTTGCACCGCAGTCGCCGGCCATGAAAAAATCGGCCCGGCGCTCGCCAAAGCCATTTCCGAGTTTTTGCGGGAATGTGACCGGCGGAAATTTTCAACCGCGCCGGCCGCCGCGCCGCTCGACGCCGCGACCGGCGCGCTTGAACTCGTTGCGCTCGCCGAAAAACGCCGCGCCGAACTGCGCGGCCAGACTCCAGCCGAAAAATGAACGGCGAATTTGAATTTCAATTCCCGTGGCTGCTGGCGCTGCTTGGCCTGCTGCCGGTTTATGCGCTGCTGCTCGGCAAGACCGGCCGGCTCTCGGCGCTGGCGTTTTCCAGCGCGGACATCGCGCGCGCGGCGGGCGCACAGGCGCGCGCGGCGGCCGGACGGTTTTTGATGTTCCTGCGGCTGCTCGCGGTCGCGCTCGGCATCGTCGCGCTGGCCGGACCGCGATTCACAAACTATCACGTCGAGACCGAGACGCCGGGCGTTGACATCATGCTCGTGCTGGATTTGTCGTGGTCCATGGAGGCGATTGACATGGGCAAGCCGGCGGAAAAATTGTCGCGCTTCGCCATCGCGTCCGGCGTGCTGAAGGATTTTATCGCCAAGCGCCCGAACGACCGCATCGGCCTGATTGCATTTTCCGGCGTGCCGTATCTCACCAGCCCGCTCACGCTCAACCACGACTGGCTCATCGAAAATCTTTCGCGGCTGCACATCGGCATCATTCAGGATTTGGGCACGGCCATCGGCGATGCCGTGGCGGTCGCGGCCAAACGGCTCAAGGCGGTGCCGAACAGCAAGAGCCGCATTATCATCCTCTTGACCGACGGCGACAACAACCTGGGGAAAATTGATCCGCTCCCCGCCGCGCAGCTCGCCGCCGCGATGGGCTCAAAAATCTACGCCATCGGCATCGGCATTGAGGAGCCGTGCAATATGCCGGCGTTCGATCCGGCCACGGGAATTTTCCGGCTCGACGCGAACGGCAACGTGATTCCCACGCTGCTGCTCCAGCCGGCGAACTATTCCGTGCTGGGCAAAATGGCCGCGCTGTCCGGCGGCCATTTTTACCGCGCGAAAAACCAGCGCGAGCTGCAAAGCATTTACAACCAGATTGACCGGCTCGAAAAATCCGAGGTGAAGCTGCGGCGCTTCGCCACTTACGAGCCGCTGTTTGAATGGCCGCTGCTCGCCGCGCTTGGATTTTTGACTTTGGAAATAATTCTGGCGAACACCCGGTTTCGCCGCGTGCCATGAACTTTGCCGATTTCCATTTTGCCGAACCGCGCTGGCTCTGGCTGGCGGCGGTCGCGCCGGTTTTGCTGGCGCTCCTGCACCGGCACGCCGCGCACGCGCGCCGCAAGCAACTGGCGCGGATGGCGTCGCCGCATTTCGTCGAGCAGCTAACGGCGTCACACAGCCCGGCACGGCGACAGTTCAAAAATATTTTGCTGCTCGCGGCCTTCGCGCTAGCGGGCCTCGCGCTCGCGCGGCCGCAATGGGGCAGCGTTGCGACGGACAAGGCGTGGCTCGGCGAGGACGTGGTGTTCTGCCTCGACTGCTCGTTGAGCATGACGACCAGCGACGTTTTGCCGAGCCGGCTGCAACGCGCAAAATTTGCCATGCTGGATTTTGTGCGGAAGCAGAGCCACGGCCGCGTCGGGTTGGTGGCCTTCGCCGGCAGCGCGTTCATCCAGTGTCCGCTGACGTTTGATGCCGATGCGTTTGAGGAAACACTTTTGTCCGTGGACGAAAACACCCTTCCCATTCCCGGCACGGACATTGGCCGCGCGCTGAACGAGGCGTATCGCGCGATGGATAAAAACGCCCGCCGAAAAACGGTCGTGCTGGTGACCGACGGCGAGGATCTGGAAAAATCCGGCATCACCGCCGCCAAACATCTGGCGACGAATGGCGTGGTGGTGTTCACCATCGGCGTCGGCACGCCGACCGGAAAAGAAATCCAGACGCGCAACGCCGCCGGTCAGCCGGAACTGTTGCGCGACGCGAAAGGCGAGCTTGTCCGCAGCCAGCTTGACGAAACCACGCTGCGCGAAATCGCGGAGGCCACGGGCGGCAGCTATTATCCGCTCGGCGCGCTCGGCGACGGCCTGACGAAAGTGCGTTCGGCCATCCACGCGCTCGACCGCGCGGACGGCTTGCGGCAATCCGCGAAAAATGGCGTGGATCGTTACCATTGGCTGATTGCCGCGATGCTGGCGCTGCTCGTCGCGGAATCGCTCCTCGGCACACGGCGAAAAGCGCTGCCCGCACCGGCACTTTTGATTCCCATGCTGCTGCTGGTCGGCCAACCGGCGCAGGCGTCATCAGCAACGAATTTTCCAGCTCCCGCCACCGCGCGCGATTTCTACAACGCGGGCGCACGGCTGCTGGCGGCTACCAATTTTACGGGCGCGGAAAAAATGTTCGAGTCCGCGCTCGCCACGCAGGACGAGCGCGTGCAGCCGCCGGCGCTCTACGATCTCGGCCATACGCGGTTCGGCGAGGACATGGAGCTGTTGAAAAAAGGACCGGACGCGCAAAAGGTTTTGGCGCTGGGCAACGCCGCCCTGGCGGCGGGCGACACGGCGATTCGCTCGGCGGAATCCGCGCTGGCGGAAACCAACTTGGATCGGATGATTTCGTCGTATCTCGAAGGCCGGGGCGCGCGGCATGAACTGCGCGCGGCGGAAAAAGCGGTCAAGTCGGCCATGGAAACCTACGGCAAAACTTTGTTGAAATGGCAGCGCGCGGCGGACGATTTCAAAAGCGCGGCGGAAATGGATCCCGCCGACACCAACGCGGCGCACAACGCGGAAATTGTCGAGCGCGGCATTGCGAAGCTCGTGGACAGCCTGCAAAAAATGCAGGCGATGGCCGGCGCGATGGGCAAGCAGAAACAGGATTTGGGAAAACTGTTGAGCAAGCTGAAAGGCCAGATTCCCGCACCCGATGCGCCGCCCGGCCCGGCGGGCGAAGACGGTGACGACGATGACGGCCAGGGCGTCCAGCCGGATGAGTTGGCCGGTCAGAAGGAAAACGCGGCGCGCGAGGGCGACCAGATGCAGATTCCGCTTTCGCCGGATCAGGCGGGGCAGATTCTCGACGGCCTGTCGCTCGACGGCGGCAGCCGCCTGTCCATGAGCGACAAGCAAGGCGTGCCGCCGGGTGACCGAAAAGGCCGCAACTGGTGAAAAATTGAAAATGGAAAACATTCAACATTCAATATTCAACGCCGAACGCCGAAGTGTTGCCGGTGCGCGGCCGCCGGGCCGTTGGGCGTTGATGGTTGAATGTTCGATGTTGAATGTTCTCATGCTGTTTTTGCTGCTTGCGCCGTTTCGGCTGCCCGCCCAGGTGCCGCCGCAAATTCCGCAGGCGGTGCAGGCGCAGCTTCAGGTCGCGCAGCCGGCGGTGGACGCCACGGCGCCGGTAACAGCCACGGCGGTGTTTGATCCGCCGACGGTGCGTGTCGGCGAAAAAACTTTTTACCGCGTGACCGTGAGCGCGACGGAATCCGCGATCCAATGGCCGGCGGAGATTGCCATGCCGCCGGGATTAAAATTCGGCGCATCGGCGCGCGGCCAAATCACGCAGTTTCTCGGGAACAATTTCCGTGTGTTCACGTCGTTCATCTACGAAATGCGGCCGGCGGCGGCGGGACATTTCACGATTGCCAATTTCAACGTGGACGCTTCCGGCCCGGTCGTGGAAATTCCGGCGGCGGGCCTCGACGTGGTCGCGGACAGTTCCAACCTGCCGCCGGCGCGGATGCTCACGCTCGACCTTTCGGCGACAAACGTCTTTATCGGCCAGCCGTTCCGCATTCGCGTGCTGCTGCCGGCGGGCGCGGGCAACCAGATCGAGGCGCTGCGCGAAATCCAGCTCAGCGGCGGCGGCCTGATGATTGACAAGACGGCGATGCGCCAGTCCATCGAGGTCGCCAATGTCAACGGCCAGCTCCGGCCGGCGTTCATTTGCGAGCTGACGGTGACGCCGATTGCAGCGGGCGCGCAGGAGTTTTTTGCGCAGGGGTTCACCGCCGGCCGCGAATTCAGCGGACCGATTTCCATCCGCGGCCAGGTGACGATTCCCGGTGGCCCGGCGAAATATGTTCTGCTGGTTTCGGAGCCAGCGAAAATAAACGTGCGCCCGCTACCGGCCGACAGCGAGCCGGCCGGCTTCACCGG
>Ga0302200_10001944_pt1 | contig 18797 bp, 13 predicted proteins | sample II_Bog_N3_1_FD_194585 | JGI IMG/M metagenome (GOLD analysis project Ga0302200, IMG submission 194585) | Peat permafrost microbial communities from Stordalen Mire near Abisko, Sweden - II_Bog_N3_1 | ecosystem: Environmental > Terrestrial > Soil > Wetlands > Peat | place: Sweden: Abisko... | reverse complement strand
CATGTCCACGATTCCGATTGTGTCGTTTTGCTCGCTGCCGACGTCGATTTCATTTGCGGTCAATGTGCCGCCGGAAAGTTTGTAATAACCGCGACCGCTCGCGAGGGAACCGACTCGAAAATCATATATGCTCGCGCCTTCCGTGAAAATCACGTCGCCGCTCGTTTGATAGGCCGCGCCAACCTGACCGGACCCCGCGAAGTCGCCGAGCCAAAGCGAGTAGGCGGCGACGTCGGATGAAATGTTCAAAACCGCATTGGTGGTGCTCGCGGCGTTGTTGTCCACGATGCTGATGATGCCCCCGCCCGACTTGCCCGCCCCGGTAAGATTCAACGTGCCTTGCCGATGGAGCGTGCTCCCCGTGAAACTGTTTGGGCCGCTCAACGTGAGGGAACCCGTGCCGGTCTTCAACAATCCGCCGGCGGCGGAAATCTGGCCGGACAACATTTGCGGCGCACTGCTGTTGTAAATAAACGTGCCATAATTGGCGATGTCGCCGGCATAGTTTCCGCCGCCGAGCTGGCCCGCGCCGCCGATGGTTACGGTTCCGGCATTGATCGTCATGTCGCCGGTGAAACTATTCGCGTTGTTTAAAGTCAACGTTCCCGCGCCAAACTTCGCGAACGTGGCTGCGCCGCCAATTCCTGAACCATTGGCGGAACTCACGGTGAGATTTTTCGTGATGTTGCTGAACAGGATCGAATACGGCGCGACGCCCGCAGTGAGGTTGATGTTGGTCGCGATGGCGGTGTCGTTGATGATCGTCGCCGAGCCGTCGGAGTAAGTTGCGGGCGAACCGCTGAACAGCCAGTTGGTCGTCGTGTTGATGTCCCAGTTTGTATTGACGTTGCCTTGCCAGACAAAGGTTGGCACGGGCACGAGGGAGCCGGCTTCATTGCTGTTCAGGCTTTCGCCGTTGGCGTTGACGGCGGACACGACGTAGTAATAAGTCGCGTTGAAGAGCAAGCCGCTGTTGGTGTAACCCGTCGAAGTGACGCCCGTCGCGATGGTCACATACGGCCCGCCGGACAACAGCGAGCGCTTGACGTTATAGCTCGTCGCCCCGCCGCTGGCGGTCCACGACAAAGTAATCAGGCCGCCATAAAATCCTGTGCTCGTCAGGCTGGTCGGCATCGCCGGCAGCGTCAGGGTTGTGGCGTTGGCTTGAAGGGAATTCGTGCTGGTTCCGGCATTGTTCACGGCGGCCAGGACGTAATAGTAAGTCGTGCTGCCGCTCAAACCAACGTCGGTAAAATTCGTCGCCGTAATGCCGGAGGCAATGACCGAATAAGGCCCGCCGCTGATCAGCGAACGTTGCACGACGTAATTCGTCGCACCGCTAACGGCTGACCATGAAAGATTGATGACGCTCGCCGACGACACCGTGGCGTTGATTGTTGCGGGCGCGGACGGAGCGACTGGACTCAACGCATACAGCGCCGCGATTTGCGCCGCGCTCAACGCGCCGTTGTAAATGCGGAAGTCATCCACCTTGCCGTTCAAGTAAGGATCACTGGAGAATTGCGAGCGACCGATATAGTTATTCGAGCAATTCACCAGGCTGCCGATCATGTCCGGCGTGTAATACATTCCGCTGTTGGTTCCCACCGGAGCGCCATCCACATATAGCACGCCGATGCCGGTGCCTTCGCTGCCCTGAATTGTGACGGCCACATGATGCCAACTGCCAGCGCTTAGCACCGCGTTGCCGTCGATGCGTTGCTCGCCGTTCGAAGTAAACTTCGAGATGGCGAACCGGATCGCCGAGCCGGTTGACGGCGTGAGAAACATGTAACGGTCCGTGTCCGCACCGAAATCAAAGATGCGCGAATAGGAAGAGAGGGTGTTCAAGTAAACCCACGTCGCGATCGTGCAATCGTTCAGGCCGGCCACAATGTTGGTGGGCAGGAGCACATATTGCGAACTGCCGTTCAAGTTGACGGCATTGCCAAATTTGCCGCTCACATTGGTCGCGCTGTTCATGAAGATGGCCGCCGGCCGGCCCAAGCCGGAGGAATCCGCCGCGGTCGCAAAATTCGTTTCGTTAAATTTATAGTAGGCCACCAGTTGGCTGAGGATGCACACAGTCTTTTCCGGTGAATTGGCCGATTCACCGAATTTGTCCAACCCCGATACGACGTAATAATACGTTCCGCCGTTGGTAACGGTGCTGTCCATGAAATAACGGTCCGCAGTCGAAGAAACTGTTCCGATGGTCGTGTAAGGTCCACCGCTGACTGTCGCGCGTTTGACATTATAATTCGTCGCGTAGGCCGAACCCCACCAGGTCAGCGCCACGTTGTTTCCGCTCACGTTGGCGGTTAGGCCGCTGGGCACAGCGCCGGCCGGAATGGGATCCAGAAAGCAAGTCAGTGTGCTGAAGCCAATGAAGTCCGGAGAGTTGTTATTAGCGTAAAATCCGTCCGGACGATACAGGGCCGCCGCTTGCGCGGTATAAGGCGCGGACAAACCCATGACGTTCACGTAATGGTTGTAAAACATGTCCCATGTCGGCGGAAAAAATCCACGGCTGCCGCTCGACAGCGTCGTGGTGCCCCAGGAGAAGGTTGGTTCGCAAACGGCGAAAGACACAAACGGCACGTTGTTCCCCAAACCATATTTGGCGTAGTATTCGCAGGTGCGGAGGAAAAGATTGTTATCGAAGCCATAGAGATCCACACCCTGGTTCCACGCGACCTGACAGGCGACGCCCATCCAGGCAATGCCGTCCATCGAATGCGCCTGGTCGCGGGCGCTTTCCTGCTGTTGCGCGAGGCCATTGGTGTGGATGAGCCACGCGAAGCTGGTCATGTTACCGTTGCCGCTGCCCTGCTTAATGTAAGTCACAGCGCGGTTGAACATGTTCGTGTCGTCCAGGAACACGCCGCAGGCCATCAGCGAGGCCAGATTGCATGAGTCCCAGTTCGCCCAGTAATGGCTGTCGCAGGTGCCGTTGTGATTTGTGAGAAAGCTGTCATTGCCGCCGGCAAATATTTTCAAAAAATTGCAGTAATTGCTCAAGCTCGTCTGCGACCAGTTGGTATATCCGCGCAACGCCTCGCCCGCCACGGCAAATTCATAACCGCAAATGCCCACGCCAAGCGCCCAGTTGCTGTCGCCGCCCACGCCGTTGGTCATCGTGCTCGACCACGCGTCGCAGCCTTGAATGGCTTTCTCGGCGAAGTTGGTATCGCCAGTGATGCGCCACCGCAGCGCGAGGCAATAGATGGCCAGTGCATCATTTTGACTGCGGGCGTAATTGCTGCCGCTTGGGCCGCGAATGATTTGCACCACTGGCGCCCAATACCAGTTGGTTTGCGCCTCGCCCACGGCGGTGAGATAATTGTAGCTGCCCACCCACGGCGATTGATTGGCCGCAACTTTGGCTTTCATGCGGTCAAAATCCGCTTGCGTGTGGAGACCGCCAGGATGAACAAACGGCTGGGCAAAAGCCGGGTGAACGGCGAAGAAAATTGCTGCTACAAAAAAAACACGTATTGGATTGAACATAAATCGATGGACAAACATATCACTTCATGGGTTCCAATGCCTTCGCATCGGATGACTTTAATTTGCTCATTTCCACTGCTTTCACATTTTTTGAGGCGAAGGCCGACTCGACACCGTTGAAATTGGTCATGGTGTTGGCCCAGGCCAGCAGAATGTCGTGCCCCTTTTGGGTATAATTGGTGTTGCCAGTGAAATAACATATGCGCGACAGATTGAAGTCGGCCTGCATGTCGCTCTTCCAGGCGTTTCCGTGGTCGTAGTTGCCGCCGTAATTCCGGTTCACATAGCCGAACGGCCCGGCCATGACGTAGTTGGTGGATGACGTCCCCGCTCCCGCCAAAACCGCATACCCATCGCTCCATGGCGAATTGACCAGATTGCTCTTCACATTGTTCAAGTCCGCCACCGTCAGTGAAATGCCGGGATGAATGAAGGCTTGCGGGCCGAAATGCACCCAGATGCCGAACTTCGCCTGCCGCAGCCAGTCCGGCGTGCCGGGATAATTTTTTCCGATGGACGCCCACGTCGGCGCGAACGGCCCGGACGCAATCGGCAAATCCAGTTTCACTTCGGGCGAATTCGCCAACGCGCCCATCGGCACGCTGTCTTGCGTCCCAGACTAACACATCAGGTGGCCCGAAAAAGTGAAGTCACGTCATTTTGGTTTCGAGATGAAGGCTTGTCCGACTGCGGTAAGGCGGTATCGCTGTTTGCTGCTTTTCGGTTTGTCCGGTTGGGTCATTTCAATCAGGCCCTTTTCGAGCGCGGGTTGAATGAACGCCTCGGTGAAATGCTTGCGATCCTTGATTGCTACCTCGGTCATCAGGTCGCCCTTGGACATTTCGCCATGCAACGCATTCAATAGCTTCTCAACTTGGGGGGTGACATACGGGGTGACTTGAGGGGGCACTAGGGGGGTAACATGCGGGGTGACTTGATGGGCGCGGAAGGTAACGGTCACGCCGAGCTTCTCGTCAGATTTCCATTCGGGGGCGGCGAGGCCATTTTCCCGGCATAGTTGGATCATGAGCACACTGCCGCGACCGGCTTTTTCCATCAGGCCGCGAAGATACAGGACATGGGAGATGTCGGGATTACGCAGGACGGAGATGTGGCCTTCCTGCAATTTTTCAACCGTAACGCCATCGGGCAAACTGCCGGAATTCCAAATTTCGAGACGTTGAGGGAAAATATGGATGCTGACGCCGCCCGAGGAAGAACTGTAATCGCGATGGGCCAAGGCATTGATGAGCGCTTCGCGAACGGCGTCTTCCGGGTAGAGTGGTGAATCATCCCGTTTAGGCTGGCCTTTGGTAAACCGGGCTGTCGTCGGCGTGTTGCGAACAATAAAGCCGTAGGCGTCCTCGAAAATAGCGTGAAGCGGGCCTTCAAACGACTTCATGTCGCGGTAAGTGTCGCCAGCCTTATCCGAGTTGTAGCGCATGGCCCGAACACGGATCTGGGGCAACCGCGCGGCCGGATTCTTGGCGAAGAGGACGTCGCCGCCATTGGTCAAACGCCCGAGCTTGGCAGCGGAAAAATCCTCAAGCACCATCTGCGGATTATTAGGATCACGAAAGAAGGCCCGGCGGACTTTCTGCGCGTCGGCCACGGCGGCGCGAACCTGATCCAAATCCACGTCGGCTTCCACGTCGGCAAAGGAGAAGCGCCGTTCCCAACGTTCCGGCTCGGTCTGGCGACGCAAAACGATATCACGAATGGTTTCCGGGTCGGCCGGCAGGGTGGATTCGCCGGAGCGGATATAGATGGTATTCTGAAACGCATACGGCACATCCTTGCCCGCAGGAACCTCAAAAACGATTACCGGCTTGCCATCGAGTTTCTCAAGTTCCACTTCGACGAGGGTTTTGGGAGCAATTCCGTCGTAAAGCTGTTTTTCCAAAGCAGCGACGGTGTCAGGGGACACGTCAACGCCGAGCACCGAACCCTGGTCTTTCACACCGCAGATAAGATAGCCGCCGGAAGTGTTCAGCAGGCCGCAGATGACCCGGCCCAGGGCCTCCACATTTTTAATGCCGGCTTTGAACTCAACGCGCTGACCTTCACCCAAGGAAAGCAGTTTTTGGATCTGGTCAGGACTCACGCTTTACCTCCTTGCTTTGGCAGCGGCGAGCCGCCCTCAAAATTTTCTTTGATGAATTGTTCCACCTCCTGATATCGGAAGAACTGGGCGGCAGCGAACAGTGAGCCGTCCTCGGTGGATCGGAATTTCTGAACCCAATTACCATCACGTTCGTCGAGGGACACGTCGGGAATATCAATGGTGGCGTCTTCGTAGAGGTCAAGCACCCGAAGATCGTTCAGGATGGGAGTTTTTTTCAGTTTAAGTTTCTTCCGACCGTCCTGGCCTTTGAATCCAAGATTATTGAGCAGCAACCGGGCAAAAACCACATGGTCATGGGCAAGCAACCAGCGCGGTTTTTTCAGCGCGATGGCTTGCTTGATTTCTTGATGGGTAATGGATGGCTCATCGGGACTATCGGGATTCTGGCCGCTGCCGTAGTGGGGCGTGATGATGCCGAGGAAGAGATCGCATTTCTCCACCGCGGCAAGGCAGTTCTGAAAAGCCGTGCGGTTAGAGAACACCGGAACCGTGCCCTTGTGAGACATCCAGACCTCGTAACCAAAGGCCGTAAGCAATACATAGACGCGATCCAATAATTCCTCGATTCCGTAAACGGTCGAGGAAACCATGATTTTGAGTTTTGGTTTATCTGTGCTCATTTGAATCAAGTTTTGCCGATCAGATTATGCAACGAATCCCTTACCTGGCGCGAGCTTTCCAGCCAGGCAGCCAGCGCGGCCGGTAGTGAGGCGCTATCCGCTGCCGAATGAGCATCTGCCCCGCCATTGGTCTCCGGCGCGACGTAAAGCGGGATGCTCAGGTTGCCGTCCTTGGCGCGAACCTCCGTCAGCGTGACGACGCGGGCGAAACCGGGAGCGTCCGTGAATTTTTCGTAAGTTTTGACGATGTGCTCAATGTGGTCGTCGGTGAGAAAACTTTGGGCGCGTTCGCGGGTGACTTCGTTGACAGCGTTGATGAGCAGGATTTTTCCACGGCGCGCCTTGGGCTTGGCGGTGCGGCAGATGACGACACACGCCTCCATCGGCGAGTTGTAAAATAGATTCGGGCCGAGACCGAGGACGCATTCGATGAGGTCGGCCTCGATGAGCTTGCGCCGCATGTCGGCTTCCTCCTGCCGGAACAAAACACCGTGCGGCCAGAGCACGGCGCAACGGCCGGTCTTGGGATTCAGGCTTTGCAGAATGTGCTGCTGGAAGGCGTAGTCGGCCCGGCCTTGCGGCGGCGTGCCGTAAAGATTGCGGCCCCACGGATCGGAGGAAAAGGCTTCGCGATCCCATTGTTTGATGGAATACGGCGGATTGGCCAGCACCACGTCGAACCGCTGGAGTCGGTCGCCTTGAACGAACTTCGGCTCTGCCAGCGTGTCGCCGCGCTCAATCCTAAAATCCTCAATGCCGTGCAAGAAGCAATTCATCCGGGCGATGGATGACGTCATCAGGTTCCGTTCCTGGCCGTAGAGCCGGACATTGCGCCATTCCTTTTTCAGCCGGCGCAAGTGCGTGATGCACGAGAGCAACATGCCGCCGGAGCCGCAGGTCGGGTCATAAACGGATTCACCCGGCTGCACGTCGAGCATCTCGGTCATCAGGTGAACGACGGTCCGGTTGGTGTAAAACTCGGCGGCGGTATGGCCGGCGTCGTCGGCAAATTTCTTGATGAGGTATTCGTAACCCTGTCCCAACTCGTCCTCCGGCAGATTGGCGACAGTCAATTCCAGCGTGCTGAAATGTTCGACCAGGTCGCGCAACATGGCATCCGACAGCCGGTCTTTGTTGGTCCATTGGGCATCGCCGAAGATGCCGAATAACTTGTCCGGGTTGGCGGTTTCAATGTTTCGCATGGCGGTCTGCAACGCCGCGCCGACGTTCTTAGCCGCCGACCGCACCTCGCGCCAATGGGCCTCCGCCGGAATCTGGAACCGATGCTGCTCGCGCCCGGAAGCATAGCGCTTGTCCCCGCCGGATTCCACCAGCGCGGCCTGGGTCTCTTCATCGAACACGTCGCACACGCGTTTGTAAAACAGGAGCGGGAAGATGAACTGCTTGTAATCGCCGGCATCAATCGTCCCGCGCAAGAGCGTGGCCGCGCCCCAGAGATAGGATTCAAGCTGTTGTTGGGTGATGCGTTGCCTCATTTCAGTTTTTGGTCAACGTAGTGCAGCAAGGTTCGGGAGGCGTTAATTGCTAACATCGCCTCAGCAGGATCTAACAAAGTTTCGTTCGCGTGAGCCAGACTTCCGTGGTTGCGAATTGGATTTAACGCGTCGCAGGTCACGCTCATGGCTTTCAAGATTTTTTCAATTTGGTCGGCTTGTGTCCCAAGATTGTTGAATCTTGGGTGTTGCTTAATAAGGACTTTCATCAACTCGGTCAGGCTTGGGTCCTGCCCCTGCACCGCAAGATTTGAATCAAAACAAACTTCCTTTAAATAGCCGTGAAGCGATGTGTGAGCACGATCAACCGCGCTTGCTGGCCGATTCTGAACAACCAACTGTTCTGCATCACCAAGAGCATGTTGGACGGTTGAGCTTGTAATTTTCGGATGCGGCGTAATGACAGCTTGAGGAGATGAGTTGTGATCAATTTCAACACCTATGAAGCGAATGAAAAATCCCAGTTCCGTGATTGCGTCTGCGACTTGACTGTAGGCCTGCCGACGTTCGTTTTCTTCGGCTTCGGCACCAAACGTTACATATTCGTCTAGAGGCACCTTTCGGTAGAGCACATGGAACTCATCACAAAAGCCATTGGAGCCATGATGAAGTTTGAAACCACGGCTTGAAAGGATATTTGAAGCCTCCAGTTTTGACTGCCGATTTAACAAACCAATGGCGAGGTTCCGGATTTTTTGCCAATCTTGGTCATTTAAGGCAGATTCTCCGACATCGTATTGGCTAGAACCATGGCCACTATAAAGGGTGATCATTGTAATTCTCCTGTTAGCAATTTTTCACGACTCAGTATGGCTATCAATTCTTCCTCCGCGCTGAATGCGGCCGTGGCGCTCGCCCGCAATTGTTTCATCGCCACGTCCACCGTCAGCACGACCTGGTCGTTCTTCGGCTCGACGTAGCGTGGGATGTTCAGGTTGTGGTCGTTGGCGGCGATTTCGTCCAGCGTGACGACGCGGGCGATGCCGGCGACGTCCTGGTATTTCCGATACCACTGGAAAATGCGCTCAACATGTTCCGGCAGCAGTTCGTTCTGCGCCCGGCCGGTCTTGAACTCCTTGGAGGCGTCCACGATGAGCACCTTGTTTTTCCGGTCCTTCGCCTTGCGCTGGCGGAAAATCAGGATGCAGGCGGCGAGGCCGGTGCCGTAAAACAGATTCGGTCCAAGTCCGATGACGGCTTCCAGCAAGTCCATGCCTAAAATCTTTTCCCGGATTTCGCCCTCCTTGCCCATGCGGAACAAAGCGCCATGCGGCAGCACCACGGCCATGCGCCCGGTTTTTAGCGCCATGCTTTTGATCATGTGCTGCACCCAGGCATAATCGCCGCTCTTGCCCGGCGGCATCCCGGCAAAATTCCGGCCATAAGGATCGCTGGTCCAAACTTCCTCGCCCCACTTTTCCAGCGAGAACGGCGGATTGGCGATGACGCAGTCGAAGGTGCCGAGGCTGTCGCCGGTGAAAAACGCCGGATTGCGCAACGTGTCGTCGCGCACGACATGAAAATCCGACGCGCCATGCAGGAACAGATTCATGCGGGCGATGGCGGACGTGGTCAGGTTTTTCTCCTGGCCGTAGAGTTTGCCCCAGAGCGTGCGGTCGTCGCCGTGGTTTTCCTTAACGTGATGAATGGCCTCGATCAACATGCCGCCGGTGCCGCAGGCGGGATCGTAAATGGATTCGCCCGCCTTGGGATCGAGGATATTCACCATCAGCCGGACCACGGTGCGCGGCGTGTAAAATTCGCCGGCCTTTTTGTTGGTGGCGTCGGCGAATTTTTTGATCAGGTATTCGTAGGACTGGCCGAGGATGTCGCCGGCAGCGGCCTGATTGCCGAGCGGGATGGCCGAGAAATGTTCGATGAGGTCGCGCAGGAGCGAATCTGGCAGGCGCTCTTTGTTGGTCCAAGAGGCGTCACCGAAGATGCCGTAAAGGGTTTCGGGGTTGGCTTTTTCAATGCCGCGCATGGCCCGTTGCAACGCCTGGCCGACATTGCTCGCCACCGTGCGCGCGTCATTCCAATGGCAGTCGTCGGGAATCTGGAAACGAAAATTCTGCGGGAACCGGGCGTATTCCTCGTCCCCGCCGGATTCCGCCAGGGCGGCCTGATATTCCTCGTCATGGACATCGGATATGCGCTTGAAAAACAGCAGCGGGAAAACGTAGGTCTTGAAATCAGCGGCGTCCACCGGCCCGCGCAGGATGTTGGCCGCTTCCCAAAGATGGGATTCGAGCTGGCTCAAGGTAACGATTTTATCAGCCGGAAAAAGTCCGTCCGTAATCATCGGCTTTTGTGTTTTCCCCGGTGCCATGGCAGTTCGACCAATCGTAAACCCATCGTCAACAAAGGCAAATCAGAAAACATCTGGAATCGTGACGCAGAAAAATTAATTTTCTGACGAACCACGCGTCACACATCAACACCATGAAACCACAAACACACATCACACGCATCGGAAGCTACCTCGAAGAAATGAAAAAACACGGATTCACCACCGAGCCAGTCATCGCTGGAAACTGCACCGATGTCATGCCGGAGTTTGGGAGGTGGCAGGATGTGCAGCGACTGTTCGGCATCAAGCGCGGAACCCTTTACAACTTGATCCAGGAAGGCGTGGTGAAATCCGTTATGCTGAGGCGCAAAGGAAACGAGAAGGGCTGCCGACTGATTTATCTCCAAAGCGTGAGCCAGTATTTGCACCGGTTGATGAATGAACAAAATCCCGGCGACAGCTTTGATCCGCAAATCTAAAAAACTATGAAAACACCCGCCCTCACCATCAACATCAAAGGCCAATTCACGCTCGATAGAAAAAGCTTGGAACAATTCCTTCGCAGCGTCACACCTCCAGCTCCCGTGAATCCAGTCATTCAAACATCATCACAAACTGGCGAATCCAGCTTCATCACCGAAATGCAATTATTGGAGAAATTGCAGGTGAGCCGACGCACAATTTTTAGCTGGCGGATGGCTGGCAAAATTCCGACCGTAAAAATTGGCCGGCGAACCCTGTATCATTGGCCGAGCGTTGAGGCTGCTTTGCTTCGGTGTCAAAGAGGTGGGCTGTGGTGATTGACGGGATGGAATTGCCGTGAATGGAATGGAAAGGCAAAAATCCCGGCATGAAAACGATTACGCTGAACCTCACCCTCACTGGCCAAATCACACTCGATCCTCGAACAATGGAGCAATTTTTCCCAGCGCTCCCAATACCAGCGCCGGCACCAACGACAGCACATCCATCACTGCCCAAGCTCGCATACTCCGTCAAAGAAACGGCTCAGATGCTTGGCGTATCAGACAAAAGCGTTTACCGCCTAATTCAACGCGGCTTGCTGAAAAGCAGTTTGGCGCTCCGGCATAAACGGATAATGCTGGCCGAAATTGAGCGGTTTTTGAAAACGACGACGGGGTGTTGAACCGTATTCACAGAACAATCAGGCGAAAATAAATTTGACAACCGCAAACCCTTGGATGAGATTCGGCCAGTTGCGTAACAATATGCTGAACATGGTTCAGCGGGGGTAGCAGCAGTTTTTCGATCAATTCGATAACGCCCATTGTTTTACGGACGCGGTTTAGAACCCGGCTTGGTAACCGGGACTTCTTTGATGCTTCGATAGTGATTCGCCTATCATCCACCGATTCTTGGTTTATTCGCTGAGAGGCCACGCCTTGAGGACGCGCAGAAACCACCAATCTCGAATCAGACTGATATTCCCGCACTGGCGGGCGGCACGGCAGGCGTAAAATGCCGGAGCCAAAACCAGATTGACGTTAAGCCGGCAGCAAGAGAGCGGCACAACAACGGTCCGGGTTCTTCGGAGCCCGGACTCAAAAATCAAATCACAAAATAAAATGACAAAGAAGAACACATCGAAAACCGTCCAAACCACAACCACCGCGAGCAAAACCCAAAAGGTTGAGACGAAAGCCGGTAAAGCTGTGAACCCGCAACCCGCTGAGTCGAAAGACGCGGTGGTTTTCACTCCCGAAGACAAGGGGTTGCTGGAAAAGCAGGAAAGCGTGATTGCATCCAACATCGGAGCATTTCTTTTGATCGGTGAGGCGCTCAGCGTCATCAAAGGTCGGGACTTGCAGAAGGTGTCGGATCCAAACCTCACCTTCGATCAGTATTGCTCGAACAAGTGGGGCTTTGGGCAGGCCTACGCCTACCGGTTGATTAGCGGGTTTGAATGCGTGAAACATTTGCGGGAGGTGCTGTCGCTGAAAGGTGTCATCCTCTTTCCTGCCAATGAAGCGCAGGTTCGCCCCTTGACCAACTTGTCACCCGAGGAACAGGTGGAAGCCTGGTCCGCCGTCTTGAAAAAGGCGAAGGGCGGCGGCATCACGGCAGCGATGGTGGATGAAGCTGTGACCGGCGAACCGGAGAAATCCGGCAAGTCGAAGGCGGCCAAGGATCCCAGAGTAGCTGCGGCAAAGGCTGAGCATAAAAAACTCAGGACTATCGCCAAGCTGGTTGGAAATGCTTTGAAGGTTAAACCCGAGAAGCGCAACCTCAAGCGGTTGACGACGTTGCTGGTGAAAATCCAGAAGCTCGTCAATTAACGGCGGCCAGTCGTAAGTTTCATGGGGTGTCAGGCGTGAGCTTGGCACCCCTTTTTTTATGTCCTGTAGCGTTTCGCCAATTGGCGAAAATGAAAAATGGTCGGGTTCTGGATCCCCAAACCAATGGGAACCGCGGGCAAATTACTGTGCTTGAATCAGCCGATAGAAACCTTGGCTGCCTGCGATCGGATTGGTGATGGTGTTTTGCAGGTTTACGATTGCCGGAACATTTGTCAGCGTCGTCCATGAATTCTGATTGCCAATATTCGTGGTGGTTTGCAGGCTAAAAGTCGCTGCCGAAAGCGGCCATGACAAAACTAGATTTCCGCTGCTCAACTGCGCTTGCAAAGATGGCGGTTGAATGCTGTAAAAGCGAATATTTTGAATTTGCAGTGTGGCATTCGTTGACGTGCCGCCCATGAATCCAAAGAATAATTCGTTCGTAGAGCCTGACCATTGTGAAACATCAATCAAGCGACTCGTCGAAAAAACATTTGTCGGAATATATTTCGCCTCCAACGAAAACAAATTATTCGTGCCGACGCCACAAACCAACACGTCGTCCGCCGGATCACCTTCCGCCATGAAGTCGAAGGCCATAGCCGCCGCGTTGGTCGGGAATAGAATTGGCAGCCAAACCATCGGGGGCATGCTGGACGAGTTGCTGTCGCCTGGTGCTCCCAAAGGATGCGGTGAATTATTTTTAACCAGCGGACTGAACAGCACTACGCCGGTGGTCAACGAAACGCCGATAGAAGATGACGAATCTAAATAGCTCACCACGGCCTGTCCACCTTGCGACGCAATACCGCTCGCATAGCTGAAAAAGCTGGAGGCATAATTTTGCGCCGTATCTACAGATTGCTCCGTTGCTCCTATTGTATATTGAATTGGATCAATAGTTGTCTGCACCACCGCCGCCGGCAAAAGTCCGAGCGAACTTACGGCGGTCTCTGGCTCTAGCGCGAGTTCGTCACTGCTTGTTGGTGTTTGTTGAAAGGTGCTGCCAGCAAGAATATCAGAAGGCGGGAAAAGAGAAGGTGCATATTCATAGCTCCGCTCGAATCCAAGTGGATCATTTACATCTGTCGGATTGGTGATGGACATTCCATACCAATCCATTGGATAACCATGTGTGTTAGCGAGAATCTGCCAGAAGACATTTAGAATGCCGCCACCTGAATTTAAGTCGTTAGCGATTTCTGTAGGAACACCTTTTTGCAAATTGACATTTACTGCGTTTGGAAAATTGCCGAAGCCAGCCAACGATTTGTAATTATCAGCCCAAGTGAAATTAAGCGGCAACGCCGATTGGTAGATTGGCGATGTTCCGGCCAACAATTCTGACAATTGTGCTTGGTCAAATAAAGTGACTTGGACGGGATTGGTTGTCCAAGGCGTAGAAGAATTAGCCCCTGTCCCTACATTCTCGCCGTGTAAATAGTTTATGGCGGAAGCATTCACTAAGGTGCCCAAACTGTGTCCCAGAAAATGTAGCGGTTGTGAATATGTTGAGCCCAAATAATGTTGCAACGCTTCGCCTAAAGCAACTCCTTGACCCGAAGTTCGGTCTGTTGGAACACCAACATTTAGCAATGTTGCGGTGGCGGCATAGCGCCAATCCCAGGCAATGATATTTGCCGTTGCCGTAGTGATGCCTTGCGATTGCAATTGAACCGCCATGTTCGTCGGCCAACCGTCGAATGGCATGTTCGTGACAGTAGAACTTGGTGTGCCGGACACCCAGCCATGCGTCAACACAATTGTCATCAGGCTTGGAGAAGGTAAATTATTTGCACTGACGGGCACAAACGTCGATCCGTCATAGATTCTTAAAATACTGCCCATGATGTCGCCAACCGTGTAATCCACTGCGGAAGAACGGCTCACCAACTGCAAGTCCGGCACCGGCGGCAACGGCAGCAACTGAAAATTCTGCTCCGCCGTGTTTGCGTTCAAAGTTAAACCTAGCATCTGCCCCTGATACGCAGTCTTGCTCGCCAGCAAACTGTAACTGCCGCCGTTAGTTGCGACGGGAAACTGATAGAATCCATTTGCATCCGTGTTGGTCAAAGTCGTTTGGAGTGCGCCCACAAAAAGTGAAACTGCCACGTCGGAGAGGGGCACGCCGTTTGTGTCTGTCACATGGCCGTGAAGGGCAACCGGAACAAGCGACGTGACGAACTGATACAAATAACTCACTAGCGGGCTGTTTAAATAATTCACGCTCCCCGCAACCGGAGAATCAAAGTATTGATAGCTGACAATCGGGGTGATGACCGTTGCATTTGTGTTATCGCCGACCGAGTCGTAATACTGGTAGCTCACCACTGGGGACATAACGTTTGTGATTACGTCGTCGGCAAAGGTTGGTAGCAATTGGAAAACCAAAAGTGCAATTATTACTGCAAGTTGCCTTGAAAACCTCATGCAATTTTGTCAGTTGGAAGTCCCCGCCGTGGCGTAGATGATGCCGCCGCCGCGCGGCATGGTCAGGGACACCGTGGCCGTGCTGGACGCCATCGTGCCGGTGGTGTTGTAGCCGACCGCGCTGACGGACGCGCCGCTCGCGGGTTTCACCGTCACGGTAATCAACGTGTCTAATGGAAGATTTGAGCAATTCACCACGATGGGAATGGGATTGGCCTGCTGGCCGGAAATAATGGCATCCGGCGAAACGAGTTGGCCGGTGGGTGTGGACGAAACCGCCGCACCCGCTACTCTCGCGATGGACAATTGAACGCCTTGCCCCGCGACGGGAATGATAATCGGTTGAAATCCCTGCGTGAAAACTCCGTTAATCTGTCCGCCAAAATTATTTTGAAAAGTGTCAAATCGAATTCTGCCACTGCCAGCAGAGGTGGTGATATACACCCAACCCCAGTATGCTGAATACCCACCACCCATACCTGATCCACCATTGGCAGATACTTGTCCTGCACCGGAAATAATTGTAGAAACTAAACGGATTGCTCCTCCGCTTCCGCCAGATCCTCCTTGGTAGCCGCTTGCGCCATTTCCACCATTGGCTAAAATGCCACCCATTACGTCAATTTGGCTATTGGCTGCAATAAGAATAGCACCGCCGCCGCCGCTACCACCATAACCGATACTCGCCCCACCGCCACCAGATCCACCCAAAAGCGGCATCAAGAAATTATTTCCATAAATATTTCCCGGCAATGCCTGACCGTTAGCACCCTGATTTATTCCGGCTTGATTTCCAACCGTTCCGAACGACGCCTGTCCTCCGTAAGTAGTCAAATTATTGTAATTAAAACCGGCTTGCCCTCCTCCTGGACCTTGCCCCGGACTTGGATTGCTCCCCCCGCTGCCGCCAGCCCATCCACCCGGCCCACCAACGCATACTACCGGTGAACCAACAAAGGACTGTCCCGACACATCCACCGTTCCGTCAATTTCACAATTACTTTGCACAAGCCACGTCACCGGCGTGTTGTTCGCATTCGGAATAAACGTCACCGTGACGCCGTTGGAAATTGTGACGGAAGTATATTGGTAAATGCCATTTGGATGGTCGGCCATGTTGATGACGGTGTTCGTCGCGGGATTGAACGCGCCATCACTGCCATTGCTCCCGCTGTTGACCTGCCCCAACGCCAGGCTCGCGTAGCAAAATATGAGCGCCACACCACAGATGACGTGAGCGAATAGTTGTTTAGGATTGTTTGGAAAAGAGTTTTTCATAAATTAGATTCCCATGAACGACTGAGAGACACATACTTTTTACGCTCATTCCCAGCGATGACAAGCGAGAATTTAACACGACTGGCAACACCATTTGCCACGTTGGTAAATTTGAGTGGATGCAGGAAACAACGATCAAATCAGCGGATTGCCCATCGAGTGTTGAGTTTGCTGGCCTTTTCGTGTTGACCCATGCCTCAGGAATTCCCATCGTCTAAATCGTCATGGCCAAATCCCGTAAAGAGCCGTTCGACTTCTGGCAATCCCATGCTGGCATTTCGCTGGCCACATTCAGCTTTAACACCCCAGCATCGTGCCCAACGTAAAATTATTTCTCACGCCGTATAAAAACCCAGCTGACGATGGCGATGATGACGTGCGGAGATTTTTTCGAACAGCACAACGCCCGGGGGATTTTGTCACGTCGTGCTTTGATGGTGTATTTGCACAACGTTTGCTACCGGGATTAAGATTTCTTCTGAATCCACTCACGCATGGAGCTAATCAAGGCTGGTGGCGCCACATGATAACAGCCGCCACGCACCCTTACGAAGCAGTCCGAACAGTGGGGATGTATGCGGGGGCTCGGGAGCCATCACTCGTAATCGATCTCGACCTTGTTGATTTAAGCCATGCTGTTGATTTGATAAGAATTGCCGCGAACTTCGGCGCACATTTCGATCAAGATGCCGTGCATGTTCTGATTTCACAGCCAGATGAGGCAACGCAGGCGGCATTGCTTCAGATACAACAGCCAGCGGGGAGAGGCCGGCCAGCAACTTCGCATCTTGCAAACTTCCGTTCTGCCATGCTGCCTCAAACTATATTGGACGAAGCGAAAGCGGCGGATATTTCCGCCTTAACAATCGATATCTCTCAACATCAGTTGCAATATCATTACAAAAATGCTGATGCCGCAGATGAATTTTCAAAATGGAATAATTTGATGAGCCGATTGGTGGGAGCAAATATTCTGACCTGGAATGCTTTGCTTTTTCCAATCGGGAGAGCTATCGATGGATTTAATACATCACGTTACGATGAATGGATCACCCCGCCCTAAGCATAATCGCCAGCTTTTGAACGCGCGTAAATCCCGCGCCTGACATTCGGCGCTCAACCTTAACCACACAATTTTATGGGCTATTTTTCAAACGGAACCGAGACCGAGATCTACTTCAACCAATACTGTGAAAACTGCATTCATGTCGGCGATGAGGACGGTATTGAGGGGTGCGCGGTCTGGGATGCTCACACAATGGATCCTCGGGGCTCTAAGCGGGTTTTGAACTTGCTGATCCCGGTGGACAGGGATGGGAATAATTTACAGTGCGCGATGTTTGTGCCGAGGCCAGAGACACCAGAGAGCCCCTACAAAACCCAGGGCAAGGCAAAGGCTGGAATATCGCTGCCGCCGGGGAAGAAACAGGTGCAATGATCGGGTGGTGTGGGTCAGGGGCGGCGGCACCAAAAAGGTGCCAAAGCCAAGCACCCCCCCTACCCAAACCAGCTCCCCAGAGTTGGGCAGTGGGGTATGTTTCCTACTTTGACGGCCCGAGATTATAAAATATTTTTTTCACTGATCGTCAAAGTGACAAATATACCCCACTGCCCCACTTTTCAGGCGAACACGAGCCTGGCTTTGACCTCCTCGGGCACCCCTGGCAGGCTGGACGGGCCTTGGGCGGTCGTCGGAACGTCACCAGTGGCCTCTGCCAGCACCTCAGCGGCACTGGGCGGGGCTATCGTCCAGATCTTGACCCCACCGCCGCCTGGCCGAGCCGTGACGCGTCCAGCGACATGCGGGCGGTCAGCCTTCGCGAGCCGGGCCAGATACGAACCACAGGCGGCCGGCCAGCTCAGCAACCGTTGAGCCTCGCGCAGAGACTTCCCATCGTCGCCAGCCAGCTTCCGCTCCAGTTCCGACGCCGTGCCATGGGACACGGCACAACGGGTTCCGGAAGAACTGGAGGTCAATCAGCTCAAGTAGCCGGTCTTCAGGGTTCAGCTCGTTCAGCTTCTCGACGATCTCCGGGTTTTGGAAAGCCCGGACACCATAACGCGAGTCGGCAATGTCTGCGGGGATCGCCCAAGTTTCCAAAAAGGCCAGAAACGCCGGCAACTCATCCACCATCGTCTGCCAAAAACGCTCGGCAAGTTCAGGTGTGTCGGTCGGCATCGGCATCGGTTTCTTCGCGATCTTCAACGCGATGATCTTGTCGCGCACATCGTCGTCCAAGGGCGGCAGCACCATCAAGCGTTCCGGGTCATCGTTCAATGAAATGCTCATCCGCCAGATCGGCTGCAGGGTCAGGGCTTCACGGTGTTTCGCGTGGCAGCTCTGGTCCCGGCTCGCGAGCAGCGACTTCACGTTCGCAGCGAAGTGCCGGCGTGATCGGATATCAACGCTCTCGCTTTCATCTTCCAAGACCAGGTGTTCCCCGCCGAACAAGTCGGAGTTAAACGTGGTGCCGCCGGTCATGACGCGATATGGCTTCGCGCTGCGGCCACCAAACATCTCGGTAAGCAGGTTCTGCGTAAGACTTTTCCCCGACCCGGCCTCACCCGCCAACGCCATCAACTGGCTCGCCCGCCACCTACGTGACCGGAACGAGGTCATCGCCGTCTTGACCCAGCTGATAGGCTTCACTTTTCTGGTCCAGTCCATGAGTTAGTCCTGAGACATGGTTGAGTTTATGTTTTCGTTTGTTCTTTGTCCATCCCCAGCGTAGG
>Ga0302200_10001927_pt1 | contig 18898 bp, 20 predicted proteins | sample II_Bog_N3_1_FD_194585 | JGI IMG/M metagenome (GOLD analysis project Ga0302200, IMG submission 194585) | Peat permafrost microbial communities from Stordalen Mire near Abisko, Sweden - II_Bog_N3_1 | ecosystem: Environmental > Terrestrial > Soil > Wetlands > Peat | place: Sweden: Abisko... | reverse complement strand
AGCTTCATGTCAATTTGTCGCGCAACTGTTTCTTGGCGGTTTCCCAGTCCATGAAGGTTTCCTCGCCGGATTTGATTTTTTCCTCGCGGTCATGCAGCACCACGCCGTGCCACGCAGGTGACTCGATTTGCGCCTCGTTGCGGCTCAAATCCGCCCAAAGCGTTTCCATCGCGCGCAACTTTTCCGCGACGCTCATCTGGCTCAATGGCAATGTGGCTTCCATGTGCTGATTAACTAAACCTCTTTCACGGCAAATGCAAGCCCGCGTGCGACATGGAAACAGTTTAACTTCCCACCGCGAAGACACCAAGCGGCAAAGTTATCCGCCATGGATTGCAATTTTGGAGTGCGCGGACATGTCCGCGCTTTGGTTCGACGCGACATTTCGCGTCGGGGGAAAGCGGCGACGTGTCGCCGCACTCCAAGTTCAATAAACCAGCACCAGCACCGCCGCGTCCTGCGCCGACTTCACCACATCCTCAAACTTCTCGTCCTTCGCGTTTGGTTCCTTCAATTTCGGTGCCAGGTCTGGGACAGACTCCAGGAAGCTCAACAGCAGGCTGCTCTTGACCGCGTAATTCACATTCTCCGGGAGCGAGCCGCTCATGGCCAATGCTGTTGAAGCATCCAGCTTGGCCGACACGATAATGTAGGAGACGAGGTGACGAGACTCATTTCAAGTCCGGGGGTTTAGTCAGAGTCTCCTCACGTCGTCTCCTACATTTTTGGACTGCGCGAGTCATCCCCCGGTCGAAGTTCGACTTCCCAATGGCGATTTCCCCCGTGGTGGCCGTGCGCCAGCACCTTGGGTGAAAACCCCTGCAACGACGGGTCGGGAAAACCAATCGTCGCCACCGTGCCGCCCAGATGCGCCGAGCGGCTCGCGGCAATCGGCAACGGAGTCCCGCCGCGCGGGATTCCATCTGATTTCAACAAAGCCAGATCATTGGCCGCATCCACCTGAACCACCTTGGCGTCAATCGTTCCTGCGCTCGTGACCAGACGAACTTTCGACGCGCCTTCAATAACGTGCGCACAAGTGATAAGGAATCCATTTTCCGATATGAAAAATCCCGTGCCTGTAGCCTTTGGACTTTCTCCTGAAATGGGATTGTCTGAACTTGAATCCGGTGTTTCTTTTCGAGAAACAAATGCTGCCGAAAGTCGTTGCGCCTCGGCAACATCTTCAGGAGTAATTTCCTTTAATTTGACCATGGCATTTCGGCATAACGCGCCAACATGATCGTGTTCGTTATCTTCGCCATTTGCCGAGGCGATGTTATACCATTTATAAGCTTCAACTTTGTTCTTCGAAACTCCATGTCCTTGATCGTAATCCACACCAAGATTAAATTGAGCTCCCCAGCTTCCCTGATCTGCGGCTCTATGATACCACTTGGCCGCTTCGACATAAGCCGTCATCGAAACATCCAACGCGCATCGCCGTCCGTCCCTTGCTGCGGCCGGGGACGGCCACACTCCGCCGTTAATTTTGTAGGAGTCGAGGTGACGAGACTCAAATCAAAATCAGAGCCTCCTCACGTCGTCCTACAATTTCAGCGCCGGAGGCGCGGCAGATAGTAGCCCACGGTGAAACCGTGGGTCTCGGTCATCCAGCGGCCAAAGCCCCGGCAGGGGCGGCAGAAAACCAACCGGCGCAAATCTCTTTCGCCCTATCCGGGGCTTGATTCAATCTGGTTCGTTCACCCACGGTTTCACCGTGGGCTACTTTCTTCCGTCGCTCCGCGACTGCCAAACGTCCATCCCAAAATAAAAAAGCGGCCTCCGTTTCCAGAGGCCGCTTGCGTTATTGCATCAATTCATCATCCCGGCAACGGACGGTCGGGTGGCAGGAGGAAGGTCTTGCGGATGGTGGCGACGCCGGCGGTGCGATACGGGAACGCCTGCTCTGCGGCGAGTTGCACCTGATGACGCAATCCGGCCAGCGTGCCGATGTTTGCAATGATGGCGTTGAGCGCACCGGTATTTTCGTTGTGCTGGTTGGTGGGCGCATTGATGCCCGCCGCGTAGGTCGTGACGGCATTTGTCAGCGCCGTGATTTGCGCAGCGCCGATGCCGGGCAAAACATCCTGCGGCGCGGTGGCGGGCGCGCCGGCCACCAGCCGGTCGCGGATGGCGATGGCGGCGGTCTGGACTTCGTGGAGGTTGTCGTGCGCAAGGTTCTCGCCGATGAAATAGGCCTGGCGCAATTTTTCCGTGTCACCGGTGAACTTGCGCTTGGCGGCGGTCTGGATGGGTGCGATGACGGCCATCAGCGCGTCGCGGGCGGTGATTTCCTGCGCGGTCATTTCGTTTTTGACGGCGCGTGTGCCGGTGAGCTTGCCGATGGATTTTTCGATGTTGTCGGCGAGCGAGTTGATCTGTCCGGGCAGGGTGGTGTCGAGTTCCACGGCGGCCAGCGGGGCGGTGTTGGCCGGGTCGGTCGCGGCCTTCATCGTTTGGTGTCAGATCGTCTGTTTCGACGTATTTAGTTTGAGTTTAATTGTTTATACGGATGTTTAGGGGGCAAATCGGGGTGGCCGGACGCGGGCAACGGATGTTCGGACAGAATTGCGCAAAGGTCGGACAGAATAGTCCGAAGATCGGACAGAACTGCGCGAGGGCCGGACAGAATAGTCCAAAGGTCGGACAGACTTGCGCGAAGGTCGGGCAGAATAGCCCAAAGGTCGGACAGACTTGCGTGAAGATCGGACAGAACTGCGCAAAGGTCGGGCAGAATAGTCCGAAGGTCGGACAGAATGGTCCGATGATCGGGCAGAATTGCGCGAAGACCGGGCGGTGCGGACGGATGGCGCAGCCATCCGCTTTGACTACTTATTGATCCGTGACCATGTCGTAGATTTCCAGCACGTCGCCCTTCTCGCCCTTGATGGATGCCGTCAATGGTGTTGGCGAACGCGATCTGCATGTTGTTGTGCATATGCACGCCCACTTCCTTGCCGGACGACTTGCAGTAATGGAGATTGTCACTGAATCCAGCCGGTAATGGACAGAACAAATTTGCCATTTATGCGCGCTTATACTTGGGCCGTGCGGTCACTTGCGGAAGAAATCCTTGATGACTTCCACCACGCGCAGGATTTGCGCGTCGGTCAGTTCGGGGAAAATCGGCAGGCTCAAGACTTCGCGCGCGGCTCTTTCGGCGACGGGGAAATCGCCGGGCTTGTGGCCGAGGCTCGCGTAGGCTTTTTGCAGGTGGAGCGGAATCGGGTAATGCACGGCGTTGCCGACGCCGTTGTCGTCGAGGTATTTTTTCAATTCGTCGCGGCGCGGATGGCGGACGGTGTAAAGATGCCACGCGCTTTCGGCGTAAGCAGCTTCGCGTGGCAGTTGGAGAGGCGTGCCGGCTAGCAATTCGGCGTAGCGCTTCGCGACGCGGCGGCGCGCGTCAGTCCATTTTTGCAGATGCTTCAGTTTCACGCCCAGCACCGCGCCTTGAAAACCTTCCATGCGGTAATTATAGCCGACTTCGTCGTGATGATAGGGGACGGTCGAGCCGTGGACGCGCAAGGATTTCGCGCGCGCGGCAAACGCGGGATTGTTCGTGACGAGCGCGCCGCCTTCGCCGCACGCGCCGAGATTTTTGCCGGGATAAAAACTGAAGCAGGACATATCGCCGAGCGCGCCCACCATTTTGCCTTTGTATTTCGCGCTGACGGATTGCGCTGCGTCCTCGACGAGCGGCAATTTATGTTTGCGGCAAATTTCCGAAATCGTGTCTACGTCAAACGGATGACCGTAGAGATGAACCGGCAAAACGGCCTTGGTTTTTGGCGTGATGGCTTTTTCGATCAATTTCGGGTCGAGGCAGAAAGTGTCGTCGTCAATGTCCACATAAACCGGTTTCGCGCCGCAATAGGAAATCGCCCAGCTTGTGGCGATGAACGTGTAGGGCGTGGTGATGACTTCGTCGCCCGGCCCGACGTTGGCCAGCCGCATGGCGACGTGCAGGGCGGAGGTGCCGCTGTTGAAGCCAAGCGCGTGCTGCGCGCCGCAGAATTGCGCGAAATCTTTTTCAAATTGCGTCACGTCCGGCCCGAGGCAGAACGAGCAGTTGTCGAGCGCGCGGGCGAGCGCGGCGTCAATCTCGCTGCGGACGCTTCTGATTTGCGCGGGCAGATCGAGGTAGGGAATTTTGTCGGCCATGATGCTCAAGAGGATAATTTGTCCGGGCGGATTTGAACAGCCTCAAACTTTGGGGGCAGTCCGTCGGATTAAAACCCATGGCCGTTGGCAAACCTTTCTCTGACAGTTGAATCATGTTTGCAAAGGTGCTTTGGGTAAATTGCCTCCAAAGAGGTGCTTCGCGAGGGAAACGTCGAGGGTCGCAAGGGCTCGTGAGGCGTTTGAAAGGGAAAAATAGGCCTTTGAACCGGCTCCATTGCCGCGCTCGAGACCTCCCGAGGCCTCGACGAGGGGTAAATTGCCCTTTTGACGGCCTCGTGAGGCCTCGCAACCGCCTCCGTTGCCCATTCAAAGGTCAAAAGAGCCCTCGCCGAGGGCTCCTGACCCCTCCGCGAGGGCTGTGTTTCCCTCGGAAAGCTCCTCGTTTCCCTACGCAACCACCTTTTTTGCAGCAGGCTGCGGTGGTTTTGTGCTCGTACGGCCAGGATACCGCGTGGCCAGGTCGTCGTGGATGTCGCCGGCGCTGGTTTTGCCCCGTTTGGCGGCGTCGGCGGTGCTGTTGTAATAGGCCAGGTCGGCCATCATCATCTCATTGCCCACCACATCGTAGGTGTCCACGGATTTGGAGGCCAGGAGCTGCATCTGCGGCATGAATTTGCTGAACTGATCACGCAACGCCCGGTCTTTGAGCACTTCGGCGGGATCGACGTAGCCGGGAATGAACTCCGGGTTGCTGGCCATGTAATTGGCGCACTTCTCGTCGAACGCCACCGACTTGTCGCCGAGCATCACGTTGTTGTCGCCCACGGCACGGCTGATGAGAAACGGCAACAGCGCTTCCAGGGCGGTGAGGTGGCCGAGGATGTCCTCGACATTCTGGTCGGTGAGCACGGCGGAGACTTGATTATCGTTTGCCATAATTTTACTTCGGTTGAATTGTGGCCGTCCTGTTCCATCGCTTGACCAACCGGGTCAACGTCCCGGACGGATGCAGCCACGCAGAGGATCCAACCACATCAGCCGCCCGCTTTCTATGCAACAGTAGTTGCGCTTTTCGCAGACGTCCGGCCAGAGCGCCGCCCGCTGTTGCGCCCGGCGGAACAGTTCGTCCGGCGTCACGCCCAGCGCCCGGCCCAGCCGCACCACCAGCGACGCCGACGGCCCGCGCTGATGCATTTCGAAATAGCACAACCCCTGACGCGAGAGGTGGGCCTCCTTGGCCAGCTCGCCCGCATTCCAGCCGCGCGCTTCGCGCAGTTCGCGGATGACGCCCGCCAGCGCCAGAATGATCGGTTCCCGGATGCTGCGCTTGATGGGTTTGAAATTCGGCGGGGGCGTTGGATTTTGGCGTTGGATTTTCATAAAGCGTCCCGGAGGAAAAGCGGTGGAGGTCCACCGCACTCCAAAACCTTCGGCGACCCGGACACCACCGGTTCCCGCGCCAGCGTCCTGGACTGCGGCAGCCCCCTGCCGCTTTTGGAAATGGGCGCGGTCAGGTTCATGGCTGGTTGGTTGCACTGCCGGAATCTTTCACCGTCACCGTTGTCAGATGGCCGGACTGGAGCGAGACGTTGAGGAACTCGACCCATTGATACTTGCGCCGCTGCAGCCGGAATTCTTGGATGCGCGCGAAGTCGTTGGAGGACACCAGCAGCGTTGCGCCGGTCTGATTGTTGTCGCCAGCGTGCGACGAGTTTTCCTGAATTGGAATGACTTTGCCGTTGCCATCCACATACGCCATGCGCGACTCCCAATCGGTGTTTTTGGAATAGGTGCAGCCCACCGCCACATCGCCACTTTTTCCGGCTACAGCCTGATAGGTCGCGTTCCAATCACCATCGGCGGAGCCGCTGCCCCCCAAGCCAGAACGCAAGGTGGTGGCGGTTTCCCAAGGGCCGTTGGCGACGCCTACGGAAATATTCATCGTCACGGCGTTGCTCGGACAGACAATGATTTGGCCGAAATAGCCATCCGGCGTCCGCTTGTCCGGAGCCGCCCAGCCGGAGCTTGCGGGTTGCGCGCCCGATTCCTCGTTGATGCGGCAAACCGGAATGGAAATGCCCTCGGCACTTTCGTTGCGGATGTGAAATACGATTTTCTTGACCGCCATGTCAGCCGACCATTGGCCGATCTGGAAGTTTCCGGTCGGGAATGGCTCGGCGGAAGGCTGGCCGTTGGGCAGCCAGCAGACCGGGTTTGTCCACGGCAGATTGCCGACGGCTACCAGTTCCACTTCGGCTTGGTTCAACCGCGCCACGAACGGCGGGCCACTCAAAGTGCGCGACGGGCCGGAGGAGAAATTTTGCGCGGCGGCGGCTGGCACCGCCTGTTCTGTTAAATTGCCGAGATCAAAAACAATCACGAGATAGTGCGCCGTTTTGTCGTTGCTAACGAAGGGAACCAGAAACGCCTGCGCGATGCCGGATGGCGGCGCACTTCCGTCGTAGAGAATTTTGGACAGCACGGGATTCGGATTGTTGTTGGCCCGGTATTGAAATTGGCACTCGATTCTGGCCTTTAGAATTCCGCCTTGGCGTTGAAGCTTTACCAGGCCACCGCCAGCCGTTCCAGCGGAGAGCGTGCGGTCGGCAAAGCCATGCGCCCAGCCAATGGCCGTGCCGGGCGAGCTATCATTTTGTTGCAGAGAAATGTTGCGTCTTTCGTCCACCAGCAAACCGGGTTTTGCTTCCATGCCAGCAAGCAAGGCTCCGAGCGTGTCGGATTTGATCATGGCCATTTGCGAATCGGTCTTGGTGAACACGCCATTGGTCGAAGCCGCCGTCACCTGCGCCTCAACCAACTCGGGCTTGACGTTCGACTCCACGCCGCCCTGCCGCTGCTCGACGGGAATGAGTCTGTCCACCAAAGCCGCATCCGCCAGCAATATGCGGTAATGGAAATCGGCGGTCGTTGACCGTGATGCTGAAAATATTTTTGACCGCGCAATTTCCTCGTTGATGCTTCTCAAGAGTTCCGAAGTGCCGGAGAGATGCAGAATCATCTTGTTCATCAGGACGGCGAGCAGGATGAATGTCACCAAAACAACTGCCATCCTTAAAACATTCCGCTGTTTGAAAGAAAACAATTTAACCTGTCCGGCAGTGTAGCCGTGTTCTTTGGCCCAAACCGTCGAATACAGGAAACGCCTTTGAAGCCTAAACCACGGCGGCAAGCTGGCGAAAAAAAGCGCCACGATGACCGAGGCCACAATCCAACAACCAGGCGCTGAAAACGATTTAATCAGCCAAAAGTTGCCAAAAGCTACCGCGACCACCCAGCCGCCCCATAAGAGTCCGTAGAGCGCGGCTTCACTTCGTTCCTCTTTCGTCAGGTGCGCGGAAATCTCATGCACTTCCGGCGATGCCAGCGGTGAAGCCAGCCATGAACTTTTGCCAGCAGGTTTTCCGCTTTCGGCGTGAGCCTCCTCACGTCGGCTGCCGCCGGAATCAGCAGGCGCGACGCCCGTCCCACCCTGATTCACCGCGCGCCAGACGCGGCGGATGATGAGCCAATCCACGTAGAGTAAAACGAATGGAACTAAGCAAAAGAGGAAAAAATCCTCAACTGCAACGTGATAACCGACAGTTATCCCATCTGCGAGACCTGCTGCGTGTGAAATGCGAAAATATGGCAGATCTCCGATAAGAGCGATGACTCGGTAAAATAAAACGAACATCAGTGAATCCAACGCCAACAATGGAAACACTAACGAGTCAAATACCGCCAGCCAGAGGCCATGCAGTTTCCCCGCCGAGCGGCGGATTTGCGAGACGGCCACCCAGCCGAGAACAGTTACACCAATAATTCCAGTCCATCCAATCGGGCCGGTAACGTAGCGATTGAAGTGAACGAATGCGCGCCACCACCAGATTGTCGTTGAACCTTTATTGAACACCGTGGTCGCGGTAGCGACGGTGACGAAGAAGATGGCGAATGCCAGCAGGGCCGTCGCAGCCCACGCCGCCCCCACGATGGCCGTGCGCGAGAAGCGCGGCTCGACTGGTGGAACATTCGTGCCGCTCGCATCCTCGCCGGTTGATTTCAGCCCCGTATGCCGGAGTGAAATGGAGCGCGCAATATAAACGACGAACAGCGCGAGCGCGGGCACCAGCAGAAACGCCCCGATTATCAGGCCGACATCCATCAACGAAGATCCGGCGGCTCCGCGTTGTGGCACCAGAAGAAACTTGGCGAGCAGCGGCAGGATGGCGACCAAGGGCACCGCCAGCCAGAGTAGCGTCCACCAAGTTTTTACCGGCACAATGGTCGGCACCTGCGTGATGGGCACTTCGCGTCCGCTGGCAGATTTCACCGCCTGCTGAATGGCCGTCAACCATTCAGCCGCGTGCAACCGCGTATCACCAGGCGAGCGAAATACGGAGCTTCCGGCCAGAAAAACCAGATGACGCCGCTGGCCCGCCTCGTCGAAAGCCACCGAAGCGTAACGATGCGGCCCAGGGCTAAACCAAAAAGGCATAGCGGCTTCACCCAGTCCGCGAATATCCGTCAATGGTATGGAACGCTGCTTGTAGCCGGAGGAGATGACGAGGCGATCCGCATACAAGGCCACCTCGCCCATGGTCGGATATTTCACATTCGCTCCAGTAGATTCTTGCACAGCCAAACGCGCACGCTCTGATTTCAACATTGCAAGAGACGGGCGGCTCGAATCAGGCGTGGCCGCAATTGTTTCCACGCAGGTTTTCACTTCGCTGACTTGCTGGTAGCGGAGTTCGGGATTTTTTTCCAGCGCGCGCAAGACGATTTCATCCAGCCGCACGTCTATCTGGACTTTCTTGGACGGCGCTTCGATTTTCTTGCCGGGCAGTTCGCCGGTGAGCATCTGGTAAAACACAACACCCAAGGCGTAAATGTCCGCGCGATGATCCACCTCGCCCGGCGCGTGAATTTGCTCGGGCGACATATATTGCGGCGTGCCCATTACCTTGCCGGCGTCGGTGAGCACCGGCGTCTCCTCACCCGGCTGCGCCACCCTCTCCCCATCGGATGGGGAGAGGGACGGGGTGAGGGGCGCGTCTGTGCCCACAATCTTCGCCAGCCCGAAATCCGCCACCTTCACGCGGCCGCGGCGGTCGAGCAGAATGTTTTCCGGCTTGATGTCGCGGTGGACGATGCCCTGGTCGTGCGCGAACTGCAGCGCGTCGCAAATCTGCGGCACGATGGCCAGGGCCTCGCGCGGGGCGACCCGGCTGTTTTGCAGCAACTGCCGCAGGTTCACGCCGTCCACAAATTCCATGAGAAAATAAAAGAGGCGCGGGGCGGCGAGTGCAGGACTTGCGGAGACAGCATTATCCACGCTTCCGAATTCATACAGAGTTACGATGCCGGGATGATTAAGCTTCGCCAGCGCCTTGGCCTCACGGGCGAAGCGCCCGGCAAACGCAGGTTCGTCACCAATGCCGGGCGGAAGGATTTTCAAAGCGACAATGCGGTCGAGCTCTTTTTGCCGGACTTTATAGACCGCGCCCATGCCGCCCTTGCCGATGAGTTCGAGAATTTCCAGTTGCGGAAAAATGCCGGCCAGTTCGGCAATCGTGGGTGGCACGAACGCTTTTTGTTTCGCGTCGATGATGGTGTCCGACGCCGCGCCCATTTTGAGCAGGCAGGCAGGACAAAGCCCGGCGAGCGCGCCGGAGGGCAGTGGCGTGCCGCATTGCGGACATTTGTTTGCTTCGGGCATTGGCGCATTCAGTTTTACCGTGTCCATGCCCGCTTCAGAAGCAAAACCTGAAGGATGTTACAAATTATTTTGGAACGCCGGACACCGCACTGGCGCAATGATAAATTCCATCCATCCTGCGGAGACGGTGCTCGGCGTTCCCGAAGTGACTCAATGCTATTGACTGACTCCGTTTTGAATTTGTAATTGGAAGAAAGCGGAACCTGGAGCATTGGTGATTTGCAAACAGATAAATGAAACGCTATTGGTAACGGTTGTCCAATTGCCTGCGATCAGATTGGTGCTCATTTGCAGGGCATAATTAGTACCAACGATTACCGATGCCGGCACGGGGAAAAACAACACCGGCTGACTGTTGTATGTGGTGATGCCAACCGCTGGCAGCGGATTCCACGGCACCGCCGGAATGCCGGCAAACATTGAACCCCAGCCTGCGGTGGATGGCAAATAATAGGCGGTCGCGTTGACACCGCCGCCGAACAGTTGCGAAACAATGGAGCCAGGGGCATTACCCAGGAAATAAACTCCTTTCAGATGAATGCAGTCCATGAAGGCATTTCTTCCGATGCTCTGGACACTGCTGCCGATCAGGGCATTCGTCAACGAACCGCAATCAGAAAATGCTTCCGCGCCGATATTGGTGACGCTGTTGGGAATCGTGACGCTGGCCACTCCGGTATCCATGAATGCATTGTTAGTGATGCTGGTAACCAGCAGACCGTTGGTCATGTTGGGGACGGTCACCGCGCCGCCGGAACCTGTGTATTGCATGATGGTAATCGTGCCATTGTTGGTCGCGTAAGTGAATTGCGCTTCCACTGCGGCAGGTCTCATCCAGAGCAGCGTCACCAGCAGTATAGTTTGAAGCAGAGTTGGGTTGGTTTTCATGGGTGCCTGAGTGAAGCGCACTAATCGTGCCAACCATATTTTCGCAGATTCACTGGGGTTTCAAACGAATGAGGTCTCTTACCTGCGTGAATCTCACGCAAAATGCGTGATAATTTCACGGTTTGAAAAATTAAACTAGCGCAGCTTGAACCCGCCGCGGAAGATCACCTCCGCCGCAACGACCACCAAAAAAACAACGCCAATCAGTGCGTTCAACCTGAAAAAGGCAATGTTAACCCAGTTCAAACTGCGGCGGCGCGCGATCCAGTGCTCCATCACGAGGCAGGCAAGTATGACGAGCCAGCCGATGAGATACGCTAGGCGAAACCGGCACAGCAATCCGAAGCCGAGCAGCACGCCGCACATCACCATGTGTGCGAGAAACGCCGCGCCGAGGGCGTTCTTCGGGCCCCACGCCACGACGAGCGAGCGCAGCCCGTGTGATTTGTCGAATTCGTAATCTTGCAGAGCGTAAATGATGTCGAACCCGACGAGCCACAAAATCACCGCGAACGCAAGCGTGGTCATCTGCAAAATTTCCCAAACAGAAACATTCGCACCCTTGACCGCCAGCCACGCGCCGACGGGCGCGAGCGCCAGCGCAATGCCGAGAAAAACGTGCGTGTAATCCGTGAACCTTTTCGTCAGCGAGTAAAAACAAACCATCACCAACGCAATCGGAGAAAGGAAAAAACACAGCGGATTCAGAAAATAGCTGGCCGCAATCAAGCCCGCTGCCGTCAAAGCGCAAAGTGATATTGCGCTGAACAAAGAAATTTGTCCGCTCGGCAAATGGCGGTTGGCAGTGCGCGGATTCAGCGCGTCGAATTTGCGGTCAACGATGCGGTTGAACGCCATCGCGCACGTTCGCGCGCAAACCATCGCGGCAAGAATCAGTCCGAAAGTTTTCCAACCCGGCCAGCCGCGATTGTCGCGTGCCGCCACGAGCATTGCCGCCAGCGCAAAGGGCAAAGCAAAAACTGTGTGAGAAAATCGAACGAAGCCGCCCCACTTTTGAATTGCTGAAATCATTCCTTCTCTTCAGCCCAACGCGGCGCGAGCTTGTTCGGGATGCCGATGTGGTCCAGCACGCGCGCGACAACGGTATCCACAATTTGCACAACGGAATCCGCGCCGGAATAAAAACTCGGATTTGCGGGCAAAATGATCGCGCCGGCCAACAAAAGTAATTCCATGTTCTTGACGTGGATTAAACTCATGGGTGTTTCGCGCGGAACCAAAATCAATTTCCTTTTTTCCTTCAGTGTCACATCCGCCGCCCGCAGCAGCACATCCTCGCTGTAACCGTGCGCGATACGTCCCATCGTGCCCATCGTGCAGGGGATCACTACCATCGCGTCCGGCGGATTCGAGCCGCTGGCAAACGGCGCGTTCATGCTTTTGAGGTTGTGAGTCTGTGCACCCGCCGGCAGTTTCAAGCCGTCCGGCAGCTCCACCGCGATGACTTGCTGCGCGTAATTGCTCAACACGACATGGATTTCATGTTCGCGCGGATTCAAATTGTCGAGCAACCGCTGCGCGTATAGCGCGCCGGTCGCCCCGGTTATGGCCACTAGAATTTTCAAAGTAAATGCAATCGTTCGCTGATAAATTATGGTGTAATCCGCCGCCGCAAACAAGTCGCGTCCGAAACATCTTGAGTCCATTTTCCTGTTCCGCACAATTGGCGCGTGTCAAAATTAACAGGAATCACTTTTTTCGCGCTCGTTTTTCTGGCGGGTTGCTCGACAACTCCGCCTCAATCCCCGCTGGACTGGTCGGAGACCAACGCTGTTGTAAAACCCGTAGTCATCCAGACAAACAAACCGGTTGCGCCATCAGCCCATACAAATTCAACCGTCGCTGTTCACACAAATCCGCCGCCGGTCATTGTTCCAAAGCCCGCGCCTGCTCCGCCGGTCGTGACATGGACTTCGCTCGAGAACTGGGCGACGGAACACAAAACTGGCAAGCCGCACCGGATCACCGATTCGCCGACGACAACTTACGCCATCGCCTCAACCAATGGCGTGATGGTTCTGGGCATCGGCAGCCTCGGTGCGACCTGGAACGGAATTGAAATCAATCTCGGCTTCGCGCCGGAATTCATTGACGGCGAACTTTTCCTGAACGGGCTTGACTTGAAAAAAAATCTGGAGCCGCTCCTGTGCGCTCCGCCACTGACATTCAGCACCAATCGAATCATCGTGATTGATCCCGGCCACGGCGGCAGCAACACCGGCACGCACAGCGTTTTGGACGGCCACTTTGAAAAGGAATTCACCTTGGACTGGGCCAAACGCCTCAAACCGATGCTCGAAACGAACGGCTGGACGGTTTTCCTCACGCGCACGAGCGACGTGTATGTGACAAATGCGGACCGGGTCACGTTTGCCGAAACTCATCATGCCGATTTGTTCATCAGCCTGCATTTCAACGCACCCGGCAACAATGATGAAAAAGCCAACGGTCTCGAGACTTATTGCATCACGCCGACAGGAATGCCCTCAACCTTGACCCGCACTTTCGCCGACCCGTGGTATGAAAATCTGCCGAACAACCATTTTGACGCGCAGAATCTCCAGCTCGCCGTCCGGGTTCAAAGCTCGTTACTGCGCGCGATTGGCATGGAAGACCGCGGCGTCCGGCGCTCACGATTCGACACGGTGCTACGAGGGCAAAACCGTCCCGCGATTTTAATCGAAGGCGGTTACCTGTCAAATCCAGCCGAAGCCAAACTGATCGAAAGTGCGGACTACCGCCAAAAACTGGCTGAAGCCCTCGCCGCCGCTCTCAAATGAAACCAAACCGTTACTCCGTTGAATTGTTGCATCGGGTGCCGATTCATGATTCAACGATGCAACAATTCACGATTTAACGCATGAAACATATTCTCGTCACCGGCGGCGCGGGTTTCATCGGCTCGCATCTGGTTGAGCGTTTATTAAACGACGGCAAAAGCGTTGTTATTATTGATGATTTCTCGACCGGTAGACTGGAAAACCTTCGGACGGTAAAGAAAAATCTGCGGCTAAAAATTTACCGCTCAAAAATTTCCGGGTGCAAAGAATTGCCGAAGCTCGCGTCCAATTCGGAATTTATTTTCCATCTTGCGGCGACCGTTGGCGTGGAACTGGTGGTCAAATCCGCACTGCACGTTTTGGAATCCAGTTTTCACGAAATGGAAATTTTATTGAAAGCCGCCGCGAAAAATTCCACACCGCTGTTGCTTACTTCCACCTCGGAGGTTTATGGCAAGAGCGCCAAGCCGGAGTTCAGCGAGGACGACGATCTGCTCATCGGCCCGCCCGGCCAGTCGCGCTGGAGTTACGCCTGCTCGAAGCTCACGGACGAATTTCTCTCGCTCGCCTACGCGCGAGAAAAAAACCTGCCCGTTACTATCGCGCGACTGTTCAACACCGTCGGACCAAAACAAACCGGACGTTACGGAATGGTTTTGCCGCGCTTCATCGCGTCGGCGAAAAAGAACGAGCCGCTGAAAGTTTTCGGCGACGGCAAGCAGACACGCTGTTTCTGCCTCGTGAACGACGTGGTGGAAGCGCTGTCGCGTTTGCAAAATCATGAAAAAGCGCGGGGCGAAATTTTCAACATTGGAGGTACGGAGGAAATTTCCATGTTCGAACTCGCGCAACTCGTGGTGCAAACGCTTGGCTCGCAATCCCGGATTGAACTGATTCCCTACGACCAAGCTTATGCGCCGGGCTTTGACGACATGCGCCGCCGCAAGCCGCTGGTGGAAAAACTGGAACGCTTCGTGAAATTCAAACCGCAGACACCTCTGCGCGAAATCATCCTGTTGACGGCAGATTGATTCCTTCGCGCTTAAGCAGGCCGCGTTTCCAATCCAAGCCGCCCGAGAAGCCGCCGAGTTTGTTGTTCGCGGCGAGCACGCGATGGCACGGAACCAAAATCGGAACCGGATTCGCTCCGCACGCGCCGCCCACGGCGCGAACAGCCTTGGGCCGGCCAATCGCCGTCGCGATTTCGCCGTAACTCTTCGTTTTGCCTAAAGCAATTTTCCGCAACGCGTTCCAGACACTTTTCTGAAATTCCGTCCCCCCCAGATCCAGCGGCGGAAATTCTTTCGGTTCGTGGCCGGCCAAAATTTTCTTCAACACAACTTCGGTTACACGGTGCCATTTGCGGATTTCGGCGGGAATCGGTCCGTCTTTGCTGCGCTTCGGCACGACAAGCGCTTTCTCATTTGGAAAATCCAGTCCTGCAAGACCTTTTTTAGAAAAGCGCGCCAAAAATTTTCCGGCGCGCGTGGAAATTGGCAGTTCGACAAATTGAGCGTTCATTTTAAATTTTTCGCGGTTCAGCGGCCGTGGAGCCAGACCAAAAGCGTGCCGAGCAGCAACAGGAACAGGGCGACGGCAAGTACAATGAATCTTCTGCGAGCAATGCGTTTTTCGTAGCGCATCGGACGCAGGCCGTGGACACCGCCGGCGGCGAGATAATTCACGAGGCGCGGGTTGTTTGTCGTCGGGCCGCGAAAATGATTCCGCAGGCGTTCCCATAGTGCGGGCAGATCGTATTTACGAACACCGAGTTCGTTGTAACGGTCGCGCAGGTCGGCCTCTGGTTGGAATGATTTTGGATTCACTTCCTCAAAAACCGGCTCGTGCAAAATGGGTTTTGGCGCGGGCGGCAGCTCGGATTTTCGCGCGATGGTTTCGCCGTGCGGGATGGCCGTGGAACGCAGCTTGGGCGCGGTTGTGCGCTGAAGCTGCGAGTCGAGCTTTTTGATCTCGGATTCGAGCGAGGCGATCTGGTCGCCGAGCATGCGGGCGCGTTCGGAAATCGAGTCAACCTGCTTCGCCTTCTTTTTAACGAAAGCCATACGACAAATCTCAATGCCGCAAAAGAATCGCGACGAAAATTCCCAGCGCACCGAGTGCGACAATCAACAGCGGCCATGTCATCGCCAGACCGATTTTGCAAAGTTCGCCGAAGCTTAAATTGGCGAATGGTGAAACAACCGGTGTCAGCACGGCTTCGGATTCGGATTTTTTCTGAGCGGATTCGCCGGCGAGAGCGGGCAATTTCAAGCGGGCGGAATTCCATTCCATCCGCGCATTTTCAATCGTCGTCAGTGCGCGTGTGAGTTCGACATGGAAGTTTTCCTTCGTCCAGCTTTCGTCATGGACGTTCTGTATTTTATTCAGCGCATCGCGGAAATCAGCGATGGTCTTGACCATTTGCTCGGCATCGCGGCGGGAATTGAACTCGGCTTCTTCGAGAAGGCCGAGTCCGCGCGTGAGATTGTGGACCATTTCCTGACGGCCGTTTTGAAATTCGAGCTGGCGACGGCGCAATTCCTCGAGCGAGGCGCGTTCGCGTTCCAAATCCTCCTGCGCGCGTTTCAATTCGGCTAGTTTCTGCTGCGCCTCGACGACTTTGCGGTCCACCTCGTCGCGCGTTGGAGCGCGAAGCGGATCGTTGGTTGCCGCGAATGGCGTCGGCGATTTGTGCGCCTGAAAATCCGTGTCAATAAATTCGGTCGAGTCGTATTCAGCCATGTGGCGACTTTAACGCCGTTACAATTTCGTGTAAAGCGGTGTTTGCACTTGTCAGGGTCGCGGGCGAGTCCTAGATTACACGCATCGGCTGGCGATGATTTGAAATGATTGAATTGATTCAGTTTCCGTGGAGTCCTTTCTGCATTGTGCAGAGGCGCATATTGGAATTTTCCGGCGCGCCCTTCAAAACAACGAACATCCCCAATCAGGACCGATCGCTGGTCTGGAAGCTCACGAAGCAGCGTTATTACGGAGTGCCCGTCATTCGCGACGGCAAGCACATGATTTTTGAACTCACCGATGATTCACAGGTCATCGCGAAGTATCTCGACGAGGAATTGGAACTGGATTTGTTTCCCGCAAAATGGCGCGGCGTTCAATCCGTTTTATGGCGGTTCATCGAAAACGACATTAAAGGCGCGACGTTCCGGCTCAATGACATTTATTTCAAGGAAAATGTACCGCCGGCAGAGCAGTTGCAATTTTTACGCTTTAAGGAACGCAAGTTCGGTCGCGGCTGTATTGACCAATGGCGCAGGGATCAAAAAACCTGGCTCAAGAGGTTGGAGGAATTATTGATTCCATTTGAAATTATTCTGACGCATCAAATGTTTTTGTTGGATGACCAGCCGCATTTTGTGGATTTCGACTTGTTTGGAATGCTTGGAAACTTTCTCTACTCCGGCCATTACAAACTGCCGGCACGCCACAAACAAATCCAACAATGGCATCGCCGAATGACGACAATCAAAAAGCAAAAATGAAACCTGCTTGTCACCCAAACGTCGCCGTTCCTCAACCCGATTTTGTTTTGCTCTAATTAATTTATACATACCCAGTGAAAAATTACATCCTCGACACCAACGTCCTCCTTCACGATCCCAACTCACTTCTCAACTTCGATGACAATCACGTCGTTATTCCCATTGAAGTCATAGAGGAGATAGACCGTTTCAAACGCGAGTCGTCCGAACTCGGCCAGAACGCGCGTCAGGTGTCGCGAATGCTCGACGGCTTCCGTGGCGAAGGCAGCTTGAGCGAGGGCGTGGAATTGCCCAACGGCGGCAAGCTGAAGGTGGCTTTCCAAAAAAACGGCAATGGCAATGGGGACAGTCACATTGTGAATGGCAACAGCGTGGACAATCGCATTCTGTTGCTCGCTGCCGGAATTCAAAAAGCGCAGCCGAAAAATCCCACGATTCTTGTTTCAAAGGACATCAATCTCCGTATCAAGGCCGATGCGCTTGGTTTGCAGGCCGAGGATTACGAGAACGACCGTGTTCACATCCAGGACCTTTACACCGGCATGATTGAACTGTCCGTTGGCCCGGAAAAAATGGCGGCGTTCCGCGCCAACGGGGAACTTGAGGTAAACGGCGGCAAAAAATATTTCCCGAACGAATTCTGCACGCTCATTGACGAAACAAACCCCAAAAAGGCCGCGCTCACAAAAGTTGACGCGACGGGAACAAAACTCGTTCCCATCATTGACTGCCGCGAAGGCGTCTGGGGCATCAAGCCGCGCAACCGCGAGCAGCATTACGCCTTCGATGCGCTGCTCGACGACCGTGTGAAGCTCGTCACGCTCATGGGCAAAGCCGGCACGGGAAAAACCCTGATGGCGATGGCCGCTGGCTTGAAGCGCACCGTGCTTGACCGCGAATTCCGCCGGCTCGTCGTCGCGCGCCCGACAATTTCCATGGGCAAGGAACTCGGATTCCTCCCCGGCTCGCTCGAGGAAAAACTCGCGCCTTGGATGCAGCCGATCCACGACGCGCTAGAAATGTTAAGCGACCTGAACATGGGCCACGACCATCGCCGCAGCGGCGACCTCATGCGCAGCGGCGCGATCGTTGTCGAGGCGTTGAGCTACATTCGCGGGCGCAGCATCGCGAACCAGTTCATGGTTATTGATGAGGCGCAAAACCTGACGCCACTGGAAGCCAAAACCATCATCACACGCTGCGGCAGCGGCACGAAAATCATCTTTACCGGCGATCCATATCAGATTGACAATCCGTATGTGGACTCGTCTTCGAACGGATTCAATTACATCGTGAGTCGGTTCCGCGACCAGGCCATCGCCGCCCACATAGAACTGCAAAAGGGCGAGAGATCCGAACTGGCCGAGCTGGCCGCAAATATTTTGTAGCGGAAATTGTCCGCAAATTTAGAACGCAATCGCAAAAGTGACTTTCCCATGGCCTTTGCCGGGACGATTTATTTTTTATTTTGACGATTGACAAACCACCGTTCCGGTCGGATTTTTATTTAGCTGGGGAAAAACCAGCGTATTTATGATCTCAAATGAACGACCATCACCATTCGGTCGGCGACCTTATCAGGGTCAAGCAGGCCATGGTTACAGCCAGCCCAAACCGCAGATTCAGGAAGACACTCTCAAATCTGGAGAAGTGCAAATCGAGCGCAAGAACTTTGTCTTCACGCTCAAGGAAAATCCGCGCGGGCGTTTTTTGCGGATCACCGAGGACGTCGGCGGGCGGCGTGACACCATCATTATTCCATCCACCGGCTTGGAAGAGTTCAAAAAGCTCGTGGATGAAATGGTAAAGGCGTCTAACGAAATCCAGCCGAAAACTTAAATCTTTGCATCATTAAT